>JAABUU010004417.1_pt1 | contig 16610 bp, 19 predicted proteins | sample 5559301 | NCBI WGS metagenome assembly JAABUU01 (sample SAMN10711884, study PRJNA513360) | rock metagenome | isolation source: Antarctica rocks | place: Antarctica: Victoria Land, Richard Nunatak white | reverse complement strand
AGGCGGCGCTGGCCGCAGCGGGGACACCAGAGACGCGTCTGTTGCCATCCGTCGGCGGGCGCGTCACCCAAGCCGTACGTGGCCGCATCGCGCGCCAGATCGGTGGCAAGCACCCGCCGCAAGGCCAACTTGCCCCGGTACAGGCGGACAGCGACCGCCCCCTCGCTCACTCCCAGCCGCGCCGCGATCTCGGCCTGCGGCAGCCCCTCGACGTAGTGCTGCACCAACGCCTGCCCCGTCGTGGCCGGGAGCAGGGCCAGGGCGCGATCGAGCAAGTGAGCTAGTTCGTCACGCTCCAGTTCGAGCTCCAGGTCCCCGTCGTCCGGCAGGTCCTCCACCGACGAGGCCGGGCTGCCCGGTCCCCCTCGGACCTCGGCGAGATGTGCCATCTCGCGCTGTCGGCGTCGCCCCCACATGAGGCATCGGCGGCGGGCGATACCGATTAGCCAGGCGGTGTGAGCGGCTGGATCGCGCAGTTCGTGGGCGCTTTGCCAGGCGACGATGAGCGTTTCCTGCGCGAGGTCCTCGGCGGTCGCCTGATCGAGGGCGAAGCGGGCGCAGAACTGGACCAACCATGCCCATTCCGCTTGCGGCGCGGGATACCCCTCCGTTATGCCGGCGTCCTGTCGTACCCTCACTCATGCCCCCGTTCGTCTCTCGGTGTGATCGGCTTATCTAGCCCATCATATACAAGTTGCTCACGGGGCACGAAACATTACACGTTTTTCCTGGATCGCAGCCAGCGATAATCTTGCCGGGGCAAACACGACGGATGTGTTGTCACCAATCACGCGGCGTGGCGTGGCTCTCGATTTTAAAGTGCTCCGCGCTTACCCGCGGCCGTGCTCGTCGCGCCCGTTACCGCCATGACCTCGGCCACGACCTGGTGCCCGGTCGTCCTCCTGCCCCGGCCCCTCCGCGCGACCTGGCGCAGCGCGCAGGGTGTCGTTCCCGTCCTTCGCGCCGATCAGGGGCAAGGAAACAGCTATACTCCCGGTATGATGACTCCCTCCGAGGGACTGCAACCCGCCGCCCGCTGTGGCGCCGCTGGGCGGCGGCCTCGGGGCTCTCCCGCCTCCCCGTGGCCATGGTCCCGCTCGCCTTCGTGCTCGCCGGCCAGTATGCCACCGGCTCGTTCGCGGCCGGCGCGCTGCTCGTCAGCGTCCACGCGCTGAGCGAGGCCGTCGCCGCGCCCTGGGGTGGCCGCCTCCTGGATCGCCGCGAGGTGCGCGGCGGCGTGCAGCAGGCGCTCGTCGTCGCCGCCGGCGCCCTGGCGTTGCTCGCCGGCGCGGTCAGCCTCCGCGCGCCGCTCCCGCTCTTGCTCCTCCTGGCCGCGGCGGTGGGCGCCATCCCGGCAGGTGTGCCGGGCGGGTATCGCGCCCTCCTCCCGCACATCGTGCCGCGTATCGCCCTCGATACAGCCTACGCCCTTGACGCCTCAGACGCCTCGCCACGGTCGACTTGACACATAGCGTCTACGACCGTGAGACGCTATCGGCGGCTGGCATGCCCTGTTCGGGGCTCATTGACGCCTAAAACTGGTCAGATCGGCGGCCCAAAGCACACGTTTTCGTCTCACGCGGGCGGCACATATGAGTCAAGTCAATAACGGCGAGGTGTGACCCCCTTGCCTCGCCTCATCAGAGACTCTCGGCCTGTTCACGCTCACTCTCGCCCTGTCCCACCTGGGCCTCAGCCTGCTCGCCCTTCTTGCGCGCCCGGTACTCCCGCGCCCACCGCGCGGCCTTGCTCGGCGTGTAGTCCGCGGCCTTGCGCTTGTCCCAACCCTGGCCGCCGCTGCGCGTGCGCTCGTACTCCTCGACGGTCCCAGGCATGATCTGATAGCCGCGCGCCCCGATCGGCGCGGCGGCGAGCTCGCCGGCACGGATCAGCCGGCGCACATAGGAGTCCGTGATCCCTAGCTCCTCGGCCGCCTCCTGCACGGTATACCATCCGCGTGTTGGTAAGGCCATATGTTCAGTCCCCCTAGCGGGAGTGTAGCCCATGACGGCCAATCACGCCCGCGCTTATGCGTCGAAGCCCAGGCCGCGTTCCTTGAGGGACACAAACCGCTGCTGCCCGATCACGAGATGGTCGAGCACGTCGATGTCGAGCAGCTTGCCCGCCTGCACAACTTCGCGCGTGACCGCGATGTCCTCATTATTTATATGGAGAACCCACACCCCCTCCCGCGTATAGTGCAAACCATGATAGCCCCTGCTTGGAAGAAACATGGAGAGACAGACATGGATAGCAGTGCATGCGCTGATGGCGTTGAGTTCACGATGCGACGGCAAGACGGCCGGGTGACTGAGGTTCACACCACCTCCCCCGCCGTCGATCACTTCCTGCGGTTGGTCAACGTGCGGGACAGCTACCACACCTGGGTGAATTACGCCTGCGATTTGAGGATCTTCTTCGCGGTCGTGGGAAAGCCGCCAGAGGCGCTCACGCGCGCGGACTGCGTCGCCTTCATGGAGCAGCAGGCGCGCCGCGGGCTGGCTGACGCCACCATCAACCGGCGGTTGGCGGCCGTGTCCGCGCTCCTGACCGAATTGCAGCTGTACGATCCGGACCACTTTGCGCGCAACCTCGTACGCCCGGCGCCGCGCAGCCGCAACGGGCGACGCGCCGTGTCCAGTCTGTATCGTCGGCACCCGGCGCGGATCCCGCATATCTTACCGCCCGCGGATCTGCGTGCGATCTTCGTCGCGCTGCCGAGTTGGCGCGACCGGACGCTGATGCTCTTGATGTGGGTCAGTTGCCTGCGCGTGAGCGAGGTGGTTGCGCTGCGCTTCGCCGACATCGAGTGCAGCCAGCGGCGCGTGCAGGTCCGGGCCGGCAAAGGGGGCTGGCCCCGCACGACCTACATGGATGAGGCGACCTTTGGCGCCCTCAATCGCTACCTCGACCGGGAGCGGGGCGCCCTCTTTCCGGAGCAGGACGCGCTGTTCGTAAGCTTTAAGGGGCGCGCGCGCGGACGGCCGCTCACGCCGAATGCCATCCAGAAGATGCTGACCTACTACGGGCGGACGTGTGGCGTCCCCGATCTCCATCCCCACCTCTTTCGCCACACGGGGATCACCCAGTTGCTCGAGCACAAGGTCCCGGCCCCGGTGGTCCGCGCGCTGGTCGGCCATCGCCGTCCCGAATCCCTCGACCCCTATACGCACCTCTCCGATCCGTTCCTCCACGCCGAGTTCGCGCGCGCCCAGGACGCCCTGGACCTGGCGCGCTTGCTGCATCTGGCCGACGTTGCTCTTCCAACGGCGCGACCGGCAGGAGACGACCGATGATCCTCGGGCGCGGCCGCGCGCAGACCAATGAAGCCATTGTCGACGAGTATCAGCAGTTCCTGCGCGCCACCGGCCACTTGTCGCCCAAAGTCCTTGGCCTCCTCCAGGCGGCAGCGGCCGTGCTCTGCCGCCGCGTGGCGAAGCCCATCGCCGCCTGGACCGACGCGGACATCCTGGCCCTCTTCCAGTGCCCGGCTGTGTCCAAGTCCACCGCCTACTACTACACCTCCTTCCTCGGCTACTGCGTCATGCGCGGCTATCACCAACCCAGCATCCCGCTCCTCGCCGCCCTGCCGTGCTCGGTCGCCCGGCTGCACCAGCCGGCGCTCCACCCGATCCGGCAGTGGCTCGTCGAGACCGCGCGGCAGCTGCACTACCGCGACGCCGCGCAGGCCGGGGACTACCTGCGGCTGCTCATCTGGCTGCTCGCCGTGGTCGGCAAACCGCTCGCCGAGCTGACCTATGCTGATGTCGAACGGTTTGCCGCGGACTACCAGACGTGGTATCGCGCGGAGCGGCGGGCCACGACGGACCCCCGGTTCAGGCGCCTGACGTTCTTCCTCATCCACCGCGGGACGATCGTCCCGCCGCGCACGCAGCGGTGCGACGATGACCACTTCGCGGCGCTCGGGGAGACCCCGCTCCGGGAGGCCGTTCGCACCTATCTGCGCTGGTGCGGCGCGAAGTATGCGCGCTCCACCGTGCAGACCCGCCGTGCCGGCCTGTCCAACTTCATCGCGTGGTACGCGCGGAGCGGCGCGCCACCCCAGCGGCTGGACGAGGTCACGCGCGGCGTGGCGCTCGCGTACGCCACCTACCTGAAAGAGGCGCGGGCGGCGGGGCGCTTCTCCGGCCTCTACCACAGTGAGCAATACGCGAGCATGCGCCTGTTCTACGACTTCGCCCTCGACGAGGGGCTCGAGAGCAGCCCGACGCGCAATCCCTTTGGCAAGAAGGACACGCCGCGGGAGCCCGACCCCGTGCCGCGCTACCTGACGGATCATGAGGTCGCGGCCGTCCTGGACTACTGCGCGCGCACCGCCTCGCTCAAGGAGCGCACCGTCATCCTGATCTTGCTGCACACGGGCATCCGGGCCGCGGAGCTCGCGGCGCTCAAGCACACCGACATCGTCCAGGTGCAGGGCGTCTGGAAAGTGCATGTGCATGCGGGCAAGGGGCTCAAGGATCGCCTCATCCCCCTGACGGATGTCGCCGTCACGACCCTGCACGCCTGGCAAGAGACGGGCTGGGAACGGGCGTCCGACCACTTGTTCACGCACCATGGCCGCCCCTATACCGCAGGGAACTGGGTCGGCCAGGTGGTGCGGGACGTGGGCGCGGCGAGCGGCGTGGCCGGGTTGACGCCGCATCGGTTCCGGCATACCTTCGCGGTGGTGCTCATCAACTACGGCCTGCGCGAGTCGGCGCTGCAGAAGCTGCTTGGTCATGCCTCCCTCTCCATGACCCTGGAATACGGGCGGATCTTGGATCGGACCGTCGAGGAGTCCTTCGGCGCCGCGCTGGCGCAGATGCGGGAGGGACCGCTCAACTGGGTGCCGAGCTTCTTCGTCCGGGACGACTTCACCCGTCTGATCGAGGGCGACGCGGTCGACTACATCCGCCTGCCGCACGGGCTCTGCCGCCGCAATCCCAAGCTGCACTGCGAGAGCGACGTGAAATGCTTCCTGTGCGAGCGGTACTGCGCCTCGCACGGGGATCTGCCCATCCTGCGGCAGATGCACGCGCGCTTCGAGCGCCTCAATCTGCCGCTCAAGGCGCTCGTGGTCCAAGCCGTGATCGACAAGGTGGACAGCCAGCCCAGCCCCGGTTTCATCCCCATCAACACGATCACGCGGACGGAGCCGGCGTCGTAGCGCGTGCCGCCCCCGTCCTGTGGCACGGGGCAAGCCCCGTCCTCCTGCCCCCAGAGGCCGCCGGGTGTGGGGGCGCGCAGTCCCCACAGGGCGTTCGCCGGCGGAAGCGGAGCGCCGTGCCTTGACGCGCCCAGGGGGTCCCTATGCTCCCCTGAAAATAGCCGCCCTCGCTCGCGTCACCGGCGCGATTTTCATGCCCGCTCGTCGCGGCGCGCCACGAGGGTCCCGACGTAGACAAAGATAACGTCCCTACACCTGGCCTATGATCCCGTTCGCGCTTAGTCCCTCTGCCGCGAAGGTTAAAGACTCATCCTTCTGGCAAAACCCCTGTTAGGGCTGTGTGGGTCCGTCTACGTGTCGAGAGATCCTGATGAGGCTACCCTCCCGCGCGCCGACGCTGGCGGTACGCCTGGGCGCGCAACGCGCCCTGCGCGCGTTTTACCTCGTCGCGGCAGAGATCGCAGTAGATCGACGCCGGCCCGCGTTCCCCCCTCATCACCGCCTCGCGCTCGCCACACCGGGCGCACGTGATGCGCTTCTGCTTGACCGCCATGTCTCCCCCCTTTTAGACCGTCACGCACGTATTGTAGAAAACCTGCGTGACGGCTGTCAAGCGCCCCCTTTCTCCCCCTGGGGGCGTGTGTGGAACCTCCACAGGCGGGGAACGCGGGCCAGTTATCGACCAAAGTGACACGCTGCCCACCGTCACGCTCTGGCGCTGTAGTGCTATCGCAACAGATGCGTCTCATGGTGGAGTGCACAGTGGAGTGCACATATGTGTCAGTCTCGGTGCCGCTCTTGACAAACTCACATTCTCCGCATAACGGGCGAGGGCGTCGGGTCGCCGCTCGGATGATTGTGGACCAGGATCAGCGAGACCGCGTTATGCTTGACCGCCTCGCGGAACAACTCGCCGACGCGCAAGACGGCCGTATTAGCAGAACCTTGATAGATGACCGGCGAGGCAAGAACGTGGTTCTTGGTGTTCAGCAAGACGGTCCGCATGACCTCCTGCTGCAGCAGGCCCATCTCGACCATCAGCAACTCGGCCACGTCGCGCGGTGAGCGGATCTGCACGCGCGCGGCGCCGGTGACCATCACGCGCCGACCCAATTCCAGCGCCGCCTTGAGTTGCGCGCCCTTGGTCACGCCGACGCCCGGCAACGCCGCCAGCTCGGTCATCGTGCAGTCGGCCAGTCCCGCAATCCCGCCGTACTCGACTAATAGACGTTGAGCGAGCGCCACGACATCCTCGTGTGCCGTGCCCGTCCGCAAGATGATGGCGAGCAACTCGGCCGTCGATAGCGCCTCCGCGCCGCACTGCGCCAACTTCTCGCGCGGGCGCTCGCTCTCCGGCCACGCGCGGACGGCTAATCGGTAATCGAACATAACTGCGATCTCCTGTGCGGGTGACATCCGGGAAGCCCTCCGCTCCCCTATGCTTTGTGCGGGTGGGACCGCGCCGACCACTAGCGTTACCCTCGTCTGGCCTGCGAGGGGCTGGGCTACATCAAGGGGTGGCGCTACTCTGGCGCGCTCAGTCTCGCGTATCACCCCGTCGATCATGCCGTCGAAGCTCCCCCGTTCATCCTCCTTAGAGGGTTGTCGGCACGGTCCCTCCGTACACTCTTATTATACAGTACCTATATAGGTACTGTCAACAGGGCCGCTAGCGGTACTGTTGAGTGGGAAGGGCGATAGGGTACCAGGGCGCGACCACACGGGTAGCCGGCCCACCTGGCGGGCGCGCAATCACTACCACGAAGGGCGATAGACCGGCCTATTCTTTTCCAAGTAGCCGGTGGGTGCGCCACAGCAAAGTTCCCATCACGCGTACAGCGGCCATGCTGGTTGGCTGCCACGCCGCACAAGGGAACTTTGCTGTGGCGCACCCGTAGCCGGTCGTCCCCGTCGCTGCGTTGACGCACGCCGATCTGGTGTGCCAGCTACCCCGCGACACGCGCTCGACCAACCGTTGACACAAGTCGGCGCGTTAGAGTACGATAGGCCCGGAGGTTCACAACTCCACACTCCTGCGCGCCTCTCGCGCCCCGGCATCCCTTGCGCTCGGATGGGATCTTGTCCCCCATCCGGGCGCTTCACGTTTAGGGCGCCGGCGTCGCGGCCGTGTCGCGGTCCCGCTTGCGTGTCTCGAAGTGCAGGTCTGTCGCCAATCGTAGCGCCGCGCGGGGCACCGCGAAGTAGTATGCGCGCTTGCCGTCGGTGACGGTCACGACCTGGCCGGCCGGCCACGCGCTCTCAAGCGACAGCATCGCCCCCGCCGGCGGCTCGACGCGCAGGCCCTTGTCGCGGATCGCCCGCGCCCAGCCCTCGGTCGGCAACTCCTTGCCGGGGATCGCCTCGCGGCGCCGCTCCCAGGCGGTTGGATCGAGGCGCGTCACGCGCAATCCCTGGGCCTGGGGATTGTCCAGCGCGGCAACATCCTCCCGCACCAGGCGGTACTCGTCGGCCGGCATGACCTCCCGCAGGCGGTCTAGCAGCTCGGGCGGGATCGCTGTGTAGGCGCGGTCGCCGTCGACATCCACCTCGACGACCACGCCGCCCTGGTATGGCCCCTCCTCGATAGCCCCGAAGCCCGTCCAGCCCACGCTCCACCCGTTGTCCGTGAGGGTCCTCACCCACGCGTCGAACGTGTCGGGCGGCCGCAGGCCGTCCAGCGCCGACCGGTCCTCCCACGCCTGCCCGTACATCCAGAGCACGCAGCCCTGGGCGCGCTCCGGCGCCCGCTCCTCTCGCGTGGTCCTCTCGGTCCTCTCCGTCGCCGCCATGTTCACCTCCCGCTACCTGGCCCCGCCGCCACGGCCCTCATTCAAGAACGTCTCCACCTTAGCCACGGCCGTCCGCCAGCGCTTGCGCGACATTTCCGTGTCGTGGACGATCAACACGCGCCACTCGCACGCCCGTACGTCGTCGATGCGCTGCCGCTCGTCCTCATCGCGCGTCCCCTCGGGGTCGAAGAACGCCTTGCGATGGACCCCCCCGTAGACTTCGAGCACCAGGCGCTCCTTGGGCCAGGCGAAATCGACGTGCGTCACGTACCAGTCGTTGCGCTCGTCCCTGATCTTGTATTCACGCTCATAGTCGAGCCGGTAGCGTTCGCCCAGCGCGGCCAGCAGGCCCATCATGCGCTGCTCGCTGCTGTAGGGCGACAGGCGCCGCACCTCCGCCTTGTCGGCCTCGCGGATTTCGGTGCGCTGATTGCGCTCGCGCTCCTCCCGCGTCCGCTGCGCGCCCGGCCGCTCGTGGTCTGGCGTCCGGTCCGGCGCGGGCAGTTCCCGCTCCTGGCCGCGGCCACGGCCCGCCCGGCTGTCGTCGTCCCGCCCCCGCTCGTCGTCGCCGCGATCCACAGGTCGCCTCCTACACCCCCATCTTACGTCATGACCTGGCACTGTGGGACATGCCACGGCCCGACGTAGCAACCCGCCGAGGTGTTCGTGCCGCCGCAGTGGTACACCACCCGCCACAGGTCATCATAGCCGGCCGTCACCCTCGCCATCGCCTAGCTCCCTGTCTCTCGGTAGAGTGAGCCGATGTAGAGGCCGGGGTAGCGCCGGCGGGCCTCGGCTGCGTGTACCTCGCAGCCCGGCTCGTACTCCGGGTGCGGCCCTGGCGGCCAGTGGATGTACCGGGTCGGCCGCTCCCCGCATCCCTCCACCACGGCGCAGAGCCCGTCGGTGCGGTCGAGGATGTGCGCGACGCCGGCGACCGCAGCGTCGCTGGTCCAATCGTTGCTCACCGCCCCACGCGCCGTGTCCCGCGTGTCGACGACCGCGTACGTCGCCGTGTCCGGGTCGTAGACAACGGCGTACCGGCCGGTGGGACTTTCCTCCGTTTCGTGCAATGCGCGTGTGCCGGCGCCGGCGCGCAGGATCGACTCTGTGTAGGGGATCTCCTCGCCCGTCAGAAGGCGCTCGAGGATCGCCGTAACCATCCCCTCGAACTGGCCATCGGCGTCATCCTGCGGGTCGTCGTCGGACAGATGCGGCGGTAGCGGCCCTGTGGCCGCGCGCGCCGCCTCGGCTTCCATGCTACGGGCGTGCCAGGTCAGGACGGCCTTGTAGATCGCCTGATAGGCCAGATGTATCCGGTATCGCTCCTCCGGGCTCATAACTCCCTCCTCAACAAGTGGACTCCCCTGTGCTACCCGCGCCCGTCGCGCGCGCGTCAGTAACTACTTGTGAACGGCGCCGAGAACGGACCGCCGATCAGCGCCTCGATGCCGGCGCGGTCGATGTAGCGCCAGGCGGCCGCGTGCAGCGCGTCGCCGTCCGTGTCGCGGCCGAGCCGAAACTCCACCTCCGCGAACCGCTCACGGTAGACCGGGTTCGGGTCGGCCGGGTCGAGGTAGACCTCTATCCAGCGTAGCCCCTCGCGCGCCTGGGGGAGCAGGTCCCGCCAGACGCGCGTGGCCAGCCGGGCGGCGCTGTTGGTAACGCTCGGGCCGGGGTTGGCGGCGCTTTCCGTCGCGATCGCGACCGGGAGACCGCCGCGCGGCTCATAGACCTGGAGATAGCAGCGCCCCTCCCAGCCATTCGCACTCGTCCAGCTAAAGTAGCCGTCGTAGGACCGATATGCCGGGGATTGATTGCTCGTGGTCCGCATCGTCGCGCTCCTCCCTACTCCCGTCCCAGCGTGTCCACCAGGCGCGGCGTGACCCGCCCCGTCGTGATCCACTCGGCCACATCGCTGGCGTCGTCCCGCCCCTGGGCCTCGGCCCCGGCGCGCCGCACCAGCGCCTCACCCATGATGCGGACGAGGTTGTTGATACCCACAGCATACAGGCGGTCCCACAGACGCGCGCCCGTCAGTCCCGCCAGGCGCCCGTAGCGCACCTGAACCTTCAGGCGCGCGGCAGCGGCATCGAAGAGCGCCGCGTCGATCCCCGGCAGCGCCTCGGCCATCGTCAGCACGTAGTAGCGATGGATTGCCAACTCCGTGCGGTCGATGCGCCGGAGCCAATCGTCCAGCGTCGCCGGCCGCTCGACGACGGGCTCGACCGGCGCCCCGTTCGGCGGCTCGCCCATCGCGTCGCGCGCCTGATCCGGGTCCGGGTCCGGCGCGGCCATCGTCGCGGGCTCCGGCCCCTCGGCCGCGGGCGCCTCCACGATGCCCGCCCGGCAGGTCTCGTGCATGAAGCGGCCCTTATAGTAGGTCATGCCTTGGTCGCCGGCGATCTCCTCGTCGCACTGCTGGCACAGGATCGGCCCGGCCACGGTGTAGCGCGGCGTGGTCTTGCCGGGCGTCGCCTGCGGCGTGTGGTCTGCCGGCGTCGGCTCAGGCGTCGCGAGCGGGCGCGTAGGCGCTGGTCCGGCTCCGCTCGTCGGGGCGCTCGCGGCCAGCGCCTCGGTCGCCGCCCGCCGCGCCCGCTCGGCGCGCTCCGCGGCGGTCAACTCGTCGAAGTGTTCGGGCTTGAAGCACAAGCCGCCGTGGACGTCGCCGGGGAAGCGGGCCTTGAAGGGGCACGCCGTGCAGATGTCCCGGTCGAACAACGCCACGCCGATGCGCCGCGCCGCCTGGCCGTTGGTCAGGTCCTGGATCAGGTTGTAGTCGCTCAGGATCTCGTTGCTCTCCAATCGCTTAGTCGTCGTGTTCGTGCGCGCCGCCCACTTGGCGATGATCGTACACGCCTTGGGCCACGCCTTGAAGCGTCCGAGGGCCACGCCATGGCCCGACTTGAGCGTGCCGCCCGCAATCATCTCCTGCACCGCCTGGGGGAGTTGCAACAGGCCCAGCGCCTTGGCGACATCGGGCTGCTTCTTGCCGATCTCGCCGGCGATCCGCTCCTGGGTGACGCCCAACTCGTCGCGCAGCCGGGCGTAGCCGCGCGCCTCCTCGATGGGGGTCAGGTCCTTGCGCTTGAGGTTTTCGAGCATGGCCCAGCGCATCGCCGTGGGCGTGTCTACGTCGACGATGCGGCAACTCAGGGTATCCAAGCCCCCGATCTCGGCCGCGCGCCAGCGGCACTCCCCGATGATTAGCTCGAAGCGGGGTGCGTCGCCCTCGGCCGCGCCTGGGAGCGGGCGCACGACGATGGGCTGTAGCTGGCCGTGCTCTTTTAGGCTCGCGGCCAACTCCGCGATATACCCCTCGTCGAAGTCCGCGCGCGGGTTGTAGGCGCTCGGCACGATCCGCGCGCATGGTATGGCCCGGTACTCCCCGTCATTCCGCGCGGAATAGTCGGCCGCGCGCTCATCGTGCGCACGGAGCGCCGGCTGCTGCACCAAGGTCATCGGTCACGCTCCTTCTTTGCTGCAGAAGGGTCGTCTGCCGGCGCGGTCGTCGAGGCGTTCTTGTTCTTCGCGCCCTTCGGGCGGCCGCGTCGCCCCAACCGCAGGCGCCGATACTCCTCTAGCGCAGGCTCCGGCACCATGTTCTTGCGCGGTCCAACCGCCAGGTATGCAAGCGTGCCGGTGGCGATAGCGTCTCTGACCGTCGATAGTGAAAGGCCCAGTCGCTCCGCGGCCTCATCCGTGCTGTAATGTGTGATGCCGTCGATAACAAGCGGCACGCGTGCCCTCCCCCTTGCAGTACTCGCCTTATCGTACCGCGTGGAGCGGGGAAACTCCGGCCCTCTACGCACAGCGCCCGTATGGACGCGCCTTCTGGTGGCCTTCGGTGTCATCATTGGTCGATCCTCCGTGCTGCGCGCACCGGCCGGGGCATCCATCCCCGGCCGGCGTTGTCCTATCGCTCGCGCTAGGCCCGCGCGTGGGCGTCGAGCCAGCGGCTCCCCTCGTCGGCCAGGCTGTCCCCGGCCATGAGGGTCAACGCCTGGGCCGTCGCGTCGTCGATGATGGCGACGCGCCAGCGGACGTACGCCTCGAAGTGCGCCTCGTCCTCGCCCGCGCGCTCGTCGAGGTCGCCCCAGCGGTGGAACTGGTCGATCACCGCGCTCACCGCCCGGTCGATTACCTCAAACAGCGTCGTCGGGGCCGCGTTGAACGGGCAGGGGTAGGGCTCCTGCGGCGCCTCGGGCGCGTCCTGCGCCTCCTGCGCGTCCCGCCCTGCTTGCAAGACAATCATCTGGTTCATGCCCATGGGTGTTCTCTCCTCTACGGTAGGGGGGCCGGCCTGCCGTCGTGGCAGGCCGGCCCTGGGGCCTAATACTCGCTCGGCAGCAGCAGCGTCGTCGCGTGACGCCCGGCTTCCGTGATGACCCACACGCGGCCACCGCCTTGCAGGTGGTAGACGCTGAACACGCGTGCGCCGTCGCGGATCGCGTCCTCATTGAGGCCGTGATCCTCCGCGCTGATGTCGCCCCAATCGCCGGTCCAGTGGCGCGCGAACAGTTGCGGCGGCGTGGTCAGACCCGCCGCGCAGGCGTCGAGCGCTCCGACGGTGGCGCTCAGGACGCCGAGTCCGAACAGGCCGGGTACGGGTAGTTCGACGCCACACCCGGCGCACAGCCGGCGCGCGACGGGTGGTCGGCCGGTCGCGGGGATCGGGAGGACCGTCCCGCCGTAGGGCCGGGGGCGAATGTCCAGGCCGTTGAAGCAGGACGCGCACAGCAGGCGGGCGCGGTGCTGGTAGGCGAGCGGCTGTGGGGCGGCGGGGGCGGCAATAGCTGTCATGGTCATGGTGTGTATCCTCCTGGTGGTGCGCCGTGGGCGGGGACGGTCGCCCCTCGCCCACGGCTGTTGTCGGGGTTAGAAGGGGATCGCGTCGTCCAGGCCGACGCCGGCGCTGATGGCGATAGCCCGCTTGGTGGGCGGCTCCTGCGTGCGGGCAAACGGGCGGTGGCGCCGGAGCGCGTCCCGCCACAGGCGCTCTAGCTCCGTGTGGTGCGCGTCGCACAGGCCGCAGGTATCCCCGCTGACCTGCCACCCGTCGATGTGGTGCCGCTCGGTTGCCGGCGCGGTGCAGCCGAGCCACGCGCACACGCCGAGGGTGGGGGTCGCCTTGCGCGCGGCGGCGCGGGCCTGGTCGCCGGCCTTGTTGCGCCCCAACACCGGATCGCGCCCGAACTTGGCGCGGTAGGAGGGGGCCAGCTTCTCTAGCAGATACTCGCCCCAGCCCGCCTCGATAGCGCGGGCGAACCCGACCGCGCCGATGCGGCTGTAGTGCTCCTTACCGTAACGGGCGAACGTCGCCTGCCCGCCCAGCCGCCCGCGCTCCTGGGGGGTGAGCGCGCGGGGCGTCCCGCCTGACGCGGGGATCGCCGGGGTATACGTATCCTGTGCCTGTGCTACCATGACATAGAACTCCCTTGTAGGGGGTCTCACTCGCGGGCTGCCCAATACTCTTTCCACGGAGGGGCAGCCCGCTTTTTTGTTCCCTACTCCTGTATTATACCGCTTTTATAGACGGAATATCAAGGGGAAAAGGGGCTAAAACAGGGGCAAAATAGGTACATGTTGATTCGACCAACAGCCCTATAAAGCGAACGTCTTTCAGCGCGGGGAGCTGCGCGGCCGCCGCGGCGTCACGCCTGAAAGTGGCGATCTCGCCGGCGTCGTGGGAGTGCGCGCCGCATAATCGTCAGTCGGGGCAGAGGCACGGAAACGTGCGTTTCCGGGGCGCTTGGGGCCGACGAACCGCTCTATTCTTTTTCCAAGTAGTAAGCCGTCGCCAGGCGCGCGCTCGCTCGTACCGGAGCGCGTCCCGGCCCTGCAATGCCTGAGCTAGGCCGTGTGTTATCGTTGAAGGCAAGAACCTTTCGGTAAGCCGGAGTGACACATCGTGCTGGGCACGCGCAGGTAACCTGTCTCCCTCCTCGTGCAACTACCCTGGGAAGGGGATAGGACAACATGCAGACAGACACCACCGACACAACTCTCGCCCGCGCCGCTCAGGCGGGTGACACGCAGGCTTTCGCCCTTCTGCTCGCCCACCATCGGCCGCTCCTCCTTGCCGTGTGTCGGCGGACGATAGGCGATCCCACGTTGGCCGAGGACGCGGCCCAGGAGGCCGTGCTACGCGCCTGGCTCACCCTCGCGCGCCTCCGCCAGGCCGAGCAGTTCGGCCCCTGGTTAGCTGGGATCGGCGTCAACGTGTGCCGCATGTGGCTGCGTTCTCGCGCGCGCGAGCGGTGGTCGTGGGACGCGCTCAGTGGCATCGTCGAGCACCGCGACGGGGCCGACGGCAGCGAAGATCGGGAGGACGTTGCTGCGCGTATCGTGCGGAGCGCGAGCGAAGCGCAGAGCGAGGATAGCCCTGAAACGCAGGCTGAGATGGCCGACGTCGCCACCTCGGTTCGGCGCGCGGTCGCGCTCTTGCCGCAAGGCCAGCGCGCCGCCGTCCTCCTCTACTACCTATCGGGGCTATCCTACGAGGAAACGGCGGCGGTGCTGGGCATCGCGGTTGGCGCCGTCAAGACGCGGCTGCACAAAGCCCGTCGGGCGCTACGGACCCATGTAGACGTTGCGTATCGGGAGGGGGTGCCGATGGAAGACAGTCAGACAGCCCACCGCTGCCTCTTGTGCGGCGCGGCCAATGCCGACGTGCATCGCATGATCGCTGGGGCGAACGGGACCGCCATCTGCGACGCGTGCGTGGAGCGCTGCACCGCCATCATCGCCGAGTTGGACGGCGCGCCGATCCGCTACATCTGTGCCTTCTGTGGCAAGACGAACGACCAGGTCCGCCGCATGGTGACGGGGGCGGGCGGGAGTACCATCTGCGACGCGTGCATAGCACGCTGCACGACACTCTTCGCGCGGGAAAACAGGCCGCCCATCGCCCTTGTAGCGCAAGGACGCGCGTAGATGGGTGCCGGAGCGCCAGCGACGCCGGCGACTGGGAAGCCGGGCCTGCTCATCAACCGCGACTTCGCGCTCCTCTGGAGCGGCCGCGCGATCTCAAATCTGGGCGACTGGATCTTCGACCTTACCCTCGTGCTCTGGATCGCGACCACGATCGCGCGCGGCCAGCCCTGGGCACCCCTCGCGGTCAGCGGCGTGTTTCTCGCCACCGCCCTCCCCACCTTCCTCATCGGCCCTATCGCCGGGGTCTTCGTGGACCGCTGGGACAAGCGCCACACCATGCTCTGGACCGATGCCCTGCGCGCCGCGCTTATCGCGGCTCTCGTCCCGCTCGCCGTCACGTCCGGCGTCCCCGTCGTGATCCAACTCGGCGCGATCTACGCCGTGGTCGTTCTGGCCACCGCCTGCGCGCAGTTCTTCGACCCCTCGCGCTTCGCCCTCATTGGCGATCTTGTCCCCGAGCCGCACCGCGCGCGGGCCAGCAGTCTCATGCAATTGCCGGACAACCTGGCCCGCATCGTCGGCCCGGCGCTCGCCGCGCCGCTGTTCTTCGGCCTCGGGGTGCGCTGGGCGCTCATTCTGAACGCGCTCTCGTTCGTCGCCTCGTTCCTGGCGCTCCGGGCGCTGCACGCCCCGCCGTCAGCCCGCAGTACGGCGTCGGGGGAGCGCCCTCATGTCCTGCGCGAGTTCGGGGCGGGGCTGCGCTTCTTCGCCGGCAACCGCGTGCTCCGCACGATCCTCGTTTCCGTCGTGCTCGTCGTGCTCGGCTTCGGCGCCCTCAACGCCCTCAACATCTTCTTCGTGACAGGCAATCTGCACGCGCCTGCCGCGTTGTACAGCTTCACGACGACGGCGGTCGGCATCGGCGCGGTCGTCGGCGTGGCGCTTGCTGGCCTGCTTGCTCCCCGGTTCGGCGTGGCGCGCACCTTCTGGGCGTCGATGGTGGCCCTGGGCCTGATCGTTCTCGTCTATGCGCGCCTGACCAGCTTCGCCCCTGCGGTGGTACTGCTGTTCCTGCTCGGCATCCCCAACGCCGCCGTCGATGTCGCCATCGGGCCGCTCGTGCTGCACGTCACGCCGCGCGCATACCTCGGTCGCATCAGCGCCGTGCTGTCGCCGTCGGTCAGCCTGGCCACGATGCTCTCGCTCGCGCTGGCCGGCTTCCTGGACAGCACCCTGCTGCGCGGCTTCCATGCCACGCTATTCGGGGTGGCCTGGGGGCCGGTGGACACCATCTTCACGCTGACCGGGCTGCTCACCGTGGCCGGTGGGTTGTATGCGTGGGCCAACCTGCGCGGCGTGACGCTGGCCGACGGTCGAGACCACGCGACGGTGGAGGCGATGGAAGAGGTGCCCGATGTCCCGGCCTAGCCCAGGTCAGCACGTCGCTCCGGCGGCCGCCTATGAACCGGCGCGTCTACGCGCATGGCTACCCGCCGTCGCGCGGGTGGCTCTACGTGCCGCTCCACCTCTGCCCCGCACACGCCGACCTCATCGAGAGACCGGTCCTCTTCTTTTCCAGATAGTGGACCCCGCGGCGCGCCGCGACCATCCCGCGTGAAAATAGGGCGGGACAGGAGCGTCAGCGGCCGCTATTTTCAGACGAGGGGTCCCCGCGCCGCGGCGCGACCAGCGGCCATGAAAAAGGTGGCGCGACCAGCGGCCATGAAAAAGGCGGCGTGCGCTATCGTATAGGTGGGGCGGGCGCGCAGGAGGGG
>JAABUU010004415.1_pt1 | contig 16611 bp, 16 predicted proteins | sample 5559301 | NCBI WGS metagenome assembly JAABUU01 (sample SAMN10711884, study PRJNA513360) | rock metagenome | isolation source: Antarctica rocks | place: Antarctica: Victoria Land, Richard Nunatak white | reverse complement strand
CTCTGGCGAGAACTGAGACAGCAGGGTTATCGCGGGCAGCTCAGCAATGTCTGGTACTGGATCAGGAAGCATCGAGGAGATGGCAAACGCCATGCAGTCGCGATGTCAAGAAGGCCACGGGTGCATTGCTCACCGCGGCATACAGCGTGGCAGATCCTGAAGGAAACAGCTTCGACAACGCCGTATCTCGATGAACTCTATCGCGCTTTTCCCGAGATCGCCCAGCTCGCGCAACTTGGAAAGGAGTTCTTCCATATCGTTCGCAGTCGCGATCTTGCTGCGTGGCCCAATTGGCTTGAAGCTGCCCAACACACCGCCCTAAGACGCTTCGTCTCCGGACTCACACGCGATCGGGACGCCGTCGAAACCGCCTTACATCTGCCGTGGAGCAATGGCCCAGTTGAAGGACAGGTCCACCGACTCAAACTGATCAAACGGCAGATGTATGGCCGCGCCAGTTTCGATCTGCTCAGGCTTCGAGTACTCCACACGCCCTGAATACAGGCTCTATGCCGTCATCGCCACCACAGGGACGAGCTTCACCAAATGTATGGAAGAACCCAGATACCAGCGCAAGCAACACTCTCGGCACAACAACAAATACGGCAACAAACGCCACTCTTCATCCGTAACATCAGACGGATACCCCTTAGGATCCTTTGCCATCCCTCCATGCTGGACAACAAAACACCCCCAGAAAAGAATCAAGCAGGGTTACAACTTCATAACAGCCTCTAGGAAGCGGCAAACCTAGGCCAATTGCCCCCGGAACTCTCGGCAAGCGGAGCTTGGACACTCTGTTCGTGAGCGCCAGACATATTCGACCCCCCACAATCTGCTGCTATGATCGCTGGGCTAAACGGGGTATTTGATGCGTAAGCTGATCGTCTTCCTCTTCTTCGTCGCCACGTTCACCGCCACTCTCTCCGCGCAGCAGTACGATCTGGTGCTCCAGGGCGGACGCGTGATGGACCCCGAAACCAGCCTGGATGCAGTCCGCAACGTCGGGATCAGCGGCGGAAAGATGGCCCGCATTTCGTCCGAGCCGCTCAGCGGACGCAGGGTCATCGACGCTCGGGGCCTGGTGGTCGCGCCTGGATTCATTGACCTGCACCAGCATGCACAGGACATCCCCAGCCAGCGGGTCAAGGCCCTCGACGGCGTGACCTCGGCGCTGGAGCTCGAAATCGGAGTACCCGACGTGGGCACCTTCCTCAGTGCCAAGCAGGGCCGCTCGCTTATCCACTACGGAACTTCGGCCAGCCACGTGGCCGCACGCGCGCTTGCGTTCAACGCTCCTCTCCCCGCCGACGCGATCCTACCCCAAAGTGGACCCGTTACTGACCAGCCCGCCACCCCGGCGCAGATGGACCTCATCCGCAAACGCCTGAACGAGGAGCTCGACGCCGGAGGCCTTGCCATCGGCATGGGTATCGCCTACACCCCGGGAGCCACCCGGCTGGAAATCATCGACGTCTTCCGCCTCGCCGCCGCGCGACGCGTCCCCGTCTACACCCACGTGCGCGGTAGCGGACCTCTCGAACCCGGCGGCTCGATCGAATCCATCAGCGAAGTCATTGGCGCTGCCGCAATCTCGGGCGCATCGCTGCACATCGTCCACATCAACAGTTCCTGCGCGAACCAGGCCTTGGACTGCCTAGCCATGGTGGCGGGCGCCCGCGCACGCGGCCTCGACGTCACCACCGAATCCTACCCCTACATCGCCGGCATGACGGCCATCAACTCAGCTGTCTTCAATCCCGGCTGGCAGAAGAGGCTTGGCATCTCCTACGACAGCATCATGATCCCTGCAACTGGAGAACGCCTCACCAAAGCCCGCTTCGAGGCTCTGCACTCTTCCACGGCTACCCAATACGTCGTTGTGTTCGGCAACTCCCAGGCAGTGCTCGACAAGTTGATCCCGAACCCTCTGGTCATGATCGCGAGCGACGGCCTTGAAGGTCATCCCCGCAACGCCGGAACCTACTCCCGAGTTCTGCGCCAGTACGTCCGCGAAAAAGGCAATCTTACCCTGATGGATGCACTGCGCAAAATGACTCTCATGCCGGCCGAAATGCTAGAGGCTGTTAACGCCTTTGCACCTTGCTAGGTTCTTTGCTGGGCTGTGTTTTCTGTTCAGCATGGAGCTATGTCCAAGGCATCGAAGACGGGTTATTTGACGGATGTAAGTGATGAGGAGTGGGCGTTTGTGCTTCCTTACCTGCTTTTGAGCAAGGTGGACAGCGCGTCGCGCGAGCACGATCTGCGGGCAATCTTCAACGCCGTGCGGTATGTGGTGAAGGGCGGCAACCAGTGGCGGCTGATGCCGAACGACCTTCCTCCCTGGCCTGCGGCGTACCAACAGATGCGGCGCTGGATGCGGGCGGGCTGTTTCGAGCGCATCGTCGAGGACGTGCAGTCGCTCTTGCGCCAGTTCGGCGGGCGCAAGGGCCAGCCGACGGCGGTCTGCATCGATAGCCGCACCTTGCAGTCCACGCCCGAGAGCGGAGCCCGCGCCGCGTACGACGGGGCCAAGCGCCGCAAGGGCTCCAAGGTGCACATCGCGGTCGACACGCTGGGCCATTTGCTGGCGCTGACCGTGACCCCGGCCGACGCCGGCGACCGCACCCAGGTCGCCGCCCTGGCCAAGCAGATGCAACAGGTTACGGGCAACACCGTCGAACTCGCTTATGTCGATCAGGGCTATACCGGTGAGAACGCCGCAGCCGCCGCAGAGCAGCATGGTATCCGGCTCGAAGTGGTCAAACACCCCATGGCCAAGCGAGGCTTCGTGCTCCTGGCGCGCCGCTGGGTCGTGGAACGAAGCTTCGCCTGGGCCGCCCGCTTCCGCCGCCTCGCCCGAGACTACGAGCGGCTCGACACCACACTCAAGGGATTTCACTACCTCAGCTTCGCCTGCATCATGCTCTCAAGAATGTTCCACCTACTCAACTCGTAAAGGCGTTAACAGCTTCTAGAGCGCTCCACTCCTGCTGCCCGCCAGAAAGGCCGTATGCAGGAAGGTGCCGACGCCGACATCGTTGTGTTCGATCCTGCCACCATTGCCGATCACGCAACATTCGCCAAACCCATGGAATCGAGCGTGGGAGTTCAATATCTGCTTGTCGGGGGGACGGTTCTGATTGACCAAGGCAGCCTCGTCCCCCACGTTTTTCCCGGACGCGCGATTCTCGGACCACGCCGAGCCGCTACGCCGCAGCAATAGAGCAAACCGGCCTTGCCCCTATTCGTTGGGCCTTCCTGACCGGCAAACGCATAGACTCTCCTCATGCGCTCTTCCCTGACCGCGCCAAGCCGAGTTCCTCCTAGCCCAGTGCGATGGAGGCTCGCCGCAATCCGGGCCCTTCAGGGTTTGGCGCTGTAGCGGTCGAGGCTCAGAGCCGGAAGGTGGCGGTTTCTAACCCATGTTCAGCAACTTCAGAAACTCATCCACGCTGTTGGCGACCTGCAGGATCGCACACACCATGGGTTTCAGCGCCCCTTCGTCCACCCGATGGTCCAGAAATGTGAGCAGCGCGTCGTAAAAGCTATCAGCCTGCAAATCAAAGTCGAAAACCGCTCCGAGTGGCTTTCCCCCGGCGATCACTGTCCTCTGACAATGAGCCTCTCCCTTCCGTTAACTGAATAAGAGGCTGACCTGGTTTCAGAGCTGAGGCGTATTAGCTGGAATGCGCGGCCAGCTCCGCCGGAGAAATCTCAGGTGCCGGGAGATGTTTACGCTTACTCTTCGTCCCGCTCGAGCGGCGCGGCCTCTATGTCTCGGGGTAGAAACTTAGCCTTTCGATCCGCTCGCCTAGTCAAGGTTTGTTCACACGCAACGAGAAATCGATACCAAGTTGACCGAAGCAAGGGGCACGTTCGTCCCCGGGAAGGGCTTCGAGCGTGTGATATACCCAGCGTAAATCAGAGCGTCCTTCACCCGCGGTAAGCTCCTCGCGGGTAAACTCCCCTCCGTTCACCCCGAAATTCGTCCTATAACTGACGACCGCATCCGAACCGATAGCATGTACGCCTTAGCGTCATTAACCAGATTTCCGGTAAGACTATCTTTGGGCGCGAGCTCTGCAGCGAGCTCGGCCAACCGGAGAAAATTGGGCTCTGCGTTCCGCTTGCGCAAAGCTCCTTCGAAACCCGGCGCTTAAATCGCCATCTTCCCGAAGCTGGCGAGGTGAATCCGCCGACGTTTCGAAGAGTTGCGGGCGAACGCCTGACAACACGCAATCCTTACTGATCAGAATTGATAGTAGTGCTTCCGTACCTCCGCTGAAAATCTCTGGAGCACCTCCCGCAGCCGGTTCTTGTCTTTTGCTTTCGTCGGCTCTATAGGCATCTCCTGTACGAACAGATCGCTATTTCCGGCGGCGCGAGGCTCTGAAGCCGAACTCGATTTGGCAAGTGGATCATGCGCAACTCAACATCAGGCTGTTGCGGGAAGATGGATCTGTCGGAAAGCCCCTGGCTTACGATTGTCATCGACGACTACAGCCGCGCGGTGGCGGGCTACTTCATTGGATTTGATCCGCCTTCTTCGCTGCGAACGACTTTGGCTCTGCGCCAGAGCATCTGGCGTAAAGGCGATCCCCATTGGGAGGTTTGCGGCATACCAGACGTTTTGTACACCGATAATGGATCAGACTTCCGTTCGAGGCATCTGGAGCAGGTGGCGGCGGACCTGAAGATCCGGCTTGTGTTCTCTACCCCAGGGCAGCCGCAAGGTCGAGGCCGCATTGAGCGCTTCTTCCGCACTGTGAACGAGATGTTCTTGTGCGACCTGGACGGTTACACCGCGCGGCCTGGGCGAAAAGACGACTTTGACGCTCGACTCTCTCGGGGAAGCAGTTCCATACTTTTCTGCTGGAGGTCTACCATCGTCTGCCAAGTTCAGAGGGCAAGCTGTCGCCCAAAGAGCGATGGGAACATGGTGGATTCCTGCGTCGCATGCCCGACAGCTTAGACCCGATGGAGCAGGACTGGCCACATGATTCAATAACGCGCTCCTGGATAGCCGCGCAGCAGCTTTTGCATGATTGCGGGGTCGGTTGTAGGGGCGTTGCAGGTGTAATTTTTGCAGATATACGCAGTTGCGTTCCCATTCTGCGCCCGCAGCGCCGCAACCAGAGGAAGCATTCTGCTGAGTTGCTGCTGAGCCAGTCCACCGACAGCGTGGATCAGTATCGCATTGGGGAGGTAATCCCGCCAGAAGACGGCCGTCATCGCCTCAGTGCCTGGAGTCCCCTGCGTGCCCGCAATCGCCACCTGCCTTCGTTGTGCGCTCAGTGCTTCGTACGCCGACACCATTGCGGGCATTGACTCCGGAGAACTCTTCAGTTGAACTCCGAATGCGTTCACGACCGAAAGCGCACGCTGCCGCAGGCGATCCTCCTCGGTCATCTGCCACAGACGAACAAGGTTCATGGCAGCGATCGAATTGGCGGAAGGCTCCGCTCCGTCGTAAGCCTCGTGGTCCTTCCACAACAGACCACCCTGCGCGGGCGACGACGCGGCCAACGTTTCCGTGGTGATGTACGCTCCTGAGACTTTGTCGGTAAACAGGGTCGTCTGCTCCTTTTGAAGTCGCATCGCCCAGGTCATATCGTCGTTGTCTGCAGACGCTTCAAAGAGATCCAGCAGCCCGGCGGTCATGCCCGCATAATCGGCGAGAAAACCGTCGATCTCAGCCGACCCGTCGCGGTAACGGCGCTTCAGTCGTCCGGTCTTCGGGTTATAAAGCTTCGTTCTGACCAGCTTCGCTGCCGACTCTGCTGCCTGAAGATACCGCGGCTCGTGCAGCACTTGGCTGCCGACCGCGAGCGTGGAGATCATCATGCCGTTCCACACCGTAATGATCTTGCTGTCAACCGGTGGCGGAGGCCGATGGGAACGCACGGCGAGCAGGGCGGCGCGCGATTGAGCCAGCGAGTTGCGGACAGCATCCACGGAAAGGTGAAAGTGTATCGCTGCTTCGTCGACGGAATGAGCGATGTGAAGGACGTTCATCCCTTTGAGGTCCCCCGCAGCGTCCTGCTGCGCGGGGATGTTGCCGTTCGGCTGGACTCCGTAAATCCAGTCGAACAGATTCACCGCACTCGCATCGTGCACCACGTCCCCTATTTCATTGGCGGACCACAGGTAGTAGGCACCCTCGACACTCTGGGCAGGGTTCCCCGGCAGCGGGCTGTCTGCGTCGAGCGCCGAGTAAAAGCCTCCATCGGGACTGCGCATATCGCGCAACACAAAGTCCAGCGTATCGCGCGCGGTGCCGGCGAAAGTCGGATCGCCGGAGATCTGGTAGGCATGCAAGTACGCCATCGCAAGCTGCGCCTGGTCGTAGAGCATCTTCTCAAAGTGCGGCACACGCCATAACGCGTCGGTAGAGTAACGGTGAAAGCCTCCGCCGAGCTGGTCATGCAGGCCGCCCGCGGCCATCGCTTTCAGCGTTGCTCCTGTCATCGCGAGCGCTTCGGGGCTGTCCTGGTCGTTGCCGTAGCGCATCAGGAACTCAAGAGCGACGGGTCTTGGGAATTTGGGCGCGCTTCCAAAGCCGCCGTGCTCAGGATCGAAGCTGCGCTGCATCTGCTGGAATGTCTGCTCCAGGACGACGGGTTGCAGAGATGATGCGGCATCGCTGCTGGACGCGCTCAGTTTTGCGGTGATCTGATCTGAGCTTTGGATCAGTTTCGCCTGATCGCCTTTCCACAGTCCCGCAATGCGCGGAAGCAGCGTCATCAGTCCGGGCATGCCGCCGCGGTCCACTGGCGGGAAATACGTGCCGCCGAAAAACGGCTTGAGGTCCGGCGTTAGAAAAACGTTCATGGGCCAGCCACCGGAGCCTGTGGTTGCCTCCACAAAGCGCAGGTAGACGGCGTCGATGTCCGGCCGCTCTTCGCGATCCACCTTTACGGCAATGAAGCTCCTATTTAGCAGGTCTGCAATCGCGGGATTCGAGTACGACTCGCGCTCCATCACATGGCACCAGTGGCAGGTGTAATAGCCGACAGACAGAAAGATGGGCTTATTCTCTGCGCGTGCCTTGCGGAAGGCCTCTTCGCCCCACGGATACCAGTTCACCGGATTGTGGGCATGGAGGAGAAGATAGGGGCTCTTCTCGCGGAGAAGATGATTGGTGTAGCGCGGTGCAGTCGTCTGCGGCACGGCCGGCGGTATCGCGAGGGCAAGACAGACGAGCGCGGTACAGATCGTGACGAATGTCGTCTTCATACAGATGGCCTCTTGTTCGGTATCGCGTTTTGTTGGCCGCATCTGCCCACGGGGACACGCAACAGCCGTCGTCTCCGAGGATACGCAGGATGCAGTACGATTTCCTTTTCTACGCTCGGACCCGGCGAAAGGGTCGTCGAGGATGGCTTTGCAGCATGGACGACATTGGACGTCGAGGAATGTAGCCCCGGCGTTTGACGATCTCGGACCCATCGCCGGCAAACACCAACGTCGTTGCCAGCCGTAATCCTGATACCGATTGGATATGTCGGGACGCGCATCTGGATCGACCTTCAAAAGAACATACTTGGCCTGCAGCAGGAGCATGACAACTGGATCGCGGTAGTTAACGTCATCCATCACATGACACCGGTGGCACCAGACCGCTTCAAGGTCCAACAGGACAAACTTATGCTGCTGCCGGGCCTGCGCAAACGCGGCATCCGACCACGGCTGCCATTGGCAGCTGCGAAGGCTGCGCGTTTGCCTCCCCACAACTGCCGAACACGAGCAGCGATGAGGCAAGCATACCTATGAGACGTTGCAAAGATAGCTGCGAGACAGCCTTGTGCCTGGTAGATGGAGAAGTTTCATTGTGATACCCCGCAGACCGGATGCGGCCGAAAGATTGCCTTCCGCACCGAAGCCAGAGGCGCTTGATCGTTGTACACTACACCACTACCGTCGCTGCGGACGCCCAGGGCTGTCCAGAGCGCATTGAGGTCTTCTGGTACGGCATGTTCGCTCACTTGCTGGTAAAGAGGAAGCATGACAGAAACACCTACGCTTTTGTCAGCGAAAGCGAAAACGGCTTCGGGGGTTGCGTCGATTGCAATCGTTTGCCCACTCGCCACCACCGCCTGCAAAGCATCTTGCAGTCCCTTGCGATTGTTCGTCTGCTGGCGGATACGAACGTCGGCGACGAAATAGAACATCGCGCCGCCCCAGTATGTGCACGCCCAGGTGTGCGTACGGTCAAGTCCTCGATCCCCGGAAAGCGGCTTACCCTTCGGCATGTCACGCAACATGTCGGTCCAAACGCTTTCTTCGGAAAGTACGCCGTGCTGGACTCGCGCAATCGGTTCAACATAGGTAGCAAGGCCCTCCTCCAACCAATGGTGGTTGTCATCGAGCTGCGGCATGGCGGTATGCACGAACTCGTGGGTCAGCACCCAATCTTGATGAAAGCCCTCCGCCGAGGTGTGCTCTCCCAGAATCACGCGCGTGTGCACATAGGGAGAACCGCCCAGGACCCCGCGTTCGCCGGCATTAGGATCAATTTGGACGATGGTGTGGGGAACAGGAAACTTACCGAAGTAAGTTGCAGTAGAATCGGCGGAGACTCGTACCCAGTCGAATCAGCTTGTCCGGACGTCAGATGGCTATCACCACCAAGCCAGAGTGTCCAAGCTCAACTAGGTCTTTCGAGGCTTTAACGGCCGCTTCTACCAGCCCCGCCGCTGCTCTCTCTGTGTCCGGCCCAATTGCGGCTTATGCCAATAGCCAGAACACCGGCTTTACGGTCAGCCACTCGGTGGCCTTGAAGCTGTCGGAGATGTACTCCTCGACAGGGCTTCCAGCCGCTCCACCGCTGCCGAACCCAAGCAATCGGGCGACCCGTCTGCGCTCTTGGATTGGGGGTACCTAAAGGACTTCAGTGGCGTTCCAGCGATAGCCGTCCCGCCCCAGTACCGCCTCCCCTAGACCGCGGAAACATTCCAGGTCCTGACGCTTCAGTCTGCAGCAGGTTGCACATAGACCCGGGGCAAGCACCTTTGCCTTCCCGCAAGGGCAACTCATGAACCGTTTACGGCTGCCTTTCACTTCCCTGCTCCCGCAGCACAGGATTTACGATTAGTTCAGACACTGTGTCGGTACACTGGCTTGCTCGATTACAGGGTGTCGTAATCGTGAAGGCAGCCAATAGGCTGCGTGAGCCCTCTGAGGGAGCCTAGAAAGCACTACTTGATTGCGCGAACGACGCTAGGCGTTGGGGAAAGCCTAGACGTTTGGACAATTGCTATAGCAGGAAAAACATCGGGATGCTAAGCCAATCAACAACCCCACCGAGAGTCCACTCCATCAACGTCAGCGGCGGGCTGCGTAAAGTGCAGTTTGCGGGACAGATCGTGACCACTGGCTTCTTCAAGACCCCTATCAGTGGGAAGGCTTACGCCAACAAGCTCGGTATCGAAGGTGATGCGCAAGGAGATTTACGCCTTCACGGTGGTTTGGACAAGGCAGTCTATTTTTATCCAAAAGAGCATTACGCTACATGGGAAAAGCTGCTTAATTCTGGGCCGTTGTCTCCGGGCAGCTTCGGCGAAAACATCACCTCAGAAGGGTTGCTTGAAACGGATCTCCACATTGGGGATGTGATCCAGATCGGCACCGCGACGCTCCAGGTGATTCAACCAAGAAGCCCTTGCTACAAGCTCCAAATCCGCTGCGAACGTCCTGACATGACCGCGCTTTTTTCCCGGCAAGGCAAGCCGGGCTGGTACGCCTCGGTGCTTCAGGAGGGCACTTTCTCAGCAGGAGTCGAAATCCTGCTAATCGACGATGCACCCAAGAAAGTTTCCGTAGCTGACATATGGCATTTAAGTGCTCAAAACGAAGCAGACCGGCAAACCATTCGCGGTGTAATGGACCTGAAACTCTTGCCTGACTTTTGGAAAGAGCGAATCAATCGGCGACATCTGATTCATAAGGGACCCAGTAAGCGGTGCCCTCTATATCGCTCAGTCCTGTGACCCCCATGTGCAATTTGGCCCAGACCAAACATTGGCTTCCCGAGCCGTACGGTAGTCTTCACCGGGCGAGCCGGCGGTAGCCGTGCAGCATCTGGGTGCCGGCGGGTTGGGAGCCCAAGCGAGGGTGGCCGATGGGCCGAAGGGAGTGCAGGTCCAATCCCAGGTCGAACTCAGTTCCACTTCACGCTTTGCGACAGAGGAATGCTCACCAACAGCTCCAAGAGGAGCGCAGGATTATGTGTACCGGTGGTGGGTGCTCTCTAGACATCCGGCCGAATCACCTGCGCTGAAAATCGCTCCATCTCCTCGGCCTGAGGGCTGCATTGCAGCAGCACCAGATCAACACCGACTTCCGCAAACTCGTCGAGGCGTCCGCGCACACTCTCTGGTGTGCCCACCAAACCTGCGCGCAACCCGCGGTTCGACACGGAGTAGTCCTCAAGCGAAACGTTCTGTTCGAGTTTGGACCCGGTGATCCACTGCTGGTAGTTCGCATACCCCCGCGCACTTTGCTTAACGTCGGCAACGCGAGCCACCTCGGCCTGCGCCTCAGCGTCCGAGTCGCGCACCACTGCGAACGCCGCCACCCCGAACGTCATCGGTCCGAGGCCCAGCTTTTCGCGGCGCTCGCGCATGTCTGCAATCTTTTTGCCCACAACCTCAGGCGGATCACCATGCATCAGGTACGCATCGCATTTGGCAGCAATAAGGTTCTTAGCCGTCTCCGACTCGCCTCCGGCGTAGAACGTCGGTCGCCCATCGGGCGTTACCGCAGGTGTAGGTGATCCACTCAGGCGTCTCCCAGGCATCGGCTTGGGAAACAGCGTGTTGTCCTGGATGTTATAGAAGCTCCCCTCCTGAGTGAACCCATCCGAGCGCCAGCAGCCGTCAACCGCATCCAGCCACTCGGAGGTGCGGGCATAGCGCTGTTCATGCTCGTCAAACGGAATGCCGTACTTGGTCGCTTCATCCCGCCACCAACTCGAAACGACGTTCAGCGCCAGGCGCCCCTTCGCAATGTGGTCGATGTTCGCGGCCTGCTTGGCCAGCAGTGCTGGGTTATGGAACGTAGGCCGCACCGCGACCATCAACTCCAACCGCTCCGTCACAGCGGCGAGCGCAGCTGCCGTCGACCACGCATCGAGCGACGGCGCCTGCACACCCTTGATGTCGTTCATGTTCAGCTCGGCGAGCAGCGTCACGTCATAACCGATCTGCTCGGCCCGACGGGCGAGCCGGCTGGTGTACTCCCAGCTCGTCTCCATCTGCTCGTCATCAACATTGCGCAGCCATCCGCCGAAGACCGGCATCCAGAACCCGTAGCGCATCAGCGTGCACCCACAAAGGCTGGCTCGTCTGCACTCGCAGCAGCCGCTTCCTGCTCGAGCCAGTCCACCAGCTTCGCGAACGGATCGAATCCAACAACATTCTTCCCGTCCGCCACAAAATTCGAGAGCGCATTTGTATCGTAGTAGTAGCGTTGGCCATCGCGGTCGTCCGTGATGTACTCGACTCCGCCAATATCAATCTGCGACGCAGCCATGATGCGCTCCACGTCCGCAATCACCTCTAAAGGAGGCGTGAATGCCTCCACCGTAATGCCCGATTTCGGCGCGTCAATCGCACAAGCCGCGCGATTCAGATCCACACCTGAGGAGGTGCGGCAGATGTCCGCCGGGCAAAGATCGAACGTCTCCCCCGTGATATGTACCTTGATGGCGTACAGGTACTTCCCGTTCAGCACCTCCACGCGCACGATGTGAGCATCGCGTGCGGGGATAAACTCCTGCACCAGCGCCGTCGAGTCGAGCCCGAACGTCAGCGCGTCGGGATCGTCTACGCGCAGCTTCGCCGCAGCCTGAAGCTGCGAGATGTGATCAAAACGTTTGACCCCCGCACCGGAGCCGCCAATGTTTGGCTTGACCACGACCGGAAAACGCAAACCTTCAGTGGCTGCCGGAGCCTGCTCGGGCCGGTGGATGACCCGCGCCTTGGGATAGGGCAGCCCAAGCTGTTCGAGCAGAGCAAGTTGACCTGCCTTCGACAGCTCCGACCGGAACGCAGCCAGACCATTGATTACCCGCACACCGCGGCTTTCCAGGTGTTCAAGAAATCCCGTCGTGTAGAAAATCTGATCGCCGTTCCCGCGGTTCCACGCCGACGGGCTCATCCGGTTGAAGACAAGGGAATACTGCCGCTCCGGATGTTCCGCCGGCGACCAGGTGTGATCGGGCGCAAACAGCTTCACATACTCGGTTCCACGCCGATCAAGGTCAGCAAACAGCGGCTTGAACCAGTTCGGCTGCTCGTAGTAAATGGCGATGGGTAATGACTGGGGCATGCTCAACTCAATCCTCTGATCTCTTAAGAATAAATCGATCGACGTGAACGAACTGCTACAAGCGTGAGGTACGGCACGGGCGGAGAATCAAGTGCCCGAAATTAACCCCGGGCTTCCCCCAAACGTGGCATTGCTGTAGAGCCTACCCGCCACAACCGTCATTCTGGCAAGGCCAGAAACTCAGTATTTGCACTCTCATCCGCACCACGCCTTCAGGCGCTCAGCCTAAACCAAGGTTTGATTTCGCTGCAGACGCAGCGCCGCATCGGTAACGCAGCCCAGCACCAGGTGAGCCAATAGTCCTCTGGCATGCGCCTGCCATGGGTAGCCGCTTGGCGACCCGGCAGTACCGAATGCCGTATTCACCAGTTCATCTTCAACGATGAACATGGCGACGCCGTACCCTAGGCCCCGGCCAGCCCCGATCGCCTCTACCCTCCCGCTCAGGGCGCCATAAAGTGACGCGGGCAGAACCCCAAGGCTGTAATGTACGGCCGTCCCCGCTGCATCCCGCCTCGCCCCAGTGAGAGGCTTTCCGACAGCGTCTGCTACCCTCCCCGCGATCACATGGGCTGGGTCTTCGCCTCCAGGTCGGTTCGCCCGTGTCTGCTCTCTCGCCTCTTGACTCACGTGGTCGTATAAGAACCAGTCAACGCGGTCCATGGCCCACACTGCAACTGCTCCTGCCAGTGCCCCCTGCAGGAGGTCAAGAGCTAAATTGGTATTCCCCGCTTTTGCGTTTGTCATGACCAGTTCGACGCTCGAGGGAACTTTCCGGATGTACCGCAGCAATGACTCCCATGTCATCCTTCAGTTCCCAAATAAAAAGCCGCAGGCAAAACACCGGCTGCGCCCAAAGAGCGTCTACTGCGCGGGAAGATGGTCAAGAGCGTCCTGAGCAGAGAGGCGGTCGCCATGAGTATGACTGGTTTTCTCAAAAAGAATCGTACCCGTCTTGTCCAGGATGAAAGTGGACGCATACGAGGTCTCGTGCGGCGCATTCCAACGCAATCCATACAGATTCGTCACCTTGTAGTCCGGATCGGTCACGAGAACGATGTTCGCCGGCAGCTTTGCTTCCTTTGCAAGGAACTCCTTCGCGCGCTGATCCAGCTCGGCCGGAGGGCCGGGATACACAAGGAGAGCCGTGGCATTCTTCGCCGAAAATTCGGAAGCATGCTCGACAAAGTCGTGTACCTGCTTCTGGCAGTAGGGCATTGGTAGCCAGGATAGCCCCGCAGCACAACCAGAACGAGAGGCTTCCCATCTTCCTGCTTGGCTAGCTCGACGGATGTACCTGTAGGAGTCATCAGCGTGAAGTCAGGCGCCTTGGCCCCCACCGCTGGAATTTGGGCAAACGCGGTAGTCCCCGCGAGAAGCGCACAGAGTCCGAGGGCAAGTCGTCTCAACGCTGTGGAGCGTGAGGAGAGAAGGGAGGAACGAAGGGTAAGGCCTTTTCGCTGCATGCAGAGACGCTCCTATTTGAAGGTACGTGCATGAGACAAACGAAGCGCGAAAGGGTTACGAGCGAACTACGTGCGCACTCCGCATGGCAAGATTCGGTTCCGGGTGGAAGGTGCCCTCAGCTCCCTTCAGATCGCAATTGCGGCAGCACCGACGATTGCGCCTTGATGCGGCTCCTGTTCAAACACAACCAGATGATGCCCGGAGCTACTCCCGCGTTGGAAGCTGTCTAAGCAAATCTCTCATTTATCTTTTGGGCGCGAGGCTTGCAGTATAGAGGTCAATACGCCGGGAAATGCTGCTTCGACATCCTTTAATCGCAAGGAGAGGATACGGAATCGTCCCTCTTTGCTGGATGTGATCAGCCCCGCTTTCACGAGCCGGGCGAAGTGATAGGTCAATCTCGTTTTGGGTCCTAGCACGTCGAAAGACCCGCAGCAAAAGTCTTTATTTGCAAGTTGCATGACAATTTGCCGCCGCGTCGGATCACTCAGAGCACTGAGAATGAGATCAACATCCAATGTCTGCACCGACTTCTGCTCTGTAGCCTTCGGCATGGTTCCAGAGTAATAGTTCAATGCTCTCTGGACAAACGAACGACTACTCTTATAGTTCAACAAGCGATGAACTGTTGGCAGTTCATCTATCTATCGAGGTTTGATGATCCTCAAAACTTACGCCCGTACCTTTTCCGTAGACTTGGAGGCGTCTCTTCGAGTGCTGAAATCTCAGGTCGGACGTAATCCAGAACTGCGGATGAAGTTCCTGGACATGGAAGTCGCCACGCATGGAGATTTTTGTTTTCTCGCACGGCCCGCCGAATCCATAAAGCCTTACCTCGGCGCGGTGGGGCCGATCATCGTGGATAACCTTGCGTCTACTCAGATTGAGTTGGAAAGAGATGGGGCCGAGATCGTAGTTCCTCGCACTGAGGTGATGACCGGCTGGAATTTATTTACGCGCAATCCTGACGGAGTGGTGATCGAGTGGGTTGAGTGGTATCCGCACATCTGGGAGCAGGTCAAATTGGCTTCGGCTGCGTAACAGATGTATCTTCCGAAGGAGACCGGCATTGATACTCAAGACCTATGCGCGTGTGGTAACGGACAAACTAGAAGAAACAATAGTACATCTTGAGGCGTTGACCGGAAGTGTTGTTGAGCTTCAGTTCACCATGGGGCAGGTGACGATTGCAGCCATAGGTGACTTCTGCGTCATCGCAGCACCGGCGTCCATTCATGCCGAATTGAGAGCGGTTGTTGGACCGATCGTGGTTGACGACCTGTCCATTACAAAGGATGCTCTCCTTCGAATGGGAGGAACGGTCACAGCGGAACCGTTCACTGCACCCACGGGGCAGGTGATGTATATGCGCCACCCAGACGGGATCGCATACGAATACCTGCAATACTCCTTCGAGAGCACGCAACTGGTCGGCTTGTCCATGTGAGCCCGTTAAGAATGAGTGGAAGCTGGAATCCAACTATATAAGGTGGGCACCGAACCCCAAGATTACAAGCCGCGTCTCTTGGGGCCGCTTCGCTGGGAAGTAATTTCTGCGCAGATTTAATCTTGCTTTCGGTCATCTGCCGCTTGCGGCCGCCCTTTCTTCCGAGCTGGCGAGCAATTTCTAAACCAGCGCGCGTCCGCTCAACCGCGAGTTCCCGTTACATCTCGGCGAGGCTGGACTAACATGAAAGGAGAAGCGTCCCGAGGCGTATCGGTATCTATTGCATCGGTGAGGTTTCTGAATTGGGCTGCCCGCGTGCATTTTGATCAGAAGGCCGCTCTGGCAAACGCGACACGAGTGTTTTGGGAAAAGGGCTTCCATGCGACTTCGATTCCTGACTCGACTCAAGCCATGGAAATCGGATCGCCTGGCCTTTATGCAGCTTTCGGCTCGAAGGAAGCGCTCTATGTAGAAGCCTTGGATTGCTACCGAGACACTTATGATGCTTCATCTGGGATGGCCTTTTACGCCAGCACTGCCCGCGAGGCGATCAAACGATTTCTCTTGGATTCAGCCGCAGGTGCTGCGGCTGCCGCATGTCCGTCATCAAAGGACAGGTTGCGTTGCAGAACTGTCCTTCGAGCAAGCTGCTTTTGAAGCCACTATAGCGTGCATGTTCTTCAAGGCCCAGTCCCGGAGTGGGATAAGTGATATTCGAAGGCTTAAGCCTAGCTCGGTTAGTTCATATTCAACACGCGGCGGGATTGTAGGGTAGGCGGTGCGTCTCACAAGCCCGTCTGCTGTGAGACCTTTCAGGGTCAACGTCAGCATGCGCTGCGAGATGTCGCCGATGTGGCGTTGCAGCTGACCGTAGCGCATCGGCCCGGCGGAAAGCGCAGCCACAATCAGGATCGTCCACTTGTCGCCTACGCGGGCCAAGACCTCGATCATCGCCTTTCGGCCAAGCTCGCACGGTGCAGAGTCGGGGACAACTGTGTTCGTTACAGCCATCAAAGTGCCCTCTTGTTAGGGATCTTAATACACCCTATAGTGGCGCTACGAACAATAAGTTCGTGCTGGGGAGCTTCCCGAAGAACGAAAGGGGACATACATGCGAGTATTCTTAACTGGCGCTACTGGCCTGATTGGTTCAGCCATCGTCCCGGAACTCCTCCGTGCTGGGCACCAAGTGCTCGGGCTTACACGGTCTGAAGCGGGCGCAAACTTTCTTCGGGAAGCTAGTGTCCTGTCCCATATATAACTTGACGAAAAGAGATGATCTGACTTAGGCTGATGTATGTCCATCGGTCGTCCCTTGCTTGCTCTGCATTTGACCATGGAAGAGCGGCTTGAGCTATCCGGCT
>JAABUU010004414.1_pt1 | contig 16612 bp, 13 predicted proteins | sample 5559301 | NCBI WGS metagenome assembly JAABUU01 (sample SAMN10711884, study PRJNA513360) | rock metagenome | isolation source: Antarctica rocks | place: Antarctica: Victoria Land, Richard Nunatak white | reverse complement strand
ATGAATCAATTTTGACTACATTATGATTTGAAATTGAACAACTCATATTTAATTTAAAAATAAAACAACAGCAAAATGCTATTTCTACAGTTTCAGTACTGTGCAGACTTTTTAAAATATATATACATTAAATATAAGCATTTAGAAGTGCTGAGACTGTTAAAAGTCATTTGACTTCAAGCTTGATAATATGAATTATTGCAGAATATTAAATTGTTTATAAAGTATTATTTTAACTGTTAAGTTGCTCAATGATCTTGAAAACATTAAGAGATTAAAGAATATTTATATTTAACTTGCAAGAACTTACTACTGTTTGAAAGATAAGAAATTAATATGATAAATATACTATCTTAAATGCTCTGAGAAAACTGCTGAATTATAACAACAATTAATTATATTACAGATTAATCTGTGACTAAAGCTGTTCTAAATGCAATAAAAACAACAATTACAGATTTTCTATATGACAAAATCTTTATAAATTATAATTCATCAAGAAAATTACTATTCAATAACAGTACAAACTTTCTTAGCTGTGTCATGATTTATTATTTGAAAAAGCTTAAGACTTAATATAGAACAATGACTTTCTATTATCTTTATATAAATGAAAAGATAGAAAATTTAAATGAAATGTTGAGCTTTATATTTATAAAATATTTTATGAGTAAATCAACTTAATTATGAGATAAATACTTACTGCAAGCACTTTTTGTGACTTAAATTTAAGCTTATAATACAATTAAACAGAGTTTATTCTATTTACTGTATAAGATAAATTTATAATTATTAAGCAACTTAAACAATCTCTGATTGCTGAGAGAAATTGACTTTAAAGATTAGTTAAAATGAGTTAGACAGATATAGACAGTTTAAGTAACTGTTAATGAAATTCTTTTATGAAAGATTATTGAATTGAAAACAATTTATAATGAAACAGTGCAGTTAAGCATTATAAAGAAAGAAAACTGAGTGCTTATATAAAATAAAAAGTCTTAGAAGTTTAAAATTAAATGATTTAAGTCTTATAAGATATTAAAAACTCATTTATTAGAAACTTATGCATTAAGAATGTTTACAGAACATGTTCTATGAAATTTAATTCATAATAATTAATTTGTAAAAACATATATCTTTAATGTCAATGAATTTTGAGTTAGTTCAGAGCTGCAAAGCAGTTTAAAATGAGCTAAACTATCTATGCAGTAATTAAGCTTTGAAGTTAATGAAATTCTTAAATAAAAAGAATTATCATTATCTTTTTATAAAGAACTCTTAATCATATCTTAAGCTGAATAAGATCACAGACAAAAGAAAAAACTATATAAGCTTTTAATAAAAAAAAAGAGAAAATCTCTTTCAGAAGATAATTTATAAGATATAAAAACATTATAAATAGATAAATTTATCTATATCTTTATTACAGAATGTTTTAAAAGCACACTGAAGTGTTGCTTCTTTTAAATTGATTTTGATTGAAGTGAATGATGTAATAAATACATTATAGAAGATTATTAAAAGTTAGAGAAATATTGATGATTTGATTTTAACATTTATGATAGAAGAGAAATATAATTAAAAGAAAGTGAAAGTCTTAATATTATATAGTATTAGAAAAAAATTAAATAGTTAAAAATGATTTAATAAAGATTTGTAATAACAACATGATGAGTTGAAGTTGAAGTGAATGAGTAGTAAAACTAAAAAGAAAGATTAAAAAATCTTAACTTTAATAATAATTAACAGTGATTTGATGATGATTTGTGAAAGAAATATGAACTTATATAATTTACATGAGAGACTTAAGAAAAAGATTCTCATAGATTAAAAGATAATAATATTAAAAGCAGAATACTCAATTAACTTTATGTATTGTTAGTCTTTAAATTAAAATTAAGACAATAACATATTGAGAAAAGAGTTTTATAAGCTTTTTTTAAGATAGAAACAGTCAGTAGTTTTGTGAATATAATTAGAAGTAGATTTCTTTTGATTTGAATCATTATTACTTGCATTAAATGACAATAGTGATGTGAAGTGAGATAAAACAATGTGAATGTAAATTGCAGACAGAAATTTTACAGAATGTTAAGTAAATCTCTGCATTCACAACAGTGAACTGTTGTGACTGTGTAGTAGAAAAGAATATGATATTGTTGCTTACTTATCTCTTATTAAGTGTCTCTATTTATGTCTTAGTCATCATTTCCTATATATACTCTACATAGTGTAAATGAATAGGAACAACTTTCTATGGATTGATTCACAACAGATGTGAATGAAATGCATGTGACAGTGACTAATCAGACAAGTCAAGAACAACTTCAATCCTAGTACCTTAGACCTCTTAGACAAGAAAGGGGCAACACTTTTTCACTATGTATTTGTTAGGACTTTGACTTTGAATTCATGAGCACATTTAGCTTAAATATACATGTCTATGTCCAGCCGTGCCCCTCAAGTGAGTTTCATGACTTAGCTTCAAATAAACGTCTTTCCTCAATCCAAGCAGTTCTCGTACGGTCGGATCAGGAATCCTTTCTGTGCCAGGAAGTCCTTCACATCTTTGACAGTGTATTCGTCACGATGGAACTGTGATATCATTAGTTGTGGGTCGAGTGATTTATGTGACGGCAGATTACACACCATACCCGCTCCCAGTGCCGCATCTGTTGCGGTACACTGAAAGACTTCTTGAAAATGTGCTGGGTTGCCAGCGCCACTAGAGGCTATGACGGGGATCGATATGGCTTCCTTCACGTCGGTGATCAACTCAAGATCAAAGCCACTGTTGCTCCCATCCTTATCTATACAATTGAGTAGGATTTCCCCAGCGCCCATCGCCTCCACCGCGGTGACTAACTGCCGGACGTCAAGGTCACGGCACTCCCGACCACCTTTGACTGTACACTGGTACCAACAAAAGCTCTCTCCCGATGGCCCTGGCCATCTCGTCTGGATGGTGTGGTGGGTGGTCTCGTCAGGGGACCTGACGTACACCCTTTTCGGGTCCACGCTCACCACGACCGCCTGATTGCCGTAGGCTCGGGAAATGGTCTCAATCGCCGTCTTCCCAGACGGCTTACTGCCAGCTGCTACAAATTCCTCCGCAGCGAATACAGCGTCAGAACCAATACTTATCTTGTCCGCACCTGATTTGAAGTACATTGTCGCAACCTCAAGGGCGGAAACCTTCCTGCCGTCGGTGTCAATCGTGTCCCGGATCCCTCCGCCAATGGTCAAGGGGACGAAAACTGTTTCGGATGTTCGCCGCAAGATTTCAAGCATCGGAGTATCTGCGACCGGGCAATTGCGAAAAGATGTAATGTTGAGAAATGTGATCTCGTCGGAGCCTTGCTCATAGTATTTCCGTGCCATATCAACAGGTTTCCCAAGATTCCTAATCTGGCCGCCGGCTTCAACGCCGTCTTTCTCTCTAACGTCGTACTGATCCCCCTTCGTAACCACCAGGTCTCCTTTATCATTGGTCCTCACATCCAGGCAAGCGATGATCCTTCTTGTCAGACCCATCCGGCTATCGCCACAACCAGAAACATGCTCTAGATCCTTTATCCCGTTGCTGTCGAGGAAGGCTTTTAGAACTCTCAATCCTGCAACTCCGCTCTTCTCGGGGTGGAACTGGGTAGCAAACACATTTCCCTTGCCGATTGCACCTACGAATTCCTCTTCCCCATACCGAGCCGTTGCCACAGCCCATCCATCCTGCTCCAGTAGTCCCTCCCGATAGGGCACAGCATAAGAATGCACGTAGTAATATTTACTGACGTCCCTCAACCCGTACAGGCTTTCGCTCCGCGTTGTACCCTTACCCTTTGTGTATGCCGAGTTCCATCCAATATGCGGTACGCTTTTGCTACGAGAGTCAAATCGCGTCAGGCGGCCGGGCACCAAGGCGAGTCCAGGTACATCTGGATCCTCTTCGGAACCCTCGAAGAGGGCTTGCAAACCGACGCAAATACCCATAAAAGGTTTGCCCGAGTCGATATGTTTGCGGATGGGGTCAAGATAACCACTCTGGGAGAACTGTGACAGACAATGACCAAAATGGCCTACGCCAGGCAGGATCAGTTTCTGGTGTTGGGCCCGTCAGCTGGGCCCGAGAGACTGCATGCTTCGGTGAGTAATTGGCCTGATCACGTACCTCAGCATGTTGGACATCCTCGGGGTTTTTGATCCACTGTACGGTGTATCCCACCTTTTCGATTGCGTTCACCAGGGACCGTACATTGCCAGCAACGTAATCGAGAATGTGAACCGTGTTCATAGCGGCACAGTCAAGGTAGCAAATTTGACGGTCTTGCACCACCTCTGTACTTATCCGGAAAGGTATTGAGAATGATTAAACTGGTATGTATTTCGTACTTACCTCGTAGGTGAGTCATACACCTACAGCTACCGTGTTCAGGGAGGTTTGAGTTTAGGGAGGTACATTCCAGAATGAAGTTCTATCTGCTATACGATATTGCGGTGGATGTTCAACCTTCAGACATGGGACTGGGTTCTGATTTTGACTAAAGGTATGTAGGGTTCGTATGTGAAACCTGGAAGTTTCCTGAAGCAGTGCGAGTATCAGAAACCCGGACAACGAACGGTGGCCTTCAAGCACTAAGGTATATAAAGACCAGCAATTGATCCAGGCAGTCCAGCCCACTTAGAGCCCTACCGCCGAAGCAACACCCAAAGCCTAAGATGCAGCAGCGCGCTGAGCCAGTTCTGCACTCTGGCCCATGCGTCGAACCTAGACTCTCTAAGCCCTCGGAGCGACGTCAACGAAACCACTTGCTTAGTCGGACCAGTCTATCTTTTCTCATTAACTCTCGAACGAGACGAATTGTCCATTCCCGAGTTTGATTTCCCATTATTAGCGTCGCCTGCCTGCCAGCAACGAGTATTGACCATGCTTGTTGATTGCGTTCGAGTGACTCTTTATGGACCTGTTCAGTTGATGGCAACTGTACCGTGGTCGAATCTTGCTCAGAAGACGCAGTGTCTATTGAGCCCATATGCTGGGCTGCTGGTCCGGAGACTTTTCAGCTATGGTCAAAGAACGTTTGCGTTACGAAATGACGAGGAGAGTAGTGAGATATCTAGATTTTCAGGACAGTCGCAGATTTGTGGACAGAGTGAAGTTTGCTTCAACTGTCCTGTGGACAGGGCATGACAGCTGGTAGCTGCACAGAGGTAGGTGCGGATTCGTAGTGGCGGCGACAGCTTGACTGGGTATACGGAACAATTCAAATCCCAATACGATAATCACTCGAGACAGCTGTTCCTCGGATGAGGTACTGCTAGTGATTGCTGGCAATGGTTTGCCTGCTGGATCACAGCGCCTGTGCCAGGTAAAACAATCCATTTCGTGGCTAGGTAGGCGTTAGAACGTTGCCTATCGGCATAAGAAGGCATCTGATTCAATACTACCGGAGAGAACTGTCGTAGCTTTACGCCGGCTTCCTGAAAGATCGCTGCAATCTATAATGGTTAATGGAGAGTGTAACGAAGGTAGAGCGAAGAAAAGCTTCCACACCTCTGTATCCATACTGTAGCCCTGAGAATATACAACTTCCGAGATCCCAACTTGAGTGATCTTGATACTACATGTCAAGCATGGGCACCTACAACTCTCAATCAGCTCATAGCATGTCATTCTTTACTCGAAAGTCTCTTACGTGTCACAGTACAAGATTGAGCCTTCTCTTATTCTCTCTCTTCCAGCTTCCAGAAGGGCATTTTCCTCTGCATGTATGCACAAGCACGTTGAGAGTCCCACACCGGCGCCGTGGCCGTCGTTGCATCGAGGGCCTACTCTAGCGTCAGTCACCTAACTGGTTGAGCGGTTTGGAATCGACGTACATCCGCCTTCGTTGCAATTCTTGAGGTTCCTTGGTGTCCCATTGTAGCCTGTACTTATCACTCGCCTTTCGCGGACCAGAACGCACCCCACACGTCTTTTCATGCAATTACTTCGTTGCGCGGCCAATGACGCCAACTGCATGAAGTACTGGTCCCAACTGGGTCGCAAGCGTTGCTCGTTTGTCAGGTCCAACTCCAAGAGCGCGGCCCGCAGCTGCCCCAGCGATGATGTGGGGTTAACCAGCCGGACTTGGGCACGATCAATCAGCCGAGCGAGGCCATGCTTCGGGTTGTAAAGATGATCGTCGTTTCGAACCACGAACTCTTCGAGAGTCGGAGGAATCTGATGATAAAGCTCGCACCTGTAGAGACTAGCAAATTAGACGTTCGAGTTTGGGTGTGTGTTTGGAGATACAGACCTCCTTGCGAAACGCTTCCACCTAATACTGACCGGCGCATCAACACTGACGAGGATGAAGAAGGGTCTGCGTTGCAGGCTATCCAAGACCCTTTCGTCCCAGATGTCCGTGGTGACCCAACGCTGGGACCAGCGGGTTGTAGCGAAGTCTAGCAACGCATCGGCTGTGAGAAAGGTCGTATCGTCGACACTTTCACTGCCATTGGTATAGTCATGGTCCGGTACCGGGGATTGGGTGGCTGACTTCTCTACCAGAGGAGTTGAGGCTGTTTGTACAAGATGAAGTGTCTGGAAACCATGCCTAGCAACCAAGTCGTCGGCGACGGAGTGCTTTCCGGCACAGATACCTTTACACTGTCAACAAAGCGGTTGTGGATGGATGAATAGTAATTTGAATCCGACCTCCACAGAGTCCCAAGAGCATGGTGATTGATCCTTGATTCCCAAGCCCTACCCGGAAGCTACCTTACCTAGGGTAAGTGAGTGATTGTGATTCAATGCACCCTGATCACGCGTCACGCTATCACGCATCACGCTACCGTATTGACGCACATGCTTTGAAGCCAAGCCGTGGAGCCAAGGTATTTGTATTTGTACTTGTGCACACCCTACAAATACCTGTGACTCACATGTATATCTACACTACCTTACCGCCTACGCCTAACTCCAGGTATTTGTACCTTACCTACCAGGTACCTGGTATGGACAGCTCCGTGAAGCGATAAGAGTTACACATACACAACCTCTCTCACTTCCTTAATGAATAGGCTCTTCCCTTCTTCATCTTCTTGTTCATTCGCTGAAAGATGCTCAAATTCGCAAGCTTCTCCTCCGACATCGAGCTGCCTTTCTATACCTCCTTAGCTTCCCATAAGATCAACCATGACAAGCTTGACGACTCCGCCCGAAAGGTTTTGGGGTTGTATGAGATTCGCCCGACCGACGCTCCGGGTGCATCGTGTCGTCTTCAGGTGCATGGAAATGCTCTGACCAATGATGAGTCTGTGCGCCTGGCTTCCCGGAACCGGCCCGGTCTGCAGCTGATGGGAGACCCATAGCGTTGGCATCGGCTACTATCGCGCCGAGGGCTTGATCAGGAACGTCAACACTATAGAAGAATACAGGAATCTTGACAAGGCCGCTGTGCTCAACCGTGCTGGTCGAACTGTGAGCGCCGGTCGACATGGTTACATCACTAGAGCTTACATCCTGCGTAGATATGGGACGCCATAAAAGACGGCACTATATATTCGTGTCCGTCCCTTCTGTCTAGCTTCTCAGTCCTGTGCTTTGCCGACCTCAAACGTTACAAGTTCACGTATCTGTTCGGATTTCCAGCTCTGCACTCAAATCCATCCTGGAAAGTAGCATCAACTTCCGAGGAAGAACTCACTACGGAAGGTTTTGATGGCAAAGTCAACAAAACAGATGTGCGGCTCACAGGTTACGAGACGGCAGCTCTGGTAGACTGTGTGCAAACTTGGCGTTATGGTGCTGATGCTAGGCAACATGGCTTCTTCCTTGCGAAAAAGTTGAGACGCGGCACAGATGGGGAAGCAAAGCAGCTTGGATTCGACGCTTGTGATGTTGAGCAAGATCCAGATACTCGACTCCAACCCGTCACCCCTGGAACCCCATGGCAGGATCTTGGCTACGTTTGGGCAGTATCGTCCTTAGCAAGCTATGAAGATGGTTTCCTCAAGGCCGTCGAGCCGGAAGATCGATTCGTATGCTTTGCAGACCCGTCGACATACGTGGATCATCCTGGTTGGATGTTAAGGAATCTTCTGGTGCTCATACGGCAGCGTTGGGGACTTGATTCAGTCCGCATCCTCTGCTATCGAGATGTGCCATCACGTCGGGATGAGGCAAGAAGCATCATTCTAGACTTGCGCGTTGCGGATGACGAACCCACCGCAGCTAGCCTTTCCCCAGAAATACATTCAGCCAAAAATATGCCAAAGGTTACAGGCTGGGAGCGTAACAGGACCGGAAAAGTTACGAGTAGGGTCGCAAATCTTGGGGAGTACATGGATCCGCTCCGGTATGTGTCACTGTCTCCAACATAATACGTGACAATACAACTCGGTTTACTGACCTACTTTCATCAAGTCTCGCAGATCAGGCTGTCGATCTCAATTTGAAGTTGATCAAATGGCGAATCGCTCCTACATTGGATCTGGAAAAGATAAAGAACACGAAATGTCTGTTGCTGGGTGCGGGGACTTTGGGCAGCTATGTCGCGCGTAACCTCCTGGTGAGTCTGTTGAACCCGTAGATCTTTGGTCCCTGTCTGAATTCCCGGGGCGCTGCAGGGATGGGGTGTCCGGAAGATTACCTTCGTCGATAGCGCAAATGTGTCTTTCTCGAATCCAGTCCGACAACCGCTGTATGACTTCAAGGACTGCTTGGAAGGTGGTGCAAAGAAGGCACACCGTGCTTCTGAAGCACTGGCAGAAATTTACCCAGGGGTGGAGGCTACAGGTCATGTCATTTCTGTACCGATGGCAGGACATCCAATCATAGATGAGGAAAAGACCAAAGCCGATTTCGACACACTTCAAAAGCTCGTTCATGACCATGACGTGATATTTTTGCTGATGGACACGAGAGAATCGCGATGGCTGCCCACGGTGATGGGCAAGGCGGAGGGTAAAATCGTGATGAACGCGGCCCTTGGGTTCGACACCTTTGTCGTCATGCGACACGGCGTCAGAGTGGACCGGGCTCGAGATCAGGAACTCGGCTGCTATTTCTGTAATGATGTCGTAGCGCCTGCAGACGTGAGTCTTCTGTGTCCGCGCTGAGATTACTTGTCATCCTTAACACGATCCAGTCACTCACGGATCGGACGCTCGACCAGCAATGCACCGTCACCCGCCCCGGTGTTGCGGCCATAGCTTCTGCACTCCTTGTCGAAATCTTGGTGTCGATCCTTCAACACCCTGCTGGCGCCGTTGCTCCAGCCCCTGGATCTCACACCGAAGATCGCGGCGATCACCCCTTGGGCATCGTACCACACCAAATACGAGGGTTTCTCTCTAGTTTTCAGAACATGGTCATCCGCGGCCGGAGCTACGACTGCTGCAGTGCTTGCTCGGATAGGGTGGTTGACGCCTATAGGCAAGACGCCTGGGGATTCTTGAAGCGGGCACTTAACGAGAAGGGCTATGTGGAGGAACTCAGTGGTCTGGCAGAGGTCGGTCTTTGCCGACCCGAGCACACTGAACGGTATCGAGAGCTAATGCGACGAGATAGGTACAGCGCGCAGCTGAGGAGGCAGACGCTGGTGTAGACTGGGAGGAAGAGAGTGAGACGGAAGATGGAGACGATGGGGAGCTGATCTGACCTCTATCTTGCAAAAGCTTTTCTTGACAGCTGTACGAGGTAATGGCAGCCGATGAGCAGCTGCTATCACGGCAACTGTTGGTTCATCACGTTAGGAGCGTTTCGAACTACCTTGGAACGGCGCACACAGTAGGAGGTTCTTTACATTAGGATGATTCTCACGAGGGATGCTGATGCCCCAATATAGCAGGAATTCACGGCGGACAAGGGTCTAAGGAGTCCATGTCAACCTCAGGTATGGACGGCAATCGTCTGAAAAGTTATGTATATTACACATGCATGATGTCTTATGAGCTTTTGCGACTATTTTCTGGCTCCGCCACAGTTTTCCTCTTCAGTGCAACAAAGTATGCTTCTCTAGATTCCTACAAGTGAGTTAGCAATAATTCTTGGCGGTAGCACAGCGTTCCATTACACTTCGCGACGATTCGGGTTTCTCCCGGTGGACCTTATGGAAAAGTCTCTTCAAGTGGGCTTCTAGAGCCTTGTCCTCCGCTCCTTGATAGAACTTACAGACAAAGTAGCCCCCGATCCTTAAGGTATCGGAGCAGAATTGGAGTGCTGCCATGCACAAGTCCTGTTTGTCACATGAGTAAGCCAGTCTCGGATCCTCCCTTATCGGTTGGACTTGTACCATACTGCCTGCATGGTCTCTGAAGCTCATGCCGCTCGTGTTCATCATCCTATAGTACGGGTCACTCAGACTCCTTTTCCAAAATCCGGTAGTCTGCTCCCAGGGCGCGGACATATCACTGAGAACCACATCGACCATCCTTCCCTCTGCCTTTTCCTTCTGCTTTCTGCTCAAGTGACCGCTATCTTCCTCTGAGTCAGTCGTGCCCGAGTCGTCTGTGTCAGCCCTCCGCTTCAGGTCAACGTAACCCACGTCCGCATCGTCAAGTTCAGCGTGTGTCAAGGTATCGCCGCTTTCTGTTGTTGACAAGACTCTTTGCTGCCGTGGACGTCCTCGCCCGGGATGTGAGAGGAAGTCCTTCACCTCCGCTTGAACGGCGGCAGACAGAAAGTTGCCCTGGATGGTCGAAACGCCTTTCGGCGGTTGAGCGGGTATGATATCGATACCCAACACTCGGCCGTTAGGCGACGTCCGATCAACCGCTACCTGGGACCACGAGCCAGGAGCGTATCCCTTTAACAGGTCAGTCGTACTGCGTTCTCAGGGCAAAGTCCGGTCCAAATACCAGATCAACGACTGTCTGACCCGGTCTGAAGATTCGGTACTTTTCATTGATCTAAGAGATAGCTGTGAGTCAAGACGCTAGGAGGTTGACTGTGGCCTGGGCACCTCAAGTAATTTGAACGCAGCTCTGCTCTTAAGACCCTGCACTTTTGCTTCCCTTGCGAACCTGTCCCGACCCTGCCGGCTTTGCCAGATCTTTGACGATGAGCTGGAACATCGACTTTGCGCCCAGTCAACACTTCGAGACGGCGGGGCAAGCTGAAGGCAGCATTTGGGCGCCGTGACCAGAGACTTCAGACTATGAATGCCTGGTCGACGGACATAGTGATGATGAGATATCATGAAGCATCACCTCCAGTTACACATTACGGAGCGCAATCAGGGTTGAGATCCGGCGAGGGCTAGCACAGCAGGTCGAATAATAATTATGTAATCACAGCAAAGGTCCCTACTGTAAGGCATCATTATGGGTAGAGAACTCCTAAACCAACTCAACTCTGCTATCTGCTACAATTGCATGAGATTCATACGAAGATCCCAAAACATCCGAAGTCGATGAGATGTAGGCAGAGATGCCGAAGCCATCGACCCACCTCCCTACTCTTCCTTGATATTCCATCACCGTGGATCTCCTGTCTTAGCTTGGTCTTTTAAGAGGGTCAATTTCCAGTATTTGCCTTCTTGTCTTTCTTCAGAGGTGAAAATGACCCGAAAGCGCCAGCACCAGCAACTGGTCCGATTCGGGTGCTGCCTTTCGGTCCTGCGAGACCTCCTTTCCCAAGCAGCCCGAAATCTTTACCCAACACTAGTGGTACTCTTGCTACGGCTTTGACGTTGTCTCTATCGTCATCGTCAAACAGCGTCTTTCCGAGCGCGTTGCCCAACAACTTTCTTTTCTTTTTCCTCTGCTCTAAGTCTTCTCCAAGGGAAGGAATATTCAGCTCCGAACTCGTTTCGATAAGGCCACCCTCGGTGTCCGTTACTCTCATTTCGATGAGTGGCTCGTTCTCGTCGTGCTGTTCCTCCGCGACGTTTTCCAAAGATGGTTTCATGGACTGCTTCCGGGATATGGGCGCCTTTGCATTGAGTTTTCCCATCCGCGCGGACCCAAGAGTGTGTACTTTCGTCGTGAGGCTTGCAGTCGCACCCCTCTTATCAACCTTGGAATCCGGCTTCGGCTCCGAACTAGCAGATGGTGATCGTCCAACATGCCAAGCATTGTCCAGCCGTTCAGCTTGCGATGGCATATCCTGCTTCTGCTTGCTCACGTATTCGAAGCCGTCTTCGTCTCCGGGGCTATCTGGAGCTACACTAGCTGTACGATTGAGAAAGGGTGTAATTGAAAAGATAGATTTGTCGCCAGGAAGTGTTGAAGTTCGTTTCCCACGTTTGGCAGGTGCTGGGAGTCCCGGGGTACCTATGGTTGCGTCCATATCTAATTGTATCGCTGATCGCTTGCGTGGGTTTCTGGTCACCTTTTCCTGATCCCTAGAGAACGTCGCTTGAGATGCTGTTGTCGCTGTTGAGACTGAAGCCTTGTGTAATTCAACTTCAGTTTGCTTGAGCTTCTCCTTTGTTGTTCGTAGCTTATTTCTAAACGCGTCAAGCTTCCCTTCCAGGATTGATTTCTTCCCTTCCCAGCATGCCATTTCCTTCTGCGCATCTCGCCCTACTTTCTGCCTATCTCGCCTCTCCTGCGCCAGTTCCTTGCGTAGTTCCTCGATCTGGTTTTCTAGTCTAGTGTCCTTCTCAGTAACCTTCTCTTGGGTAGTTAAAGCGCGCTGCGTAGTGCGCCTTTCCGTTTCCAACTCGAGCTGGGTGGTACCAAGTTGTCGTTGCAGGGATAATTTCTCTGACAAGACCACCTGATATGCCTCGGTTTGCGATCGAAGGGACTCGAGCTCCGGCTTCAGATTCAACAGCTCACGGGTCAGTGCTAATTTCTCCGTTAAGAGCTTGGTCGAGTCCATTGAGACGCCATTGAGTGCTGTAAGTTCCGTCTGACTCCTAAGTCAGACATCTATACCAGGGGTAATCACTCTAGCAATACCCACCTTTAGATTATTTGCCTCCCTCAACTTTGCTCTGAGGTGGCCTTGCGTGAGCTGTAAATGATCTCCGAGATCCACCATTTGCGCTTTCAGTTGCTCCGTAACGCTCTCCAGCTGGCAGATTTGATCCTCATTATACGCAAGCTCTTGGCATAAACGGTCATTCTCATCCTCAAGTATGATATTCTTCAGGCGCAATTGCCTTGCGTTTTCTTGCTCAAAAAGGAACTCCGTGCGTCGAGAGGCCTTTTCGTAGGTAAGCTCTAGAGAACTTCTTTCGATCGCTCGTCTCCACTATACACTTCGTAAGCTAATGACCACAAGTAAAGGAGATGATGAAGATTGTATACTTCAGACAGCTCCGCCGCGTTATGCAACTCCATGTCGCTATTGGGACGATGCGTGCAGGTTGCAAATGATGCGGGCGCGGGCGCGCGAAGCAGGTAAACAAAAGCCCCAGTGGAAACGGGACGCTATTACTAGTACGGATTAGTGTCCAAGACCTACGGGACGTGTGGCTACATGAAGCGATTACCTCTGACTACAAATGTATCTTGGAGTCAATCTCTAGCAACCTGGACTTCTGTATTGATTCGTGTTTAAGATGTGGTTTCTCAAAGCATTTGCGCTGTCTCTAATCCCTCTTTCTACTCTATCTGCAAAAAGCTCAACCGGCAGCAAGTTTGAACGCTATTCTTCGAAGTCTACCTCTCCCGCTCCTCTACAGCTCGACGATAGCGGATACGATGATCTGACAGCTGCTCCTCGCGACTACACAGTTGCAGTGCTGCTCACTGCGCTGGAGGTGAGGTTTGGCTGCCAGCTATGCCGGGAATTTCAACCCGAATGGGACTTGATAGCAAGGAGTTGGAATAAAGGGGACAAAGGCGGGCAGTCGCGGGTCTTATATGGCACTCTGGACTTTGCTGAGGGCAAGGCTACTTTTCAGAAGGTCAGCCAGCATTAGGTGCTTTTGCTCCACAGCCGAGACCAATGAATTGACCAAGCCAAATCGGACAGCTCATGCTACAAACCGCTCCTGTTCTCCTACTATTCCCGCCCACTATTGGGCCTGACGCAAAGGTTGATGGGAACGCGATAAGGTTCGACTTTAACAACGGGTAAGTGAGGGGCAGACTATTTGGGTTTTAGTTCTGACGGTCACCCAACAGCCCACAATCCGCTGAGCAGATATACTCTTGGATCACGCGACATCTGCCAGAGGGGCCAAAGCCCGCGATTGTCCGGCCTATCAACTATGTTCGACTCGTCGTCGTGACTACTGTCGTCCTCGGCCTTGTGACCCTCATCAGCGTGGCCTCGCCCTATATCTTGCCGATCCTTCAAAACAGAAAACTATGGGCGGCGATAAGTCTGATCACTATCCTCTTGTTCACAAGCGGGCACATGTTCAACCACATCAGGAAAGTCCCCTACGTCTCCGGTGACGGCAAAGGTGGTATTAATTATTTTGCTGGGGGCTTCTCTAACCAGTTTGGGTTGGAAACCCAAATCGTTGCTGCAATGTGTAAGTCTAATGCTATTGCCGCCCGAGTAACCGGTCAACCTGAAGACTTACCTTGTTGAGTCCAGATGGTGTGCTTTCCTTCGCAACTATATCCCTCGCGCTCAAGGTCCCCCGCATCAAAGAGTACAAGAAGCAGCAAGTCGCTGTCTTTGCTTGGGGAGCTGTGGTGTTACTGATGTACAGTTTCCTGCTTAGCGTGTTCAGGATGAAGAATGGGGGCTATCCGTTCTATTTGCCTCCGTTCTAGCAGCTGTATCAATAGATTTCTCTAGTCAGCACAAAACTAATATCAGTTGTTTTATGGGTAAAAGCCTTCGCTGGTCCATGTGACTGCATAAAGACTCGGATAGTTAGCTCCGAGTAAAGAAGACTTCTATAGTCTATGTATATACATAGTAGCTGGTATATACCTGACTGTCCTCGCTGCCCTCACCGCCATCACTATCTCACTGCTCTCACAGTCCTCATTGCTGCCCTTGTTGCTGTTCTGGGTTCTTTATTCATATTTATTTATTCTTCATACATCACATGCAGCCTATGAGACAATGACAGTTAAAGACAGAAAATAGCACATAAGACTTTCAACATAAGAAATCCACATGCAGATGTGCTTTTTAATCACTTCTTCACAGTCAGACTGTTTTCTTGATTATTTAATTGACTTTTTGTCACGATTTCTATTCGCCTCGAGGGCCTCGATCGTGTCCGCCTCACTTGCATGCTCGCTGCCTTCCCGATAAGGCAATTGCTCCTTCCCTTCACCGACATGGCTAAATGCCTCATATGACACTGTTGCTTAGCCTGTCACTTGCTCAGCCATAGGTCTATGTATATATAGAGCAGTATTCTCATCATAGCTAGAAGTCAGCTTCTTACACACACACAATTTTAACAAATTGATAGCATCAACTGCACTATCAGCTCACATATAGTGACATCAAATTTAATTCATCAGAAACTCAATCAGTTAATCTGAGTATCAGTTAATCATTTTATCATAACATTATAACTCTTCTAAACATTCTACTTTCACATCATCATTCTTATCTCATCAGGCCTGACTATCTGACCATCAGACTAAACATTTATTTAAATATATAATTAATTTTATTTAATTCATCAGTCTTAACAATACATCTTAATGCTGTTTAAGTCTTTATCATAACAGTCTTAACTTCATTACATATTCAAAGCACTTTTACCTGACTCTAATCTCTTTATCAGTGTATTTATCAGAACTAAAGACAAGAAAAATAAAAAAAAGATATTTAAAATAACATTATTAAAGACTATTAATTTATTTTAGTCATTCAGCAATCTTTATCACTTCATATTAACTTCTCTATTAAACTTAAACAACTTCAACATAATTTTATCTAAAGTAATCATTAAGTCAAGTTAAATTCAAGATTTCTAACTTAATCTGTCTTACAAATTAAGATTTCTGACTTATAACTTAACTTACATTAAAGTTAAATTGAGTCAGAGTTGAGTTGAGTTGATTTATATTAAATATAATAATATATATTAAGTAAATAAGTTTTTTAATCAAATTAGTATGTCTCTTTTAGACTAAGACAATACATATGCAAAGTGACTTAACTATTGCATAAGACATTAATTATATAAGTAATAAAAATAAACAATATAATTTATTTATTTTCTAAGCTTCTTGCTGTCATTCACATCACTATCATCAAAAATATTACTGTCACTTATGTTACTGTTACTTACATTGTTACTTACATTATTATTTACATCAAACTTATATTATCACTATTTTATAATTTTACAGAGTCTGTCAATTATGAAAGACAGCACTTTTAAAAGAAGTAGATAGCTTTAATAAAGTCAACATTGTGATATTGTGACAGTGAAATTAAAATTGTGTAGAAGTTAATGATGATGAGAATGACAATAAGATTGAAATGTATTAAAATAATTAACAACAGTAATGTAATTACTAAACATAAAGAGTTAGCACTCAACATTAAGTCTATTTAAGTCTTTTTTTTTAAATTAACTACTATTTAAGTCTTATATACAGTCACATGAATCAGCAAAGTCTTTTATATTATAAAATAATTTTACAAATAAACTCTTCAGTCTGTTCTTAATGTCATTTAATTATATTGTTTAATTATATCACTTCATATAAGTATGAAGCACTACTCTTAAAAGAATATTAAAAAGTA
>JAABUU010004410.1_pt1 | contig 16617 bp, 17 predicted proteins | sample 5559301 | NCBI WGS metagenome assembly JAABUU01 (sample SAMN10711884, study PRJNA513360) | rock metagenome | isolation source: Antarctica rocks | place: Antarctica: Victoria Land, Richard Nunatak white | reverse complement strand
CAGAGAGAAAGAAGTGTATTAGCTATTGACATCATATCTCAATTGAGGTATTGTATTGATATAGCGTATCGCTAATCGGACGCTTTTAAAAATGTCGGTTCGTCTCATGTTCCTCTTTTCTAAGGAGAATGGTATGTCCTCATCTCGTAGAGCTTTTCCTTCAGCCCTCGTCAGTATTTTTTTGTTGTTCCTGCTTGCCGCGTGTGGTTCGAGTACCACAACTGGGAGTGGTACACCTGCCAGTGGGACGAGTACGAGTAGTGGCGGTAAGACAATTGAAGTTGTCGCGGCTGAAAACTTTTGGGGCAGTATCGCCACTCAGGTTGGTGGCAGTCATGTGCATGTCACCAGCGTGATCGTTGACCCCAACGCAGACCCTCACAGCTATGAGCCGACGACCGCCAATGCGCGAACCATTGCAGATGCTGGGTACGTGATCTACAATGGGGCAGGGTACGATCCGTGGATGGACAAACTTTTGCAATCCAATCCTGCGAGTGGACGCAAAGAACTCAATGTGGGAGATTTCAACGGGAAGCATGAGGGTGACAATCCTCACATGTGGTATAACCCTGACTATGTGACTGCTGTCACCAACAAAATTCGTGACGATCTCAAGGGGCTTGACGCAGGGGATGCTTCGGCCTTTGACCAGTCAGCGCAAGCATTTCTGACGACGGGTCTCAAGCAGTATCATGACACGATTGCAGCCATCAAAGCCAAGTATAGTGGGACGCCAGTAGGGGCAACGGAAAGCATTTTTTCCTATCTTGCCCCTGCACTAGGAGTGGACCTTATTACGCCCTACTCCTATCTCAAGGCCGTTTCTGAGGGGCAAGACATTTCTGCCTCTGATGAGGCGACGGTTGAACAGCAGGTGACGCAGAAGAAGATCAAAGTCTTGATCTACAACTCGCAGAACACGCCGAATAATATTCAGGCTCTCATCAACAAAGCCAAAGCTGCCAACATTCCCGTCGCAACGATCACCGAGACCTTAACTCCAGCGACGGCATCCTATCAGGAGTGGCAAACGGCTCAATTACAAGGGATTCAAGATGCGCTTGCCAAGGCCACTGGCAAGTAGGAGATATCATGGTTTGTGTGTGTCATGTGAGAGAGACCGCAAAGGTCTCTCTCACATGAGCGTGAATTTGCCACTCTCAAAGGAGTTGCTGTTGTGAAAAACGTTCCATCCTCTTCTGCCTCGTCTCCATTGGTGCCTACTGCTCTTGCTCCTGTTGTGCTGGTAGAAAATGCAGCAGTGACATTGGGGGGACGCACCATCTGGCAGGACGTGTCGCTCACCGTGCAGTCGGGGGAGTTTCTCGCGATTCTTGGTCCCAATGGTGCTGGCAAATCGACGTTGCTCAAAGCTCTTCTTGGGCTCCTTCCCCTCTCTGCCGGAAGCATCTCTGTATTGGGTCATCCAGCGCGGCAGGGCAATAGTGCCATTGGTTATGTCCCACAACGGCGCCATTTTGAAGCTGATGTGCGCGTTCGTGGGCGTAGCATCGTGCGACTGGGATTGGATGGTGGACAGTGGGGACTCCCCCTTCCCTTCATTCAGCGAAGCAAGGAGCGTGAAGCCGTGCGCTCTGTACAGGAAATGATTGAGCTTGTCGGTGCCTCGGCATACGCGGATCGACCTATTGGTGAGCTTTCTGGTGGGGAGCAACAACGCTTGTTGATCGCACAAGCGTTGGTGACGCGTCCTCACATTCTCGCGTTAGACGAACCCCTGGATAGTCTAGACCTACGTAATCAACAGGGTGTCGCGGCAGTGATTCGACAGATTAGTCGGGAAACGGGTGCGACTGTCTTGCTGGTCGCGCATGATGTCAATCCTATTCTGTCTGCGGTGGACCGCGTAGTGTATGTCGCGCATGGGCAGGTCGCTGTTGGAACACCGGATGAGGTGATTACCACCGAGACCCTTTCACGCCTCTACAACACCCCTGTTGAGGTGTTACGTGCAAGCGATGGACGCATCGTGGTGATTGGGCAAGGGGAAGAGGAGGTGAGCTATCATGCACGTCATCTTCGCTGACACCTTGCCATTCTCCTGGGACCTGCTCGCGGATATCCAGCTCCTCTTCCACTATCACTTCATGCAAAATGCCTTTCTTGCAGGCACTCTTGTGGCACTCGCGGCTGGTATGGTTGGCTATTTTATGGTGCTACGCGACCAAAGCTTCGCAGGCCATAGCCTTGCCAATGTGGGTTTTGCAGGTGCAACGGGGGCCGCCCTCTTCGGCATTACGCCAGTCGTGGGCCTGTTTCTAGCAGGACTGTTGGCGGCAGTCGGTATTCAAACGCTCAATGTCGCGGCACGTCAGAACCGTCAAAGCGATATCGCGGTAGGAGCCGTCTTCACCGCATCGCTTGCACTTGGCTTCCTCTTTATTCATCTCTCTACCTCGGAGTATGCTGCCAATGTGTATAATGTGCTGTTCGGCAACGTGCTGGGAATCAGTGACTCTGATGTGAGTATAATTGCCTGGTCAACACTGTTGCTTTTAGGAGTGCTTATCGTCATTGCTCGCCCATTATTCTTTGCATCACTTGATCCAGACGTGGCAACCGCGCACGGTGTGCCAGTGCGTACACTCTCCTTTGGCTACCTCGTTCTCTTAGCGTTGGAAGTTGCCGTTGCGGTACAGGTCGTGGGTGTCCTACTCATCTTTGCCCTTCTCGTGACACCAGCAGCCATTGCACAGCAAGTGACCACACGTCCTACGCGTGCGGTCCTCGTCGCTGTGCTCCTGGCACTGCTCTTCACCTGGGTTGGACTGGTCGCGGGCTACATCTATCCCTATCCAGTCGGCTTTTTCATCACGACCTTTGCGTTTGGAACCTATGTCCTTGTGCGGAGTGGACGCTTTGTTCGAGAGGCTCTCCTGCACTCTCGACGTGTTGCACGGTCTCGTTCAGGTCTAGGAGGTATGCTATGAGCTTTGTTCTCGCAGGAACACTTCCTCCGTTCACCTTCAATCTCTGGCAGGATGTGCAAACAATGCTCGCCTATGATTTTATGCGACAGGCATTGCTTGCAGGAACGATCCTCAGTATTATCACAGGACTGGTTGGCTACTTTGTAGTGTTGCGCCACCAAGCGTTCGCGGGCGAGTCGCTTTCCGATGTCGCCTTCACAGGGGCATTGGGCGGGGCTGCCTTTGGTCTCAATCCCTTTCTTAGCTTGCTTGTCACAACCATTGGCGTTGCGCTAGTGATGGGAGGTTTTGGGGAGCGTCTCCGGGGACGCGATGTGGCGATAGGCACGGTCCTTGCCTGGGTTTTAGGCTTAGGCGTTCTCTTTCTCAGTCTGTTCACTGCAAACGCGAGTGGCACGGGCACAGGATTTTCAGGCGTTACTATATTGTTTGGAAATATTCTAGGCACCTCCCCAGAGCAAGTACGTACCATTGCATGGATCAGTGGTGCTGCTCTTCTCGTCCTTCTACTGATCGCGCGTCCATTGCTCTTTGCCTCGCTTGACCCTGATGTGGCAGCGGCGCGCCGAGTTCCTGTCCGTCTGCTCGGCCTGGGTTTCATGGTGCTGCTAGCGGTGACGGTCAGCGAAGCGACCCTGGCGGTGGGGGCGTTGCTGGTGTTTGCACTGCTCCTCTTACCCGCTGCCATCGCACACCAGATGGTGAGCCGCCCCTTTGCAGCCCTCGCGCTGGCAGCGCTTCTTGCCGTTGCCTTTCTGTGGGTTGGCATCACCATTGGTTTCTATTCGGGGTACCCCAGTAGTGTATGTATTAGTCTGCTAGCTTTTGTAAGTTATGTCGTAGTCGTCGGAGGAAGTGGGCAGATGCGAATGGCAAAGCGATTAAACAGAGGAAACCTGCTCAAATGATGCTGGGTCTCCCGCAAAGTTGATGAAAAACGTAGGTTGCTTGCTGGGAACGGCTGGATGGAATACATTCTTCATTGTTCCTCTTCGTGACTTCTGCTACACTAGCTCCACTACTGATGTGAGGAACTGAGAGAAGGAGTCTTTCTATGACCAACCAGTGCATGCTTCCTGATCCCACCTGTTTACATTTACTGCAACTGGATGCCTCAACATCGGTGATTAGAGCGAAAGTCATCACCACCTCTCCAAAGGCATCCTGCCCCTTGTGTCATGGGCCGTCAGAGAACATCCACTCGCGATACATTCGCTTGGTTGCTGATCTTCCGTGGATGGGCTGTGCGGTACGGTTAGAATTACACGTTCGCCGCTTCTTTTGTGGAAACGCAGACTGTCCTCGCAGTATCTTTACAGAACGTCTTCCTTCTGTTGTTGCTCCTTATGCTCATCGCACAACTCGACTTACTGATGTTTTTGCGCTCATCGGGTTTGCATTAGGTGGTGAAGCTGGAGAACGACTTGTTGAGGGTATGGGTCTTTCGGCGAGTCCTGATACGTTCCTGCGACTCGTTCAAGCGACCCCTGATCTCCAACAAATCACTCCACGCGTCCTTGGGGTCGATGATTGGTCTTTTCGCCGAGGCCGAAGATTTGGGACCATTCTCATTGATCTGGAAAAGCGAGTTCCTGTTGACCTCTTACCTGACCGTGAGGCTGCGACCTTTGCACGTTGGCTTGTCGAGCATCCAGGAGTTGAGATTATCAGCCGCGACCGTGGCGGTTCCTATGCGGAAGGGGCAAAACTTGGAGCACCTGCCGCTCAGCAGACAGCCGATCGTTGGCATCTGTTAAAGAATCTCAGCGAGGCTCTCGAAGGCATCTTCCTGCGCAAGAAATCGTTGCTTAAAGAGGGAATGCAGGTTTCAACAGAACCCGTTCTAGAAACGGTAGCCTCTGTTCCCTGGCATACAGGAGTCACAAAGCAGCATGAAGAGGTTAGCCTGCAACGGCATCAGGAGCGTATCGAACGGTATCACAAAATCCATGACCTGTTCATGAAAAAAGTGGATGCAGCCACTATTGCCCGCCAAGTAGGGATCAGCCGACAATCGGTCTATGAGTATCTCAAGATGGATCAGCCACCTGAACGGAGAAGTCCCCGTCGAACCAGAAAACAGCTGATCGAACCCTACAAAGACTACCTCATCAAGAGATGGAATGAGGGATGCAGGAGTGCTCAACAGATGTGGCGTGAGATCAAAGAACAGGGCTATGTCGGCTCAGACTCTAGCGTTTCTCGGTTCGTTGCGAAAATTCGATCAAGGAAGGGAAAGCCACGGAGCTTTCAATCGGTCGAACCGACACTGGAAACGAGAGTCACCAAGGTGGAGGCCGAGCAACGACGTCCTCCAACAGCATTACACGTCGCCCGTCTCATGACATTGACCGATGAGCAGCGGGTCGATTGGCAAAAAACGTATCTCACACGCCTCTGCCAAGCTGATCCTGTGATCGCACAGACGTATGATCTGGTACAAGATTTCACGATCATGCTGCGTGAACGACAAGGAGGACGACTCGACGGCTGGCTCAAGCGTGTACAGGAACAGGAAGGGAGTGAACTGCGTAGTTTTGCCCAAGGGATCCAGAGAGATTACGATGCAGTCAAAGCAGGGCTCACATTAGAGTGGAGTAATGGGCAGGTCGAGGGTCAAGTCCATCGGTTAAAACTCTTGAAGCGACAGATGTATGGCCGAGGAAGCTTCCAAGTACTGAGGAAGCGCGTTCTCCACAGAGCCTAGAAAAACCTCTCGAAGAGGACGCGCTCCCGAATCATCAACTTTGCGGGAGACCCAGCATGATAAGAGTCGATGTCTGCGTCACCACTACCTAACGCTATGCCAACTTCTGAACAAGCTGGCAGCACTCTTTCCCCGGCGGAATGCACGTCTCACCCCAGAGATGCGCCAAAGTTTGTTCCTTCACTGGGGGTCAATTCTCCCTCCACTCCTGCTTGCTGTGAGGTATGCTGGGTATGGAGACTGGATTGATGAAGCTTTCGCTGGCTTGAACGACTTTCTCAATGTCTTCACCGATCCTGATATCCGTGAATTCCTCGCAAAGTTGTGAGCAACTTGTGATCGATTTTGGCAGAGATCACGCCTCCCTCGGAGCGTCGTGCGAAAGTGGATAATGGAAACGATCATTTTCTTTTCCCGCATCCGTACATGAAACACACTAGTATTTTTACCCACATTCGGTGTAAATGTTAGAATTAAATGGGCGGATTGTTAAAAAAATTGCACAATTATATGGGCGAGCAAGTGAGCAGTGGGAAAGAGCCAGCAGAGCCGTAAGAGGCAAATCGCCTCATTCTTCACCTCTTTTTCTGCACATTCATGCCCGTTTTACCGCCCACCAAATTATCAAATTTTCGCCCACTGAATAAAATGATTTACACATTCGGGTAAAAATACTGCTCAGAATGAGGTTTTCATTCCCATCACCTACGAAGCGAGGAAAAAGCGTGCCAGGACAGACGTTTGCCTATCTACGAGTCTCCAAACTTGACCAGGATCTCGAAAAGAACAAAGCGGACATTTTGAAACTAGCCAACGACACCCATTTGGGACACGTCCAGTTCATTGAAGAGAAAATCTCCGGCAATATCTCCTGGCGCAAGCGGCAGGTCGCTACCATTCTGGAAAATGCGCATGAAGGCGATGCCATCATCGTCAGCGAACTGTCCCGCCTGGGCCGGAGCATGCCTGGAGTGCATGGAAATCCTTTCTTTGGCTATGCAGAAGGGTATCCGCATCTATGCCGTCAAAGGGAACTGGCAACTGAACAACAGCATCCAGAGCAAGATTGTAGCAATGGCCTTTGCCATGGCCGCTGAAATTGAGCGTGACTTGATTTCCCAACGGACCACGGAGGCGCTCGCTGCTCGCAAACAGCAAGGGATGCCGCTGGGCCGCCCCAGAGGTGTCGGCAAAAGCAAGCTGGACGCGCATCAGGTGGAAATCACGGCACTCCTCAAGAACGGAGCGACGAAGACCTGGATTGCCAAGAAATATGGGACGACGCGTCGAAATCTGAGCCACTGGATGAAGCAGCATCAGATCGCAGCCGAACATGGAGAATGAGCAGGAATGGTGCTGACTGCCCATTGGTTCGTTTTCTATGGAGAAGAACATAACTCCTCATCATGCTTCTAGGGCAGACAAGACGCACTGCTCTCTTGCCAATGCTTAGCGGGGAACTTCTTGCACAACACTCGTCCTCCAAATCCTTAGTGGGGAAAACGAGGAGGAAAAATGTTGGGAGCCCGAATATCCAGAAGGCAGCGGAAAATGGTTTAAAGGATCGCATAAGCCGCTACTATCCAAAGACCTTTATGACCTCGTACAGGAAGTGCGTGGTATTCAGAAAGTTTTACACGCTAGACCTCCTCGCCGAGGTCTCGTGCAAGCCACCCTGAGGTATCAAGGCGAAGGGGATCAGTGCCAACCAGCTCTGCCAGATGTTTCTCTATTTCCTCGAGCTGGGTGGTACCGATCTGCCGAGCCCATGTATTGCGTAACTCATCAAAGATCTCTTCAGCTTCTCGCAGCATGTCGAATCCGCGTGCGGTGACACAAAGGCGTTTGCGGCGAGCGTCTACTGGATCTACTTCACGCACAACGTATCCGCGCTTTTCAAGTACCCCAATGGTTTTCGCCGCCGCTTGTTTTGAGACCGCTAGACGCCGACTTAGCTCTGAAGCGTTGTCAGCACCCGAGGCAATGGCCCGAATTGCGAAGTCGTGAACGGGACGAACATCCTCGTAGCCGCGAGCGGCAAGCTCAACGTGCGCGGCGTCCACCAGTGAACGATAACCGCCAATTAAAAGCATAGTGAGAGTAGCACCTGAACGAGACATAGTCTGTTGATAGTAGCATAGCTAACGGAGATCGTCAAGGCTACCATATTCCAAATTGCCCCTCTCAAATTCTTTCGCTATCTGTTGAAACGAGGCTTGTTGCTTCATGGACTTCCTGGCATATCGTTTCAGCGTAGTGTCGTCTATCAGATCTCTCATCACGTGAGCATGTATCGTTGGAGCTCTATCCCTTCACCAGAAGTTTTGAAGCTGAGTGTTCAGTATCTCGTGGCAATGCGGCTTGACAAAGACAACCTAGTTGTCTATTATGTATAATAGACAACTAGGTTGTCGAATTAAAATAGAGGAGGATTTATGAGTGACAATAAAATAGGTGCTGCACTGGCCGATATCTCGCATCATTACGCAAAAGTTAATGGAACAACGCTTCACTACGTATCAGCAGGGACTACTGGCTCTCCAGTCTTACTGGTCCATGGCTTTCCTGAAACGTGGTGGACGTTTCGAAAACTTCTTCCACTGCTAGCCGAGAAGCACCGTGTCTTCGCTGTCGATCTGCGTGGTTTCGGTGACTCTGACAACGGGTCTGGTACGTACGACAGCAAGACCTCTGCCGAAGACCTGCACCTTCTCATCGAAGAGCTCAACGTTGGCCCAGTACACCTCACAGGCCAGGACATCAGCGGGGCGACCGTCCTCCGCCTCGCGGCCACCCACCCGGAGGACGTGCTCAGCTTTACTGCGATCGAGATGGGCCTGCCCGGGTTCGGCCTAGAGATGCTGGCCGATGTCACACACGGGGGCACCTGGTACATCGGCGTTCTTGTCGCTCCGAATATTCCTGAGATGCTGCTCACTGGCCGCGAGCGCGAGTTCCTTGGACAATTCGCATTCCCAGCCATGAGCGCGACACCAGGAGCGATCACCGAAGCTGACATCGACGAGTTCGTACGCACCTACTCCCGCCCCAACGGCTGGCGCGGAGCGATCGGCCTCTACCAGTCGATGCTCCAGGAGGGCGAAGACATTGCAGCTCTCGTTGCCGCTCACAAGCTAAGCATGCCCGTGCTGGCGATCGGAGCCGGAGGCGGTGAGTTCACCTTCGGAACGATGAGCCAGGTAGCGTCGGGGCAAGTCCGGTCGGTCTCCCTCGACGGTGTCGGCCACTATGCAGCTCTGGAGGCACCCGAGAAGGTGGCAGATGCTCTTCTCGAATTCTTCGACAGCATCGATGCAGCTCGATAAATCGAATTGTAGTTGGCCTTTGAGTATAAACGGACCGGGTTACATGTGAAGTGTGTGGTTTGTCAGATAAAAAATGACGATTGCCAGATAACTTGCCACGCTGTCAAGCGGCTTCAGCACATCGTTCCTGCCACATAAAGTGGCGAGACATCGCTAAAGGCTCAAGGAATGTTTGGAAACAGTGACGAGTCAGGTGTTTGCACAAGCACGCCATTTTATCTGGCACAAAACGGAGCTGCTCTAGGAGTGAGTTCTCACAGAGCTGCGTCATTTTATGTGGCAAATTGGCACCTTTCCTGTCATGATTGGCTTGTTGGCGTAGACTATCGAACGCCTCACGAAGAGGTACGGCAAGTTATCTGGCAACTCAGCCTGAGACCATATCGTGGCCTCAAGCACGGTGAGACATGCTGGTCGCCAGGATATCTTGGTTCTTGGACATATTAAGTGTGCCTGCTTGCTTAAAGGGGAGTTTTTTCTGTGATATACTGTAGTGAAACCTGTTTGAGCCATCTGGAGGCGTTTTTATAGATATTTCCCTTGTTTTTGCATTTCCTTCAATGCTGAGCCTTGATAGCATTGAGTTCCATGATCAAACCGTTCTCGTCTCTCTTCATGCAACCTCTTTCACGGCTACTTGTCCACACTGTGGAACAGCTGGTTCACGAGTTCACAGCCGCTATCAACGCACCATTGCCGACGTTGCTTTTGGTGGGCGATGTCTCGTCCTCAAGGTGCTCGTCCGCAAGTGGCTCTGTCCTGACACTTCGTGTCCCCAACAGATCTTTGCCGAACGCTTCCCCAAGCTGGTTCAACGCTACGCACGGATGACGGATCGGTTAATTGAAGCTTTGCAATCGGTCGGAGTGACCACCAATGGAGCTGATGCGGCGCGGATTGTCTCGTCTCTTGGCATGCCTACCACGGCCAAAACAATCATTCGTCGAGTCCTGCAACTTCCCCTTCCACAAGACTCATCCGTTCGAATTGCGGGAATAGACGAGTGGGCGTGGAAGAAGGGATCACGCTATGGCACGATCCTGGTAGACCTCGAACAGCGACGAGTGGCTGATTTGCTGCCGGAGCGTTCAGTGCAGACAAGTACTGCTTGGTTCAAAAAACATCCAGAGGTGAAGATCGTCTCGCGTGATCGCGGGAAGATTTTCCGAGAAGCCGCCTCTACCGGCGCACCTCAGGCTCGACAGATCGCAGATCGCTTTCATTTGCAACAGAATTTTGCTGAAGTGCTTCAGGTCTTCTTTCGTCACCATGAGCAGGTGCTCAAAACGGCAGCGCACCAGCTTGCTGGAGTGATTCCTCCCTCGGTCTCGACACCTGCTGTCAAGCATATCGAACGGGAACGCAGACGCCGTCATGCCAAACAGATCACTCTTCACAACAACGTCTGGAAACTGTTTCGCGCAGGCCAGAGAAAAGAGGAGATCGCGCACATCGTCGGCGTGAGTAGCCGCAGTGTCTATCCCATCTTGGCACATGAGCAACCTCCCACCCCAAGACGAAGAAGTCGCACCCATTCGCTGACGGATCCGTATCTCTCTTTCCTCAGTGAGCGATGGAATGAAGGCTGTCATACTGCGGCTCAGTTGTATGAGAAGGTGAGTGCTCAGGGATATACAGGATCACGGCGCACTATTGAACGGATCGTCGAGCAATTTCGCCGTAGTGGGACCAAACGGGTCTCCAAACAGAGCATCACGCAAGGGAAAGTGCCTTCTGCTCGCAGTGCTGCTCTTATGATTGTTCGTCCTGCCCAAAACAGAACACCAGAGCAAATCGCGATCATTGATCAGCTCTGCAAGCTGGATGCTACGATCTCGACCGCATTCACTCTTGCCCAAGCATTTGGGCAACTCCTGCGCGAGCGAGAAGGTCTTCAGCCATTGGAGCAGTGGAAAACCGCCGTCCGGGCTAGTGGCATCACAGAACTTATGAGCTTTGTTGACGGGCTGACCGATGATGCAGAGGCTATTGCCAATGGATGTAGTGAGTCTTGGAACAATGGCATGGTCGAGGGATTTGTCAATAAAGTGAAATGGATTAAACGCAGTTCCTATGGGCAAGCAGGATTTCCGCTGCTCCAACGCCGTGTACTGCTGCATCCTGCTGCCAGGAACCCGTTTGGCAAGGATCAGAAACGACCCACCTCCCAACGCTCAGCTTCTCCTGACTCCTATGCCGCAAGCGGCCCCCGATCTCTCCCAACGGTCTTGAGAGAGACACGAATCGCCTGATGGGCGGGGGAGCAGTGGTCACCGTGAGCACGATGCGCTACAATGAAGACGAAAAGGAGGGAGAGATGCCCAAACGGAGTCCATCGCTGCAGGTGCCCAAAGACCTGCAAGCACGCTTCGAGGAAATTACCCAGCTCACCAATGCCTTCAGTCAGCAGGACTTGAATGGCGAGTACGCCCAACTCTGCCGTGAGCTGACCGCGACGCTGTGTCGCAAACGCCCGTCGCCTCTGGCACGAGGGAAGGCCACCACCTGGGCATGCGGGATCATTCATGCGCTGGGCATGGTCAACTTTCTCTTTGATTCCTCTCAGACGCCTCATCTTGCCGCCAGTCAGATCTGGGAGCATTTCGGACTGAGTTCCAGTACGATGCAGGCCAAATCCAAGCAGATCCGTGATCTGTTGGGCATGTATCCCATGAATCCCGACTGGTCGATTCCTTCGATGATCGACAAGAATCCCCTGATCTGGATGCTGGAGATCAATGGGCTGCTCATTGATGTGCGCCATGCTCCCCGTGAACTCCAAGAAGCCGCCTTCCGCCAAGGGCTGGTTCCCTACATCCCTGAGGAGTGATCTCTGCGTGTCTTCTTGCACATGCGGATGAGAGAAACGAGAAGTGCGCAGATCGTTGGTGGTTCTGGAAAGCAAGCAGGCACACTTAAAGTGTCCTAGAGCCGATACCTTGCAAAAACTCGCCAGGTATCATGGCAAACCACATCTTTTTACGTGGTTCTTTCCCAAACATATCAGAAAAAAGCCTGTTCATTTCTACAGGTATCAGCGAGGTTGCGTATGAGCCGAATTGTTGTCCATTGGTCCATCCACATAGAGATGAGCCGTTTTGTTCGCCCCTGGATGAACTGTTTTTGGCAAGATAAGACCCTGCCACTGACGCTTTTACAGCTCAGATAAAATCCGGCCAGGCCCCGAAAAACTGCTCACACATTTCTGGGCTTTTCCTTTCAACATGTTCCTTTGCTCATAGAAAATCTTGCCATTTGGTTGTCTATCAGGTACTCTTGGAGTAGATAAATGTTCTATTTAATCGTCAAGGAGAGGCATCATGAAATTTCTTCTCACGTCTTCTGGCATCTCCAACAACAGTGTTCGCAACGCCCTGGTTGATCTGCTGGGTAAACCCATTGCCGAGTCCAGCGCCCTCTGCATTCCCACCGCGGCGTACGCCTGCCCCGGCGGTGCTGCCATGGCCTGGCGGTTTCTCCGCGGTGTTGCGCTCAGCCCCTTGTGCGAATTGGGTTGGAAGTCGTTGGGAGTGCTGGAGCTCACCGCGCTCCCCAGTATCAAAGAAGAACAGTGGGTCCCTCTGGTCCAGGAGGCTGACGCCCTGCTTGTTTATGGCGGCGATGTCCTATATCTGTGCTACTGGATGCGGCAGTCGGGACTGGCAGACCTCTTGCCGTCGCTGCCTCGCGAGACGGTCTACGTGGGGGTGAGCTCCGGGAGCATGGTGGTGACCCCCAACTTCGGAGAGGCCTACGATGGCTGGTTCTGTCGCGAGCCGTCGAGGATTCCGGCAAGTAATCTGCCCACCAGCGACGATAAAGCGCTGGGACTGGTTGATTTTTCGTTGTTTCCGCACCTGGATCACCCAGAGAGTCCGGACAATTCCTTGGCTAACGCAGAAAAATGGGCCGCTGGGGTGGATGTGCCGACGTACGCGATTGACGATCAGACCGCCATCAAAGTGATCGACGGCACCGTCGAAGTCGTCTCCGAGGGCCATTGGAAACGGTTTGTGCCCTAAGTTTCGGGGCAGTTTCGGATTTTTCAATGCTGCCCGTCAAGCCAGATTCGAACAGGGAGAAAATGGCTCGATGTGTTATGAACACATGGCAGGGTTTTTGTGCTTTGCCAGGAAGGTATGACGTGATTGTCACAATGGTTTGCCGCGAGTTGAGTTTGAACAGTTCGGCTTTACAGAGAGGTGTTGCCACAATGGTTTGCCGCTTGTCTGATTCCAGAAGCAACGTCTTGCCGTGGGAAATTTGGCACTTCTTTCCAAGAAAGTATGCTTGTCGTGCCTCTCTTCTCAGTACTCACGGCAAACCTTTCTGGCAAAAGTGGGAAAAAAGGGTTATATGCACCCTCACTACTACCTGTAGAAATGAACAGGCTTTTTTCTGGTATGTTTGGAAAAGAATCATGTAAAAAGAGCAGGGTATTGTAGGGCAAAGAGTGGTATACTGGAAGCAGAAAAACATGAAAAGAAGGAGTAGCTATGAACAACAATACGCTCCCAACCGTCTACGAGTGGGCTGGAGGTGCATCAGCCTTTGAGCGACTCACCACGGTCTTCTATCAACACGTTATACACGATCCGATCCTGTCTCCTCTCTTTGCATCTCTGCCGCCAGATCATCCCAAGCATGTCGCACTCTGGTTAGGAGAAGTGTTCAGAGGACCAGAGATCTACTCGAGTGAGCTTGGCGGGTATCCGCACATGATGCGACATCATCTCAATCTTGGATTGAAAGAAGAGCAGCGTGTCCGCTGGATGCAACTCATCGCCTCATCAGCAGACGAAGCGGGATTGCCAACGGACCCAGAGTTTCGCTCAGCCTTCATTGCCTATCTTGAGTGGGGAACGCGTATCGCCCTGGCAAACTCGCAGCCCGGTGCGACTCCTCCTGCTGAGGCTCCTGTCCCTCATTGGGGCTGGGGTGAAGCTCCTCCTTCCCCCTCCTTTCCCAGCCCCTCTGACGTATTACCTCCTCCAGATACAGAGAAAAAGAACCGAGAGAAACCCCTATCAGGAACATGAAGCAGCAGCGAGGTGCGTATGAGCTGGAAAAAATGCAGTTGTGCCACAATGGTTTGCCACTTTTCTCCTCATCATTCGCAACTGTAGAGAATCCAGAACCGCTTATGGAAGAGTGTATCCTTCTTCGCATTGCACCAACGATCAAAAACCTTTGAGTGAGACGAACCTTTCTGGCAATGTGGCAAACCTTTCTGGCAAAGCACATTTTACAGGAACAGCCAGTAGTCTGAAGAGGCTACTGGCCTCATTTTATCGGAACTATTAGCAGGATCTTGTATTACCAAAAACAATGAACTACGAGGACAGCAATTGGTTCAAACCGGACAAGATATGGTTAAAAGCAGCAAAAGGATTCTGTTTGGATAGCTTAGAGCTGACGACTGAATGCTTTCGTCTCGAATCAGCCATTTTAGCTCTGCTGTCTCAGGCTGCTTATCAGGCTAATGAACCACTTTGCAGTTTTGAATCATAAACTGTCCGACCCGGCATTGACCGATAAAGAGTCCAGTTAGGACAAAGAGATTGGCAAACCACAGCCTGGATCACCACAGGTGACCACACAAGAGTTCAGAAAGCAGGAGGCCGACGTTCCGTTACCATCTCTCGGGGTGCGCCACAGCTTTTTGCAAAAGCTATTGGATAACATACTGGATACGTACTTCCCAATTCATGGAAGAGGAGTACCTCACTCATCCCTGCTACGGCATGTCAAAGTGAGCAGATCACGTGCTCTTGAGGATGAGGACTTCTTTAGGCTCCTCGTGATGCTGTGTGACAGAAGATATCCATTGTTTCTCTCGCTTGCGATACGCATAGACACGACATCGATCAGAACAGTAGTGTCTCATTCGGCCCCCTTGGTGTGATTGCACAAGGGGGCTTCCACAAATGCAAACCTCCATGCTTGCCTCGACTTTCGTGTGAGAGGAAAAAGGCTGGTCACTTCTTGAGGCATCGCGATGAGTCACTCGTCCCTTTGGATGATGAGGAGAAGCACGGGAGAAACCGAACCGTCTTGTCACAGGAGCCGGGGGAATTTTTGTCTCCAATGCAGGCTGAGAAGGAGACGGAGGAGATATTTCCCCACCTGGATGAGCAGCTTCGGAAGGACTGCTTTCAACAGGCAACGACAGTGTTCGCTGCTTTCCCCGCTCCTTGCGACCAAGGGATTGCTGCTGCTTCTGTTCTTTCAGGGCCTTGTGCCACATTTCCCGCCAACGGTCATTACAGACCGCATTGCGTAAAGCGAGCATGGGATTGATATGGCTCCGTTCCCAATGCATCCCAGTTCCTTTGAGGCGCGCTTCAACTACGTTTTTGTTCGCGCTCTCGACCATCCCAGAACCGATTGGCCAGCCCTGTTGTTGGAAGTGAGGATACTGCATCAACGCCTCTCGTTTGCACAGGTAGACGAGGTGGCAACTTTCCCCTTCTTGTTGAGAAGAAGGACGCAAGTGCCGATCAGCCAAGCGCAAGAGAGGACGGGGACCTCGATGCTTGAGGATATGCAAACAGCGTTCCAGCATCTGTGGCGGAAATGGTATTCTTGCTTTCTCTAAGCCTTCCAGCAAGAGGTTGATGTGTTCTGCTGCATGTGGGAAATCCAAGATACGCACCGCATCTGCTCGATACCTCTCGGTCAGGGACTGACACCAATCTGCCCCGTCCGTCACGGCACAGACTTCCTCTGCCTCCCTCACCTTGCGGCGTCGTATCTCCACTTCTGCTAGATCGATGAAGCTCGACGCATCAGCTAAGCGCGAAAAATACGAGAGCATGCCAACATGAATCTCTCTTTCTCCCTGGGTGTTGAGCTTCTCTTGTGGTTCCCCAATGGCAAGGGTGCGTACTTCTGCCCATTGTTGGTGAACCAGTGAAACCATTGCCCCGTCAGAACTGATGACGCAACGGTGCGGCACGTGCCCCTCTTGTGCTTCTTGCGCCCAGAGGACATCGACTTGCGCTGTTTGCGCGGCTTGCATGTATGCTCCCATCTGCTCGGCAAGTCGGCGTGCTGTCTCCTCGTTTGTCTGCACCAAGAGGATCGTTGCCAGCATCTCTGCTGCCTTGTCAAAGGGCATAAAGCAGGCCAAGTGGACGAGGTGCTCCTGCTGGCGTGGGGCGAGATTGCCAGGCAGTAACCCTAACTCCTCATCGAGAGGGAAAAAAACCTCCCCCACATGTGGGACACGTCCCATAAGTTCTGTTGAGCGTCACCCCTTCTCCCCCGTTTCCTTGTACTGTCCGCGTGTGTTTGCCTCGTGCTTGCAAGGGCACGGCACAGTGAGGACAGAGTACCGCATCAGCCTCTGATCCTCTTCCCCACTCCCGGCTTGGACTTTCCGATACAGCAGTTTGCATGAGTTGTGCTTCCAGATACATCATCCGTTGGTGGACTTCATCTTCTCTCTCCACATAGGTTGCTCTGGGATGCGCTCGTCGCCACTCTTTCACATCCATCAGGATCTGTGTACTCATCTGTTGCAGAGGCTGGTCGTCCATTTCTTTTCTCCTTCTTCGCATACCAACACATGTATCTTACCACCTTCCTCTTAGCTAGATGTTCCGCTTGCAAAAAACTGTGGCGCACC
>JAABUU010004409.1_pt1 | contig 16619 bp, 17 predicted proteins | sample 5559301 | NCBI WGS metagenome assembly JAABUU01 (sample SAMN10711884, study PRJNA513360) | rock metagenome | isolation source: Antarctica rocks | place: Antarctica: Victoria Land, Richard Nunatak white | reverse complement strand
GCCCGGGATGAGGGACAGGCACTGCAAGAGCCCGAGAAACAGGCCGTCGCGGACGTTGACCGTCCCCTCACCCCGCACCACACCCTGGCCCACCAGCTTGGCGTGTCGTGACTCGGCGACCCACATCACGCCGCTCCAGAGGATCAAGGCTGCGGCGACGACCCACAGGCTGCGCAGCGCCCCCTCGATGACGCTCTTGAACGCCAGCCCGACGATCCCACCGGGATCGACCCGACGATGACGGCCCAGGCCAGCGAGTAGTCGTGCTCCTGCCGGGCCTCGGCGCTGAGCAGGCCACGGAACCACGCCACGACCAGCCTGACGATGTCCCGGAAGAAGTAGACGATGGTGGCCGCGATCGCGCCGAGCTGGATGATCGCGGTGTATGCCGTGACCTCGGGTGCGTCGACCTGCAGGCCGAGGAGCTTCTCGGTGATGGTCAGGTGCCCCGTCGAGGACACCGGCAGGAACTCGGTCAGCCCCTCGACGATGCCGAGAATGACAGCGGAGATGTAGGTCAGGTCGGACACGGTGCAGGTTGCCTTCGGTCGGGGGCCAGGGCCGGGACGGTTGTGTCTGAACGCGCTGGGCGTTCACTGGGCATTCCGGTGCATCAGCGGACCGCCGTCGCACTGGCGTCGGTCAACCCAGCCCAGTCTCCCCCATCAGCTCCGCCATCGTGCGGACCACGTGCAGTCGCTCGTCGAGTGTCGCGGCGAACGGCGTGATGCTCAGGGTCGTGACACCGGCCTCCGCGTACCGGGTCATCCGTTCCTTGACCCGCGACCGTGGCCCGAGAAGCGCCGTCCCATCGACGAACTCGAGCGGGACCGCCGCGGCGGCGTCGCGGTGCCGACGTGCGAGGTAGAGGTCCTGGACCTTCTGGGCGGCCTGCTCGAAGCCCATCCGCACGGCCAGCTGGTTGTAGAAGTTCTTCTCCCGGGAACCCATGCCCCCGAGATAGAGGGCCGAGTAGGCGTTGACGGCGGCGGCTGCGCCAGCGACGTCGTCGCGAAGGACGACGGGGACGGTCGGCACGACGTCGAAACCGTCCAACGGCTTGTCCGCGCGCCCTCGACCGGCCCGGCGAGCGCCCGTTGCCAGGCACTCGTGCAGGTCGCCGCTGTGCTCGGGGCTGTAGAAGATCGCCAGCCAGCCGTCGGCGATCTCGCCCGCCAACTCGAGGTTCTTCGGGCCCACGGCGGCGAGGTAGAGCGGCACTGAGTCGCGCACCGGGTGCACCGTGAGCCGCAGGGCCTTGCCCGGACCGTTCGGCAGCGGCAGCCTCCAGTGTCTGCCCGAGTACTCGACCGTCTCGCGGCGCAACGCCATCCGCACGATGTCGACGTACTCGCGGGTCCGGCCGAGCGGCGCCGCGAAGGGCACGCCGTGCCAGCCCTCGCTGACCTGCGGCCCGGACACCCCCAGACCCAGCCGGAACCGCCCACCTGACAGGGCGTCGATAGTCGCGGCCGTCATCGCGGTCATCGCCGGGGTGCGGGCCGGGATCTGCATCACCGCGGCACCGAGGTCGATGTTCTCGGTCAGGGCGCCCAGCCAGGCGAGGACACTGGGCGCGTCGGAGCCGTAGGCCTCGGCAGCCCACACCACGGCATACCCGAGCTTGTCGGCCGCCACGGCGAGGGCGATGTTGTCCCGGTCATTGCCGGTGCCCCAGTAGCCGAGGTTGAGTCCGAGTCTCATGGGCCGCAGGCTATCCGGTGGCAACTTCGTCGAAGCCGTCATGACCGCCGCCCGCGGGCTGCAGGTGCCGGCCACCGAGGTGGCCCTCGCCTGGCTGGGACTGGCCGGGCGGCGTCACCCCATCGTCGGGGCACTCACCACCGCGCAGCTGCGAACGGCACTGGCGAGCGAGGACCTGGAGCTCCCGGCGGAGCTGGTTGAGGCGCTCGACGAGGCCTCCGCCTGACCGGCCGCTTGGTCGACCGGCCAGCGGCTGATCAGCGGCCGGCCGGGGGGCCCTTCACGGCGCCGTCGCCACCGCTGCCGTTCGCGGGACCCTCGGGCTCGTCGTCCTCATCGAAGTCGATCTCGTCGCTGTCGAGTCCGGCGTAGATGCCGGCGGTCGGACTCTCGTCCTCGGTGTCCACGAGGTCTACGTCGTCCTCGTCGTCGTCGTCCTCGTCGTCCTCGTCGTCGAACGGCCCGTCGTCGTCGTCCTCGTCGTCGTCGTCGTCGTCCTCGTCGTCCTCGTCGTCGAACGGCCCGTCGTAGACCGCCAACGGCGTGGCGACCTCGGTCGCCAGGAAGAGGGCCTCGTCGTAGTCGTCGAAGGCGTCGGCCAGATCTTGTGCCGCCGCCATGACGTTGGGGTCGTCCGGGTCCTGTCGTGAGGAAGCCACGTTGAAGTGACGTTCGAGGGCCGTGACGAGGATGGCCAGCGAGGCGCGCGGGTCGGCGGTCATATCCTGACGGTATCGGTTTCCGGGTGAGAATAGGCGGACCATGATCGAGTACGAATACCGAGTGCTGAGCTTCGGGCGCGACGTCTCCCGTTCGGACATCCGCCGTTCACTCATCGAGCACGCGGAGTACGGACACTGGGAGCTCAGCCGCAGCGTCGTCTACGTCGGCGGACACCGGCGCGCCTGGCTGCGACGCACGATCATCAGGGCCCGGCGGACGGCCTGAGCATCCCTCTCAGAGGCGCGGGAACTGCTACTGGGGGTCGGGCGGCTGCTGCCCGTACTGGCCCGGCTGCTGCCCGTACTGGCCCGGCTGCTGCCCGTACTGGCCCTGCGGCTGCTGCCCGTACTGGCCGGTCACCGAGAAGCCGCGGCTCTCGAGCCGGTCCTGGCGGTTGAGGTAGAACACGGCGACGAGCGCCATCACGAACAGCAGGGCCAGCCCCACGCCCATCACGATGAAGGTCGTCAGCGTCATGGTCATATCCTCTCACAGCGTCGCTGGCCGCCTCGGAGCCAGCGCAACGTCGTGCAGCACGACGCCGCGAGTCCTCAGGCGAGCTCGAGGAACGCCCTCAGCACCCGGGCACCGAAGACCAGCGACTCGACCGGCACCCGCTCGTCGATGCCGTGGAACATCGGGGCGAAGTCGAGGTCGGCGGGGAGCCGCAGCGGCGCGAAGCCGTAGCCGGTGATCCCCAGGCGCTTGAGCGCCTTGTTGTCGGTACCGCCCGAGAGGCAGTAGGGCAGGACGCTCGCGTCGGGATCCTCGCTGAGCAGCGACCGCTTCATGACGTCGATGAGGTCACCGGAGAACGGCGAGTCCAGGGCGATGTCCCGGTGCAGCACCTCGACCTCGACGAACTCGCCCGCCAGCTCACGAATCTTCGCCATGAGGTCCTCCTCGTGGCCGGGAAGGAACCGGCAGTCGAGGGACGCGGAGGCGGACTGCGGGATGACGTTGTGCTTGTAGCCGGAGTCGAGCATGGTGAAGTTCGCGGTGTCCTGGAGCGTCCCCTTGACGAACCCGGCGGCCCCGCCGAGGTGACCCAGCAGGCCGGTGAGGTCGTCACCGGCATACGAGGTGCCCGTCAGCTCACTCAGGCCGTCGAGGAGCTGGCGCACCGAGGCGATGTACTCGCGCGGCCAGACGTGCGCGCTGATCCTCGTGATCGCCTCGGCGAGCCGGACGACGGCGTTCTCGTCGTTGGGCACCGAGCCGTGGCCGGCGCGACCATGGGCGTGCAGGCGCAGCCAGGCGATGCCCTTCTCGGCGGTCTGCAGCAGGTAGGCGCGGGTCGGCTGGCCGGTCTTCGCCGAGGGGACGGTGACGCTGTAGCCGCCGACCTCGCTGACCGCCTCGGTCACGCCCTCGAACCAGTCGGGGTGGTGCTCGACGACCCAGTGCGCACCCTCCAGGCCGCCGGCCTCCTCGTCGGCGAAGAACGCGAACGTCGTCGTCCGCGCCGGCCTGGCGCCCGACCGCGCGAGGTGGCGGATGTTCGCGAGGATCATCGCGTCCATGTCCTTCATGTCGACGGCGCCGCGGCCCCAGATGCAGCCGTCGCGCTCCTCGGCACCGAACGGATCCACCTGCCAGTCGGCCGCGTTCGCGGGGACGACGTCGAGGTGGCCGTGCACGGCGAGCCCGGGGCGAGAGGGGTCCGAGCCCTCGATCCGCACCATGACGCTGGCCCGGCCGGGCTTGCTCTCGACGAGCACCGGGTCGAGCCCGACGTCGGTCAGCTCGGCCATGACGTACTCGGCCGCCTTGCGCTCCCCCGGCCCGGAACCGTCCCCGAAGTTCGTCGACTCGATGCGGATCAGCTCGGAACAGATCCGGCCGACCTCGTCCTCGGGGGCGGGTGCTGGCGCCGGCTGCGTCGTGTCTGCCATGCCTGCCAGCGTAGGCCTCAGAGGAACTGACGGCTCAGCCGGGCATGCCGGTTGACGTCCTTGTAGAGCAGATAACGGAACCGGCCCGGCCCCCCGGCGTAGCAGGCCTGCGGGCAGAACGCGCGCAGCCACATGAAGTCGCCCTCCTCGACCTCGACCCAGTCCTCGTTGAGCAGGTAGACGGCCTTGCCCTCGAGGACGTAGAGCCCGTGTTCCATGACGTGGGTCTCGGGGAAGGGGATGGACCCTCCGGGCTCGAAGGTGACGAGGTTGACGTGCATGTCGTGGCGCAGGTCGGCCACGTCGACGAACCGGGTCGTCGTCCAGGCGCCGTCGGTGCCCGGCATCGCCAGCGGCTCGACGTCCTGCTCGTGGGCGACGAACGCCTCAGGCACCGCAAGGCCGTCGACCGCCTCGTAGGCCTTGCGGACCCAGTGGAAGCGGGTCGCCTCGTCGCCGTCGTTGCGTGCCGACCAGTCCGCCCCCTGAGGGAGGAAGGCATAGCCCCCCGGACCGAGGTCGTGTGCTGTGCCGGCGACCGTCACTGCCAGGTGGCCCTCCATCACGAAGAGGACACCCTCGGCGCCGGGGTCCAGCTCGGGCCGGTCGCTTCCCCCACCGGGCGACACCTCGACGATGTACTGGGAGAACGTCTCCGCGAAGCCTGAGAGCGGACGGGCGATGACCCAGAGCCGGGTCCGCTCCCAGAACGGCAGGTAGCTCGTGACGATGTCCGTCATCGTCCGGCGGGGCAGCACGGCATACGCCTCGGTGAACCGCGCACGGTCCGTCGTCAGCTCGGTCTGGCCGGGCAGGCCGCCGCGGGGCGCGTAGTAGCGGGGGGATGGTCGGCTGGTCATGCCTGTCCTCTTCTCAGGAGCCGCCCTCGCGGCTGCTCGTCGATGTCGATCTGTATCCCGTGCAGCCAGGTGCTGCGCACGACGCCGTGCAGCGTCGACCCGTCGTAGGCGGACAGGGGGTTCTTGTGCCGTAGCGCGGCCGCGTCGACGACCTGGGTCTCGTCCGGGGCGAAGACGCAGAAGTCGGCGTCGGCCCCCACCGCGATGCGCCCCTTGCCACGCAGCCCGGCCTGCTGGGCCGGGCCTCGTGCCATCCACCGGACGACGTCGACCAGGGTGTGCCCGCGCTCTCGGGCCTGGGTCCAGACCGCCGGTAGCCCGACCTGCAGGGACGCGATCCCGCCCCACGCCGTCCCGAAGTCGCCGGTGTCGAGGTGCTTGAGGTCCGGCGTGCACGGTGAGTGGTCCGAGACGACGAGGTCGATGTCGCCTGCGTCGAGGCCGTCCCAGAGCTGCTCCCGGTTCTGCGCCTCGCGGATTGGCGGGCAGCACTTGAACTGCGTCGCGCCGTCAGGGATCTCCTCTGCCGCGAAGCTCAGGTAGTGGGGGCACGTCTCGACGCTCAGCCGCACCCCGTCACGTCGAGCCGAACGGATCATCGGGAGGGCATCAGAGCTGGAGAGGTGCAGCAGGTGCACCCGGGCGCGGGTCCATCTGGCCAGCTCGACCAGTCCCGCGATGGCGAGGTTCTCGGCGCCGCGGGGGCGCGAGGCGAGGAAGCCGGCATACGACTGGCCGTTCGGCGCGACCGCGTGGTCGATGGCGTGCCCGTCCTCCGCGTGGACGAGCATCAGGGCGTCGAACGACCCGATCTCGCGCAGCGCTCGCTCGAGTGCGTCGGGCTCGAGGTGGGGGAACTCGTCGACCCCGCTGGGCAGGAGGAAGCACTTGAACCCGAACACGCCGGCCTCGTGCAGGGGGCGCAGGTCCTCGAGGTTGTCCGGCACCACCCCGCCCCAGAAGCCCACGTCGACCCAGGCCTGCTCCGCGGCGGCGGTGCGCTTGGTCTCGAGCGCCTCGACGGAGGTCGTCGGCGGGATGCTGTTGAGCGGCATGTCGATGATCGTCGTCACGCCGCCCTCGGCGGCAGCCTTGGTCGCCGAGGCAAAGCCCTCCCACTGGGTGCGCCCGGGCTCGTTGACGTGCACGTGCGAGTCGACGAGACCCGGCAGGAGGACGACGTCCTCGTCGAGGTCGACGACCCGCTCGGCAGCGAGGTCGGCGTCGAACGCCTCGACGGCGACAATTTGTCCGTCGCGCACGACGACGCTGCGGGGCGCCTCGCCCTCGTCGGTGACGACCCGTCGGGCCCGCAGGAGCAGGTCGACGGTCATCGTCCGTCATCCTGTTGCGTCTCGGGGGCGGTCGCAGTGACGGGGTGGCCGGCTCCCGTGCCCTTCCGGTCGCCGAGGTGCTCGCGGGCGATGCGGGCCCCGATCCGGGCCAGGAGCGGACCCGGTCTGGTGAAGAGCTCGACCCGGTCGTCGGAGAGGTCGGTGAGGGCGTATGCCGTGCCGATCCCGGCCGCGCGCAGGGCGCCGTCGCTGAGGAGGACCTGTCCGGCAACCGCCACCACCGGCACGCCGGCCGCTCGCGCCGCAGCGGCGACGCCGGCGGGAGCCTTGCCGTGCAGCGTCTGCTCGTCGAGCGACCCCTCGCCCGTGACGACCAGGTCGGCGCCGGTGAGCTGCTCGTTGAAGCCGGTGAGAGCAAAGATCAGGTCGACTCCCGGCTCGAGCCGGGCGCCGAAAACTGCCAGGGCACCGAAGCCGACGCCCCCGGCAGCGCCGGCGCCGGGGTCGTCGCGGTGATCCTCGCCCGTGGTCTCGGCCACGAGGTCGGCCCACCGGCTCAGGGCGGCGTCGAGCAGCACGACCTGCTCGGCCGTCGCGCCCTTCTGTGGTCCGTAGACGGCGGCCGCTCCCCGCGGGCCGACGAGCGGGTTGTCGACGTCCGAGGCGACGACGAGCTGCGCGCTGGCCAGCCCTGGATGCAGACTTGTGAGGTCGAGGGAGACGGCTCCGGCGAGGGCTGCGCCCCCCGGCGCAACCGGCGCCCCAGTGGCGTCGAGGATGCGGGCTCCCAGGGCACAGGCCAGGCCGGCCCCGCCGTCGGTGCCGGCGCTGCCGCCGATGCCGAGAACGATGCGGCTGCAGCCGGCGTCGAGCGCCGCCCGGATGAGCTCTCCCGTCCCCCGGCTCGACGCCGTCAGCGGCGCCGGGCCGTTGGTCAGCTGCCCGAGCCCGGAGACGGCGGCGAGCTCGACCACCGCCTCGAGGCCGCGGCGCCCGAAGGCCGTCCTGACCGGCTCGCCCGTGGGCCCGGTGGCCACGACGTCGTGCCGGGTGAAGCCGGCTGCCACCGCGGCGGCGAGCGTGCCGTCGCCGCCGTCGGCCACCGGCACGCTGACGACCTCGACGTCGGGGCGGACACCGGCGATCCCCACAGCGAGGTGGCCGGCGACCTCGGTGGCCGTGAGGGTGCCCTTGAACTTGTCCGGAGCGAGGAGCACGCGGGTCATCGGGCCGCTTTCTGACGGGAGCTTTCTGACGGAGCACGGGCGGGTGGTCCGATCATGTCTGCCCTCAGTCGAGGTTCGCATACAACGCGGTGGGCGCGTCGGTGTGCAGCTCGGCGAGCTCCTCGAACTCGACGACCGCGTCGATCTCAACTCCCATCGACACGTTCGTGACGCGTTCCAGGATGACCTCGACGACGACGGGCACCTGGTACTCCTGCGCGAGCGCCTTGGCCTTCTCGAGCGCGGGCAGGATCTCCTCCGGGTCGGTCACCCGGATCGCCTTGCATCCCAGCCCCTCGGCCACCTTGACGTGGTCGACGCCGTAGCCACCGACCTCCGGCGAGTTGACGTTCTCGAAGGACAGCTGGACGTGCGAGTCCATGTCGAAGGCCCGTTGTGACTGCCGGATGAGGCCGAGGTAGGCGTTGTTCACGAGGACGTGGATGTAGGGGATGTTGAACTGGGCCCCCACCGCAAGCTCCTCGATCATGAACTGGAAGTCGTAGTCGCCTGACAGCGCGACCACCCTGGACCCCGGCTCAGCCGTGGCGACACCGAGCGCCGCGGGCACCGTCCAGCCGAGCGGACCCGCCTGGCCGGCGTTGACCCAGTGGCGCGGCTTGAACACGTGGAGCAGCTGGGCGGCCTGGATCTGAGAGAGGCCGATCGTGCTGACGTAGCGAGCGTCCCTTCCGAAGGCGGTGTTCATCTCCTGGTAGACCCGCTGCGGCTTGATCGGGACGTCGTCGAGTTCGTCTTGCGCAACATCGTCCGCTTTCGGTCTTGGCAGGCCTCGGCCCAGGTCGAGCGGTCAGCGAGCGTGCCCGCCTGCTGACGTCCGCGCGCCTCCTCGACGAACAGCTGCAGCGCCGCCTTCGCGTCGGACACGATGCTGTAGTCCGGGGCGATGACCCGGCCGATCTGGGTCGGCTCGATGTCGACGTGGACGAACGTCCGTCCCTTGGTGTAGGTCTCGATCCCCCCGGTGTGGCGGTTGGCCCACCGGTTGCCGATCCCGAGGACGAAGTCGGACTCGAGCATGGTGGCGTTCCCGTAGCGGTGCGAGGTCTGGAGACCGACCATCCCGGCGTTGAGCTGGTGGTCGTCGGGGATGGAGCCCCAGGCCATGAGCGTGGGGACGACCGGCACCCCGGTGAGCTCGGCCAGCTCGACGAGCAGCTCGCAGGCATCGGCGTTGACGACCCCGCCTCCCGCGACGAGGAGTGGTCGGTCGGCGCGCTCCAGGAGGTCGAGCGCCTTGGCGACCTGGGCGGGCGTCGCGAACGGCTTGTAGACCGGCAGCGGCTCGTAGGTCTCGAGGTCGAACTCGATCTCGCCCAGCTGGACGTCGATCGGCAGGTCGATGAGGACCGGCCCCGGGCGACCCGAGCGCATCAGGTGGAACGCCTGAGCGAAGGTGCCCGGCACCTGGGCCGGCTCAAGGAGGGTGACGGCCATCTTCGTCAGGGGCCGGGCGATCGAGGCGATGTCGACGGCCTGGAAGTCCTCCTTGTGCAGCTTGGCCACGGGAGCCTGGCCGGTGATGCAGAGGATGGGGATCGAGTCCGCGCTGGCCGAGTAGAGCCCGGTGATCATGTCGGTGCCGGCCGGGCCGCTCGTCCCGACGCATACGCCGATGTTCCCTGCTGTGGCCCGGGTGTAGCCCTCGGCCATGTGCGAGGCACCCTCGACGTGCCGGGCGAGGATGTGGGTGAGGCCGCCGTTGGTCGCCATCGCCTTGTAGAACGGGTTGATCGCCGCGCCGGGGAGGCCGAAGAGGTGGGTCACCCCTTCCTTCTTGAGGATCTCCACCGCCGCCTGGGCCGCAGTCATTCGAGCCATGGTTCCGTCTCCTGGTGGGTCAGTGGTTCTCGGGGTGGCAGATCAGGTGGGCGGGCGCTGGTCAGGGCGAGCGGGGGGTCGGGTGGCTGGCAGGTCAGGTGGTGGTGCGGCCGGATAGCCGCTCGACGCCGCGGAGCAGGGCCGAGTGGTCGAGCCCGCCGTCTCCCTGCGCGCGGGCTGAGGCCATGAGCTGGGCGACGAGCGCGCCGAGCGGGATGACGACCCCGGCCTCCCGGGCGGCGGAGGTGACGATGCCGAGGTCCTTGTGGTGCAGGTCGATCCGGAAGCCGGGCTCGAAGCTGCGGGAGAGCATGTTCGACTTCTTCTGCTGCAGGACGGCGGAGCCGGCCAGCCCGCCGCCGAGCACCTCGAGCGCAGCCTCGGTGTCGACGCCGTGCGCCTCGAGGAAGACGAGGGCCTCCGCGAGCGCCTGGATGTTCGCCGCGACGAGCAGCTGGTTGGCCGCCTTGACCGTCTGCCCCGATCCGCTCGGGCCGACGTGGACGACGGTCTTCCCGACGGTGTCGAAGATGGGCCTGGCCTCGTCGAAGTCGGCCGCCTCACCACCGACCATGATCGACAGCGCGGCGTTCTTCGCACCGGCCTCGCCGCCGGACACCGGGGCGTCGAGGTAGCGGTAACCCTTCTCCCTGGCCGCATCCGCCAGTACGACGGTGACGTCCGGCCGAATGCTCGAGAAGTCGATGACGAGAGTGCCGGGCCGGGCGTTCCCGAACACCGGGTCGGGCCCGGACAGCACGGTCTCGACGTCGGGCGAGTCCGGCACCATGACCGCGACGACATCCGCGACGCGCACCGCCTCCGCGATCGACCCGGCAGCGCGGCCTCCGGCCGCGACGAGGGGCTTCGTCTTGTCGGGGTGCCGGTTGTAGCCGACGACGTCGTATCCCGCCGTGGCCAGGTGGACGGACATCGGGCTGCCCATGATGCCGAGCCCGACGAAGGCGATGGTGGTCATGGCAGTGGCTCCTGGGGTGGGGTGGCGGTGCGTCGTTCACGGGGGAGCCAGCCGAGGCAGTCCTCCGTCGTGGTCGTGGGCTTGTACTCCAGTCCGACCCACCCGGCATACCCCTGCGCCTGCAGGGTTGCGAGCCGGCCGTCGAGGTCGAGGTCTCCGCTGCCCGGCTCTCCGCGGCCCGGAGCGTCGGCGATCTGGACGTGGGCCGTGACGGCCGCGTAGCTCGTCACGGCGGCGTCGAGGTCGTCCCCGTTGCTGGCGAGGTGGAAGAGGTCGCAGAGGAAGCCGACGTTGGGGTGCCCGCAGCCGCGAAGGCGCTCGACGACGGCGACCGCGTCCTTCGCCGTGCGCAGCGGGTAGGGCTTTGGCCCGCTCACCGGCTCGATGAGGACGGTGGCGCCGATTCGGGCGGCGGCAGCTGCGGCGAGCGCCAGGTTCTCGGTGGCGAGGTCGTCCTGCTCCCCCGGGTCGACGCCCTCGACCCGGTTGCCGTAGAGCGCGTTGAAGGCCGAGGAGCCGAGGCGCTCGCCGATCCCGACGGTCACGGCGATGTTGTCGCGGAACTGCTGGGAGTGCGACGGGATGGACAGCACCCCGCAGTCCGGTCCGGCGAGGTCTCCGGCGAAGAAGTTCAGCCCGACGAGCCGGACTCCGGAGTCCTCGATGGCGGTGACAAAGGCAGCCACCTCGCCGTCGTCCGGGGTCGGCTGGTCCGGCCAGGGCCACCAGAGCTCGATGGCGTCGAACCCGGCTGCCTTGGCTGCCGCGGGACGCTCGAGAAGCGGGACCTCGGTGAACAGCATCGAGCAGTTCGCGAGGTACCTCAGGCTGTGGGCCGGCATGGGCCCTCCTTCTCATCGCTGAGACGTTTCGTGATGCGGAAGTCGGCTTCCGTTGAAGTCGACCCTAGCCAACCGAGACGCCTCTCGTCAACACTTTGTTGAATCGCGGTCGACTCGAGCGCCTGAATACGAAGTCGGTCGCACGAGCTCCGGCGTCTTCGGCTCCGGACCAGCACATCAGCGTCCTATGCCGTGCGGCCGGGATGAGCGAGCTGCTCGACGGCCGCCCGGTCCGCGCCGGCCCGTGCGACGATCTCGTCCTCCCGGATTGCGCCACACTGAAGTCCGCGAGCGAGGAACCAGGCGAGCGCCCTGGCGGTCGCGGGCTCGTCGAGAAAGCCGGAGTCTTCCTGGGTGACGTAGGCGCGAAGCCGTGCTGCCGCCGCCGGGAAACCGTTGCGGTAGAAGGCGAATGTCGCGGCGTACCGGGTGGGCAGCTGGGCCGGGTGCAGGTCCCAGCCCTGGTAGTAACCGCGCTCGAGCGAGCGCCGCACGAGCCGAGCGTGTAGTCGCCACGCGGCATACCGGGCCTGCGTCGTGCCGACGGGCAGGACGTTCGTCGACCCGTCGGAGAGGCGCACCCCGGTGCCAGCAGCTGCCACCTGCATCACCGCCTTGGCGTGGTCGGCGGCGGGGTGCTCCATGCTCTGGTACTCCGCGGCGACGGCGAGCGAGGCCGAGTAGTCGTAGGTGCCGTAGTGCAAGGCGGTGCAGCGGCCTCCACTCGCCGAGATCATCCGGGCTACGGCCGCCGTGCCGTCAGCCAGGAGGATCGACTGCGGTGTCTCGACCTGGATCTCGAAGTGCAGGCCCCCAGGTGCCAGCCCGGTCTCGCGCTCCAGGTGCTCGCAGGCCACGACCATGGCGGCGACCTGCTCGACGGCCGTGACCTTCGGCAGCGTGACGACGAACCCCTCGGGAAGGCCCCCGCCGTCAACCAACCCACCGACGAAGCGCGCGAGCGTGTCGAGGCCGCGTCGACGGGTCGGCGCCTCGAAGGACTTGAACCGGATGCCGGTGAAGGGCGGGGCCGCTCCTTCGCGTCGGGCGGCCAGCAGGGCGGAGACTGCCTCGTCGACGGCGGCATTCTCCGCGGCGTCGGGGCGGGTCCCGTAACCGTCCTCGAAGTCGATCCGCAGGTCCTCGATCGGCTCCGCCTCAAGCTTGGCGTGCACCAGGGGAAGGACCTCGGCAGCCAGGATCGGGTCGATGGCAAGGACCTCGGCCAGCGTTGCGACGTCGGCGAGGCCGGAGTCCAGTGCCTCGAGGGCGCGCCGCCCCCAGTCGGCAACCAGGTCCGGGCGGAACAGGTCGGCAGGGACATATACCGTGTGCACCGGTTGCCGGGTGCCGTCGTCGCCCGGATATCGAGCGGCCAGGTCGGCATCCGTGGCCGCGAGGTGCTCGTCCAGCCGCGCCGCGAGTGCGTCCATGCCTTGCATCCCGGACCTCTCCGTCGGTCTGTTGAACGGATGATACTTTCCACGTAGCGGTAGTCAAGGTGGTGTCCGCCACCTACACTTCGTTTCATGACGACCTCCGCGCCCGAACAGCCCGACACGCGAGACAAGGAGTCCTCCGTTGGCCAGGCAGTCTTCCATCTCCCCGCCGGCTCCCGATGGCATTCGCGGCGGCGGCGTGCAGTCCCTCGGGAGGGCCTTCCAGATCCTCGAGAAGATGGCCGACGCCGGCGGCACGGTCGGCCTCTCGCAGCTCGCATCGGATGCAGGTCTACCCCTGCCGACGATCCACCGACTGGTGCGCACCCTCGTCGACCTCGGCTACGTCCGTCAGGAAGTCTCCCGCCAGTACACCCTGGGGCCCAAGCTGATCCGGCTCGGCGAGACGAGCTCCCGGATGCTGCGCTCCTGGGCCCAGCCGTATCTCACCGAGCTCGTCGACGCGCTCGGCGAGTCCGCCAACCTCGCCATGCTCGACCACGACGAGATCGTCTACGTCGGCCAGGTGCCCTCCCGGCACTCGATGCGGATGTTCACCGAGGTGGGACGGCGGGTGCAGCCGCACTGCACCGCGGTGGGCAAGGCGATCCTCGCGCTCGAGCCGGAGGGCGATGTGCGCAGCCTGCTCCGACGCACCGGTATGCCGGTCCACACCTCCCACACGATCACCGACCCCGAGGTCTTCGTCGCCGAGCTCTCGCGGGTGCGCGCGCAGGGGTATGCCGTGGACGACGGCGAGCAGGAAGTCGGGGTTCGGTGCGTCGCGATCGCCGTTCCCGACGCACCGGCACCGATCGCCATCTCGGTCTCCGGCCCCACCGCCCGGATGACGACCGACATCGTGGCCACGGCAGCGCCGTTGCTGGTCGAGGCCGGCCGGCGGCTCTCCGTCGACCTGGACTCCGGCGCTGCGCAGCGAGGCTGACTCCCCGCCACCTGACCGTCCGTCCCGGATCTCTTCGAATCGCCGCCACGCCGGGCCGCCGTCAACCGCCATGCTGATCGAGTGACCAGCATCGACCAGACCCTCCTCACCGGCCGGATCGTCACCTCCTCCGGCACGATCAAGGACGGGGTCGTCATCACGGCCTCAGACCGGATCCTCTTTGTCGGCCGGGCTGCTGAGCTCCCGGCCGAGCACGCGCAGGCAAGGGCGCCGCAAGAATGGGGCCCGGGTCGCACCCTCCTTCCCGGTCTCGTCGACGCTCACTGCCACGGAGGCGCGGGAGGTGAGTTCGGTGCCGACGTCGAGTCGGCCCGGACCGCCGCTCGCCACCATCACCGCAACGGCACGACGGCCCTCCTCGGCAGCCTCGTCTCGAACACGCCTGAGCAGCTGACGGCCGGCATGACGACGTGTGCCGCACTGGTGACCAGTGGTGAGCTGGCCGGAATACACCTCGAGGGGCCCTTCCTGTCGATGGAGCGTCGCGGGGCGCAGAACCCGGCGGTCCTCACCGACGTCGACGCCCCACTCGTCGAGTCACTCGTCCAGGCGGCCGCCGATGCCGGAGCAGCCGGCGCGCTCGCGCAGATGACCTACGCACCCGAGCGCCGCGGCAGCGACATGCTGCCGACCCTGCTCGGCGGACTCGGCATCATCCCGGCCCTCGGCCACACCAACGCCGACGTCGACACTGCCTGGGCGTCACTGCGGCGCGCCCGCGAGGTCGCACCCCGTGGCGGGCGGCCGCTGGTCACCCACCTCTTCAACGGTATGCCGTCCCTCCACCACCGCGACCCCGGTCCGGTCGCCGCCTGCCTGTCCCAGGCGGCCTGTGGCGACGCGGTGCTCGAGGTCATCGGCGACGGGGTGCACCTGGCTGCCGGGACGGTCCGGATGCTCTTCGACCTTGTCGGGCCCGATGCCATCAGCCTCATCACCGACTCGATGGCGGCCAGCGGGATGCCCGACGGCACCTACCAGCTCGGCGGCCAGGACGTCGTCGTTGCGGACCGCACCGCCCGGTTGGCCGAGGGCGGCTCGATCGCGGGCGGGGTCGCGACCCTGCTCGATGTCGTTCGGTGGTGCGTCGTCGAGGCGGGTATCCCCCTCGTCGACGCCGTGACGGCCGCGTCGCGGACCCCGGCCCGGACACTGGGTCTGGACGATGTCGGCACGCTGGAGACCGGGCGCCTTGCCGACGTCCTCGTCGTCGACGACGACCTCGCCGTCCGGGCTGTCATGCGGCGCGGGCAGTGGGTCGCCTGACCGTACCCGACGCACCGTCGCGGCTCGGCGGGCCGCATCGGCGGCAGGCCCCATCGGCGGCAGGCCCCATCGGCGGCAGGCCCATCGGCGGCAGGCCCATCGGCGGCAGGCCCCATCGGCGGCAGGCCCATCAGCGGCGGGCCAGGAGCTGGAGCAGCCGGGCGGCCTCGTCGGTCACCGCCGCCCGAGCCGCGCCGAGGTACTTCCTCGTGTCGACGACGTCGGGGTTCGCCGCGAGGAACTCGCGCACGGTGGACGTGAAGGTGGCGTTGAGGTGCGTCGCGATGTTGACCTTGGTCATCCCGGCACGCACCGCAGCGACGAGGTCGGCGTCGGCCACCCCGGAGGAGCCGTGCAGGACGAGCGGCACGGGCACCCGGGCGTGGATCGCCGCGACCAGGTCCAGGTCCAGGCGGGCGGTGCGGCTCGTCATCGCGTGCGACGAACCCACAGCCACTGCGAGGGCGTCGACTCCGGTGTCGGCCACGAACCGCGTCGCGTCGCCCGGGTCGGTCCGCGCCCCGGGCGCGTGGACGCCGTCCTTGCCACCGATCTCGCCGAGCTCGGCCTCGACGCTGACGCCGGCCCCGTGACAGCGGTCGACGACGGAGCGGGTCACCCGGCGGTTGGTGTCGTCGTCGAGCCTCGACCCGTCGAACATCACCGAGGTGAAACCGAGGGCGACAGCCTCGTCGACGAGGTCGATGCTCTCGGCGTGGTCGAGATGCAGGACGCACGGGACCGACGCGGCGGCGGCAACGGCCTTGGTGGCCAACCCGATTGGGGCCAGCGACCCGTGGTAGCGCACCGCGTTCTCACTGACCTGCAGGATCACCGGGAGGCCGGTCCGCTCGGCTGCGGCGACGAGCGCCTCGGCGTGCTCGATCTGGATGACGTTGAACGCCCCGACGCCCATGTGGCCAGGCACGGCGGCAGCGAGCACCACGTCGAGCCGGGCCAGCGTCATGACCACTCCAGCTCTACCTGGGCCGCGAGGCGCGCCACGTCCCCGGGGTCGACGTCGCCCGCGAGCGGCCGCAGGACGGCCGCCGCCGACCACGCGACGGCCTGGACAGTCGTCGTCGACCAGTCCACGTCGCCGGTCAGCCGGCTTCCCTCAGGCCGAGAGCCAACCGCGCTGGCGAGGCTGGCGGCCACGGCCGCGACCAGGGCATCACCGGCGCCGGTGGGGTTGCCTGTCAAGGCTCTTCGCAACCGGGCTTTCACCCGCCTGCCGTCACGCAGGACTGCCACCACCCCCTCCCGCCCGGCCGACACGACCACGTCGAGAGCACCCTCCCGGTGCAGGATCTCGGCGCCTCCCGACACGTCGGGTTCGCCCGTCGCGGCGGCAAGCTCGGCGACGTTGGGCTTGGCGACGTCCGGGTGAGCGGTCACGGCGAGCCGCAGGGCGACGCCGTCGGCGTCGACCACCGTGCGGACCTCGTGCCGGCGAGCAATCGCAACAAGCTCGGCGTACGCGTCCTCGGGAACCCCGCCCGGGAGGCTGCCCGACAGCACCATGACGGCTGCCCGGTCGGCGATGAGCAGCTCTGGTATGCCGTCCACCAGGGTTGACCA
>JAABUU010004408.1_pt1 | contig 16630 bp, 14 predicted proteins | sample 5559301 | NCBI WGS metagenome assembly JAABUU01 (sample SAMN10711884, study PRJNA513360) | rock metagenome | isolation source: Antarctica rocks | place: Antarctica: Victoria Land, Richard Nunatak white | reverse complement strand
AGAATTCTTAAACATTGTTATAAAAAAAAATATTATTACATTAAATATTTCTTAAGTTTCTGAAGCTGCATTAAATAGAGATGTGATCTCAGACATAAAGTTAAAAATTAATTAATTAATATAAACATTTCTTAATTAAGTTTGAAGAAATGCAATTTAACTTATTATTATTTTATAATTAATTTAAGAAGTCATTTCTGACACTGTTGACTGATTAATGATAGTAAGTTTATTTATCATTATAGAAATAGAGTTGAGCTTTATATTGAGAGATTGTAAATGATTGAAGATATTAATTAATAAATTAATTTTAAGTTGATTTAAATCATTATTAAACATATTACAATATAAGAAAGATAGAACTTTTCTTCATACAATATAGTATAAAAATTTATTTCTTTATTCTGTAGTCTCAATGCTGAAGTAATGATAAGCACTGAAAAGAGAATGAATACATAGTTTATGCATTACTGTATTAAAACTTTTATAATTAAAATATAAATTAAATTAACTCAAATTAAAGTCTGAGCTTCAGAGCTGCTTAAAAGTGTGTTTTAAATCTTTAATGTTATTAGATGTGAATCAGTTTGTAGAAAGTTGTTCCTATTTGTTTACACTATGTAGAGTATATATAGGAAATGATGACTAAGACATAAATAGGGGTGCTTAGTAAGAGATGAGTAAGCAATGATATCACATGCTCTATATTCAACAATGGGTTGTTGTGAGAGGAAAGGGGGGTCATCCTTTGGGTTTGGGTGCGAAGATCAGCTGGGGAGATGGGCTTGTTACATTGGCTCGGCTTCACTTATTCGAGATCGAGTTTGTGGATTCTTGTTTGGGGTCCTGGTATGGGTGGCCTCGGACTCGGAGGCTGATAGCTTGGAGTTCGTCACGGACAGTGATGCTTTTGTGGTAGGAGCGAGTGCTTTTGGAGGGCTATGCCGAAGAAAACCTCGGAGGATGAAAGATGGTTCATTGTTCTAGGAGATGTCTACTTGTCAGATAGTTCCAACGGTGATGTGAGGCACCAGGACAGTTCAAGTGACAAGTTAGGGTATCACAGGGTAAGCAAGCCATCATTGCAACCACAACAAGTGCGTTCTTGAACCCGCTGGGAATTTTCCTTCTGCTCTACTCTCAGCTTCTAATCGGAACTCTACAGGAAACAAACACACAGCAATCCTCACCCGTTCCTCCCATCCCTCCCAGCACGTTTCGTGAAGGCCAGGAGGAACCTCCGCCGGCTATTCTCTGTCCCGCGGTGTCCTCCGTATCGGGAAGCTACCGATCGGGAAGGTGTATAAAACGGTTCCAGGTTTTGTCTGAGTACGGGTGGCAAAGGCCGTTCATGTCGGGGTTTCCTCGGCGGGCGTACCGCCCGAGTCTTGTATTGCTTGACGTGAGTCTCCGACCTGACGAGCGAGCCAAGTACATCTCTTATGCCCCTCTATGCGCGATCAGTCCTTGCGCTTGTGCGCCTCAACGTCTTTTAGGTCTTTGAGACTGGGCACAGTCGAGACGAGGGCGGGACCTAGGGCCCGACGCGAGTGGGCTCTTTTGTGGGTACCGAGGAGAAGGGGTAATTTGCTAGGCCGATCAGTTCGTGCGTCCGGCCGAAGGACTCCGGAGTTTCCATGCCACCAATTGAGAGTGATACTCTTCTTGGTAGATGGCAGCCTATCTAGGCAAAATGCCGAACACCGAGCAAGAGCAGACCACCTAACATCTGCCTACTCGGAAAGACAAGTAACGCCATTCATTACTGTCATAGCCTTCCGTTGCCTTCAAGACATAATGACCAGACTGCGATTGGAGTCATCAGGACCTGACATTGCTTGCTGTTCGGCATCGGTTTTAGGTGAAGCTGACCAATGAGTGCTGCACGATTTTTTCTTCAAGAAGTATGCACCTGAAGACTCTTTCTGTTCAATTGAATCTCCTCAATCAGTCTTTGTATCAGTATGATTGCTACTTGGTGACAACGTCTGGCTTGCGAATGTCAAGCATCTATGATAATATTCCTTGCACTACGGTCCAATCCCTCAACGGAGTGTGGCCATCGCTGAAGAAATTGAGCCAGTAGTGGTGCCAGCAATCTAACCTGATCACATTGATATCGAGTTGTCGTGACCGGCATGATGAGCTCGGCGTATTTGATTTCTGGTATTTGACTCTATAACAAAATGGTTAACTGAGAGATCATTCCCCAGACTTGTACTTCCACGGATGCAGTTGGTATTGCTAGGGCACTGATGTGAGAGATGAAATCTTTTCCGAGTGTGTTGGTCAATGGCAGTAAGCTCTCTTAATTTCTCCACATCCTCTCCGTTACTCAACATCTGCATCCCCAGGATGAATTTGGCCGTCGGCCGCAAAGTTGAAGATACAATCTCTTTTGAAGAAGCCTTCACCAGGCTTCCAACTGAACAATATGTACTGATCAAGAGTGCCCACTGCCTCCTGTCACACCATTAGGTGGAACAATCTTGCTCATTACACACTTTCTTTGTTCAAAAGTTTCAAGTTGAAAGACTGAAGTAAATGAACCAATTTCAATGTGAACTGCTGGTACCTGGTAGCACCGGCAGTATTGCTGGAATACAATCATCTGGCAGAACTGAGAGGATGAGCAATCGTCCACTTATGTTGGGGAGTAAGCTATCTTGATATTGAGCTCGCTCAGTCTGTCATCAGATGTATTCTTGACACACAGCCATGTGTATGGAGAATCTTACTGAAGTCCCTTGCATCACTGACAGTCTGCAGCCCCACGACTTCATACGGTATCGACTCGTTCCGTATAACACTCACGGCATGAATCAAGTCGCTGTTCCCCCACAAACCATATCTTGGGGAGTTCCTTGGAAAATAAAACAGTCTCCTTCGTCCCAAGCTTGCAACGTAGTATCGTCACTTCCGCAAAGGGGGCAGGCTAATGTAAGACTCGAAGGACTTCACTTCCAGCCACGAGGTGGTGGGCTGGGAGAGACTCTGGATGGTAGGACAGCCCAGATTCACATCGTCCGCTCCTCTTCTGTCCCATAATGCTCAAACTTGAAATCAGCCCTGTCTGCCTGAAATTCGAATCTCACGCAGCCTCCTTTGAAGAATCACTAGAGAGCCTAGGGCTGCGTTGGCAGCGGTCCTTGGAAGCGGTATTCTCCACCTCCGTTCTGTACGGTTTGTTTGGATTTGTAGACGACAATCCAGTTTGTACAGCTCCTTATTCCACAATCCGTAACAGTTTGAACAATCTCAACATATCGCCGGAGGCGTTAAGAACTTCGAGGCCAGAGTCTGCATCCAGGGTATTTCTGTGCCCGACTCCACCCTGGGATGGTCGGGTGATCGGATCGAGATAGCGAGGTGATAGAGAAGAGAAGGAAACGTGATGGCAGGCGTGAGGTCGGTGTGTTGTCGGAAATTCAAGAAGAAAGAAAAGAAAGAAAAGAACGAAAGGAAAGGTGGGAGACATAAGGCATGTGGCCAGGTCAGTGAATATTTCACCTCATTATCATCACGTCAATGACCCACACCACTAATTGCGGCTGCTGCTCGTATGCTACAGTTCGTGTTTGGCCTGGCGAGCAAGTCTTTGCCTTCCCTGGACTGATCTTGCATGAGGTTGAGTCCGTGACTACCTCTCTTTGCATGATAACTTGCAACAATAGATATCGTGGGAGCTGGAGCGTTCCCTGAAGCCTTTCTAGCTTTCAAAGCTGAACCATACTCTTGACAAGGCGGAAAAGCTTTGCAACAGATGATCTGTTAACCCGAAGTAACGGCAAGCGATGTGGAGCTAGTTCATCCCATTCATTCATCAATTTGATCTAACCAACCTCTCCCATAGAAGCACACTTGATCTCTGGACTGACATTGTGCACAGAGTACTGCATCATCACATTTTTGTTTGGGTGTCCGGCATTGCATACATTTTCATAGATGCTTTTCTGCAATGGGAAGATCAGAACCATATTATGGTGCTGACAACACTGTGAGATCTAATGCTGAAGATTCTGCTTGTGAAGATGATTGTGCTGAATGCTGTGCTGCTGAAGATGACGATGAAGCTGAAGATGGTGCTGATGGTGCTGCTGAGATCTGTGTGGATGGTGGTGGAGATGTGTTGGCATTTCAGTTCACTCTGTACAAGAGGATGACAATCACACACAAGCTGGCTTGTAAGCGATGAAGATTCATCTGACATTTCTAGTCGCAGGCAAACATTTGCCTTGAGGAGTCATCAGTTGTGAGCTCAATGTTTGTAAACTCTTCTGTGGCAGACATCTCCGCTATCTTGCGGAAGACCCCTATCCCGTTTCTGAGCGTCTTCCATAGCACTATGCACATGGACTGTGCTTTCCGTTCATATTCAAGGCGCCCAACTTGACGAATGGATACTGATCCCGGTGATCGTGCCCCTGCGGAATGACTCAGGGCAGTCAATATATGCATCCCCAGGATGAATTTGGCCGTCGGGAGGTAAAGGATATGAATGTGGCCGGCACCTCTTGGACATTTTCTACGTACTTCATACGTTGCTCTCTTTGCTGGTGCTATCCAGCATTCAAGTGGACCAATTCTTGTTGCATCCCTCTGAGCCTGTTCAATAAAATTTCGCAAGTCTTCTTGATAGGTCTGAAAATATCAGATTAAAAACGTCCCCTCATGGGGCAGTCACTTTTCTCGCCTCCAGATATTTCCTAAGATGTTGATTAACCTTCTGAAACATTCATCCACGGCTTACAGATAGAAAGGGTGAATAAGTTTGATGCCGAGTTCCTGAGCTGTAGCTCGAATTGGGCGAGTGTTGGCTTGGACTGAGAGCTCGAAGTTCCCAAAGACGACATCTTTGCAGAGCCAGAACGCGCGAAGGCCGAGATAATCTCTTTCTGGCTAAAGCGCCATAACAGCCAACTCAGTATGAATCACATTGTAGGTGGATTGTTGGAGCATGAACCCGGATGTTATAACCCAGTAAGGTGCCAATAAGACCTATTCAAAAAGAAAGTGAAACTTCTTGAAGGTCTGTTATTGTGTAACATCCCGGTCTTGCCACGATGAGGACTCGGTGGCACCGATCCATGCTGGTGTGATGTCCAGGCCTCTGCGGGATTATGAAGGAATGGTATGACCATCTATGGGGTCCACCAGATTGATGTTGGCGGCAATCACACAGTCACCATCATCGTCATATGGACATCCAGGGATTTGAGGATCTTGAGGAGGCTGTTCAACTGCTGCGTGAGACTGCTCAGAGGGTTCAATCAGGGATGCTGCTCTAGATTTCAGTTGAGTTGATGGAGATGCTTCTGCTGACAGGGGCGTTGATGCTGCTCAGGTGGGGATGAGACTCTTTGTGCTGCCGGAGATTGTTGGGGGGCCAGCATCGAAGCAAATCACATAGAAGTCGCAATGATCCTAACACAAACAGTGGTTCGACCGTTCCACGACCGCCGGCCCACCCCAAGTAAGATCAAAGCCGCGGTCACAGGAATCTACTAAAAGATTCATGTACAGAGCCACGTTGAACAGATTCTGCAGGGTATCGTGTGTTGCGGAGTTGCGGCGTAAAGGTCTTTTGACTCAACGTTGCAGTAATCTTGTGCACACAGAAAACAATGTAAATTGAATCTGCAGTCCACTGCAGGGAAGCTAACTCTTTCTTTGACCCCTTGCCGCGTTTGCGCTTGGTGTGGATGACAGGTTCAAAACTGACTAAATTAGTTTAATCTAGATTGAATAGAAATGATCACATACTCTTCAGGAACCTCTTCCAGGTTGATAGTAGGACTGGTTGTAGTATGTTGAGATTAATCCAGATCAATCAGAATTGATTTGGATTCATACCCAGATGTGTTTGGGCTCGTTGAGATAGTTTGGCATTGTGACAAGGTTTTCAACACAGTGATCCCAGTATTGACCGTTGCTGTCCACATATGGGAAAGCCGCATCCAAGCTTAGTGTAAAAGGAAGATATGCCAGATGGTGTTGGCTCACTAGCTTAAGGTGACCTGTTGTCTTTGATGTTGAGAAGCAATCTGTTCATTCATTTTCACTTGTAAGGTGCTGTTGAACATCCTTCCAGGCAGCGTGATATACAGATTTGAACCTCCTGTAGTGCGTTTGTTTCTCCACCGTCATCCTGTTTTGGCAACGGGTATCGTGTATTCCATAACGTGACAAGCTCAGCCCCGAGTCAACCTGGGGGCGGTATCTCCGTGGCCGCGTCGAGCAGGGAGGGGCCGATCGGGTCGCCACCGGCGGTGACTCTTATGGTAAAATGAAGTTGCACGAAGCCCCCCAGATGAAAGGGGACTCGCTGCCCAATTTGAATTGACAGACGCACTCTATTAGAATATCTCGAGATGTTAAACAGAATTCTGCAAGCATCTCGCAAATCCAGTTGCACCAATGGCTGAATGCTCTCTCCGGCCAGGAACCTCAGAACCGGCAGGACAGGGCAGGAAGTGAAGTATGAACTGTTCCGGTCCACTCTGCACCTCCAACCTGGGGAAGCATTACAACGGCCTGGCCACCGGTTCGAGTCTGAGTCCACAACACAATCTTTTGTGTGCTTCACACGTGAATCGCTAAACTCAAAGACAGCAACAGACGCATACCAAGCGCGCAGAAGTTCTTCTCTATCTGAACGGAAGGTTATGTGATAAAGCAGGCTTTCAGATTTGTAGATGAAGCGGATCGCATAAGATGCCCACAGGGCGGGTTGGCCGTAACTGTATGTGATCTCCCACATAGACAAACGGCCCCATCAGGTTCCAAGCAACAGTAATAACGGCGCCCGGCTTCATGATATATGCTGCTTCATCCACGAAGGTAATCGTCAGTTGAAAGTAGATGTGAAGTTTGCTGTCAGCGGCATTGTTGACAGTGCATACTACCAGATGAGTGTTCTCCAACCCATAACCTTTGAACTCTTCAATCAGATCTCAGCAATTGATGACTCCCTGCTGGTGTAAGTCTTCGGCACAGTATCAGCGATAGATCTCTCGAAAAGGGGCCCAACGCCGCCCAGTTCTGCTCCACGCATGCAGAATGATGTCAGCCACCCCAAGCATCCACCCTCGACTCTGGTTGACAGACACGGCAGTCAGCGATCTCACCGGCCCAATCAGGGACTAACACTCGGAAAATCTTCAATGATTGCTACACCATCAAGGTGAGTAAGGGCGGCAAACGCCTGTGGAACTCCGCGTGTGAGCGCCACACCCCGCTCCACTATCCACATCAACACCGCTTGTCCGTGTAGTCAAACATAGTATGCTGCCTGGATGATCCTCCTCAAGTGCAAATGGATTGACCTCCTCATCAAGATCCCAATTTGCAAGGTTTTCCGCTGACCAGAGAGCTGCAGCATTGGCTGGTTCAATAAACCGAAGGTATCCACTAAAGTCCTTGGCCCCAGCAAGAAGGAGAGTTGCTGAAAGAAACAGATGGAATGGTGCCTCTAACCAAGAGACTGCTGTGTTGATGTCGGTCTCAATATTCTTGATGAAATGTGCTTCATCTAGAATAATTGTATCAAAACATCTGGCAATCCCACTACGCCATAATTCGTCATAGTCTTTGCTATACTTCTTTGCGGCTTCCTTGTTCCATCGCCCGTGAGTGCACCTCCACTGATATTGTGCCCGAACTCCATGCCTATGGGTCAAAGTTCCATAGGTTGTAATGATGACAACGCGGGCATCCTCAGGAGAACCATTGAAAAGGCTATGGTTCTTGGTGAGGTTCTTGTCGATGATGATTTCACGTCCAATAGGCTTGGCCCGTTTGTCTCCATGGGTATTTATAGACAGTAACACCAGGTATGATTCTCTGAATCTCTCCTATCCACTGATCGACCAGCTTAACCGGAACCACAATCATGAAGGGCTTGGCTGGCATGCGCACTGCCTCAGGGAGGGCATTTCGTTCGTTGATGCACTAGAAGATGTTACTCTAGTGAAGACTTCATCAGAGATGGTTCAGCTTACAGTCAAGATATATCCTAGCGTTATCCAAGTTTTCCCGAGGCCTACCACATCGCTCCCAACACACCCCCGGAGGTTGGACGCCCTAATCTCACGAATGGCGTTTATTGCAACATGTTGCCACGGTTTGAGTACGCAACTACGTGGCATCCCCGGTATTCTAGGGATGTTTAGTACGCCCCCTGGCGTTCCAAAGGGTTGTCTGGGTGCGAATCATTGTTTAGCAGAGTAAGACTTTTGAATAAGTTGAAGGACTGTTGAGTTCTGTTGAACCTACGCTCACGCCGCTCACGCCGCTCGCGCCCACTCGAGATGCTCGCGCCTGCTCCAGGGAGGGTCGAAGGGGACGAAGTTGATATTTGAGTGTGAACGTATCTCTCTTTAGTATGTTGTGGCCAAGCATCGACCACGTTTGAACTAGGGGGGAAGTCATGCTCGAAGGCTGGGTCTCCGCTCAGTAATATAATCTGTCCAAGTTCTGCTTAAAGATCGACGTTTTAATCATAAAAAGGCCCGGCTTTTTCACGGTCCAAGTACTCCCGACCTTGTCTTGCCACCAACAAGCAGCGAAAGGCCGGGCACAGCTCCCAAGTTGAAGACCAGGTACTGGAGACTTCGTAGGAGGACACATCCAATAACTCATTCTCTCCGCCTTTTGCACCTTCTATGTTGGTTGTGACAAACCAGCGACGAATTTGGCGGCATCAGCACTGAGACCAATCCTAGTGCCGGTGTTGCAGCCAGAGTCGAACTTCTTGACGTTGGCCTTGTGATCACCGCCGAAGAAACCCTAGAAAGTCCCACAGCTCTTTTGAACTCACTTGAGGAGACATCTTGCTGATAAAGACTGAGCTTGTGCAGTCAAATACCAGTTGTCGTCTCCACCGCTGGGTCGAGGGCACAATGAGCCATTTTGACATCTCAGCGGAAGTTCATCAATCTGCTCTGAGATCGGACTGGGCGGTCTGCATGAACGTTTCTTTGCGCACGGTATGTGGCAACTCCATGGTGAGAAGCTTGCACCGGGAACAGCTGGCACACCTCACTCGACTCGTCGAATTGATCAGAACACTGCGATGTCCTCGACATTGCCACCCGTACCGGTATCGCTGCTGCTACCACTGCCGCTTCCGCTTAATTCAACTGAAATTAGTGACGGCTGATATGAGGACGGCAGTACTGCCGGTAAAGCCGCAGGTGGTGCTTGAGTCGAAATTAAAGCTTGACGAAGCAATGACGTCCCGGGCAAACCATTCAGTCCAACTATGAACTGGGTTTTCGCGCAGTTCTCTGTTTTTTCCATAGTCAACAAGTATCGCCTGGTCAGATCCCAACCGACCAAGAAACTAAGCATATTTAGCAATCGTACGATAAGCAGAACTGGGAAGAACATACCTGGATGAGGAGCGCCGCAATGTATGATGGATGTCTTGTCTCTATCTGGGCGGAGATGATGGCGAGGGGACGGCGAAGCTGCGGGGGCCGACCAGCAGTCTGTTGTACGTAGACTTAGAGTTTTGATTTCGGCGTTCTTCTTGACCAATGCTCATTCTGTTTCCCGTAAGTCTGCCAGTGAGATTTTCGGCGATAGCCTGTTCATGTTGATCAGAGCAGACTGATCAGTCAATTATCGGTTCAAGAAAAACACATCTTAATAGTCATAAAAAGGGACGCAAGGAAGCCCTATCGACCATCTTTAAATCGTGATACCGGTGTCTCCTAAGTAATCTCAATTGTCCTGCTGCGCTGGATTCCCACGAGGCGTCATCTAAGCTGGGCAAGGAAAAGTAAGATCGCAGTAATGCGAGATGCATAAGAAATGTTGAAAGAGGTGAAGTATAGTTGAGATAAAACTTGAAAACCTTTGCTTAGAGACCATCCTTCTGCTTTCAGACTTGTCGCTGGTTTCACTCTCGGGGTATGACTGAAGAGTTTGACTGAATGGCTTTTCTTAAGTATGTGTGACGTGTGACATTAAATCATTTGGTCTGCTGCATCGTAGAAAAGTAAGGTTAACGGTGGCGTCAGGATTGAGACCTATGTATTTGACTTGAGAGTCTCCAGTAAATAGACGAGTAGCTGCACCTTCTGTCCAATGTCCTTACTCTTGCTTTCGATGGTTGAATGGGTGAGTGGGAATAAGAACGTAGAGTGTGAGGATTTCGAGGGGAACAAGAGTGATTACGCAGCCGGGGTGCGGAGCGGTTCTGACGGCAGCATGGACGCATCTGGCCACTTGGTTGGCCCACATCTTGCATGAATCGACGTCAGAACGTCTTGCGAAAGTCTTCCATATGACATCCAACGAGTCCTAGCACTAAAAGAGTTCAAATTAAATTGGATATACTCGATGCAAGCATGCCATATGCATGTAGAAAAGAAGAAGTCAAAGCAGGCAAGGCACATCTTGAAGGGCTTTTCTTGGGCAAGTGCCTGAATGCCCATAGGAGGAGGTCGTGAAGTGTAAGGAAGAAGGAGCTTTTCCTGTGGCCGTCGACGACTATATGCACTATAAGCGAGCTGATTCACAGACAATAGCAACGGTAGCCGATGCTCTCGGCTACTTCACTGCTTTACATCAGTCTGCCGATGTTGGAGTGAGCTGTCACTTAGCTGTAGCTGAGGCCGAACCCTGCGTGACAAGAATCCCCCAGAGAGAGGAACAGTGCTTGCCCTAACACTTTGTCGGCGTTGGGTTGAAGGAGGGCTTCCTTGCACAGTGATGCGTAGCGTAATTATCTAAGAGCATTAGCATGTACAATAGAGCGTAAAACTAAGCCCCCCCGTACATAGGCCCACAAACAAAGCTTTAGCTGTCCTCTCAGGCGTACCCCGAATGAGAAAGCCACACTTCAGACTCAGCGAGAGTTGAGAGCCTCACTGCTACTGGCCGACATTAAGCAGTGCAACACAGAAAAAGGAGACCACACAGGGAAGACTCTATGTTCCATTGGAGACAAAAGACTAGATAAGGGTGAAGCGATCTGGGAAAACGATCATAACAAAGCGTCATAGTATATTCCTTGCAGGATTCGTAATCTCAAAATTGCAGAAGAGAATTTCTTTATATTCATGGGAAGAAGGATATACCAGGTAGGTAGTTTCCGGGAACCGGCGGATACCGGTAAGGTAAGTCGGAACAAACGATAGCACGCTCAAAAGAGGCTTAGAATAGCATAATAGGAGAGACTGGTCAGCAATTCGTACCACTTCTGGATAAGTCTCCGGCTCCACATACTCGACTTTATCATATGCGAGCGGGTCTTCTGGCGCAGCCAAGGCAGCAGAGTCAAAGCGGCCTGGTCTAGCACGTCAAACTAAACCCAAACTTGCTGTAGATGGTGTTTGTTATAACCTCCGAATCACCGTTGACACGTACCCAGACCGTTTCCTGTCAAGCTACCTTACTAGACACTGATCGGGCCTTTGAGTGAGACATCATGCAGTGTGCCCGGCATGCAGTCGCTGTCAAATGATACATTGGAATCTGGTATAAAGTATCTGAAAGTGAATGGGTAGAGTGCATGAGTAGGAAGGCTACGGACATATACTTTAACCAGCCTCACTTCTATAAAGGAGCCCACAGTTCATTTGTTACCTTCGGAATCTGTGCGTGCTACTGCCAACCCTAACAGTGACGAATTCTTGCGCTCCCATTCTCCCTTTCCCTGAGTCCCATCAATGTCTCGTGAAACCAAAGGCTCTCATTCAAGCAGTGACGTATGGAGAGACCTCACTAGATCAGGCCCCCGACCGAGCGCTACGGGAAATCGATCGCCATGGCGAGGCAGCGGTCGTGGATATGGAGAGAGTTCTTGGCGGCAGCCAGCCCCCACCACACAAGAACAACCTCTGGGCAACCTGATTACCTCCATCGACATTTCCGACCTGTCACGAGTGGAAACGCAACTAAAGATTAGAGACTGCGAGTATGTAGCTTCGTATAACTGGGTGGACAGCAAGGCTGCTACCATCATCGTACCAGGTCAGTGAGGTATCAATCGTCTGCGGGCCGAACTGATTGGCCGGTCTCGTCAAGGATGTCCCCCATTCTGGTGCCCTCCGGTGGAACCACAGAAGTTGAGACCAGACAGCGGCGAGTACTTCCGGGACCCAAATGCAGCGCGGTCTCCAACCTATCCGATTATGCCTGCCATACTGGCTCTCTTTGCAATGCAACCTGACGTCAAAACGAGTTCGATTGACGTTGTCTCCTGCGGGAATACCATGGGTGGTCTCCTGAAATTTGCGAGTTCGACCGAAAGAACTTTCAGATTTGGGGTAGAGGTGATCGGGAATACTGTTTTCTTTGTCAGAAAGGAGAACTCACCCAGGGAGCTCATTCCAGGTGTGCACGGATACGGACATACATTTCCCGAATCATACACGATCTGGGATGCGGGTGTGCAGGGCTCTGCATCCCATCAGCGCCTTGTCAAGTATCAATTCGGCGGTCTTGCATTTCTTGTTCGATTCAAAAGCGACGGCTATCTCAAAAACAAGATAGAGCCCGAAGATCAAGAGCGCCAAGCATCCGTAACACCTGTATCGAAACCTGATCTCGACATACCCTCACTGCTCCAAGGCACCGACTTGTTGACGGTAACACAAAAGGTTCATGCTGAGCAGGGAGACGTGAAAGTAGAGCTGAAGGGTCAAAAGATCCCACAATCGGCAGTCTTTGACCTCAAAACCCGTTCGGCGAAAAACGAAATTGACATGAAAGAGGTGTTTTCGCGACTCTGGGCGACTCAGACACCCAACTTTATCATCGGCTACCACAAGTCTGGATACTTTGATGATGTTCGTGTCCAAGATGTGAGCGGAAAGGTGGGTGAGTGGGAAGCGCAGAATGGAGAACTGCTCGGTCGCCTTCAATCCACCATTCAGCGTATTATCGACGTGGCCAAATCTTCAGCCGGTCAAAGACTCGAAGTCTGCCGGATTGGAAGCGGGAAACTGCAGATTCGAAAGCACGTGGATGGCGAATGGAGCGCGCTCCCTCCTCATCTGAAAGATGCATGGACGAAACCACCGGGAGACCAACAACACCCAACCGCAGCTTCTTCCTCTTCGAGTAACGATGCTGTCGCGTTGGCGAGTGTTGCTCAACAAAGCGATAGGCTAAGCCCCGAGCCAGATGCTCGAGACTTGACGTTAGGAAACAATGGCTATGCCAACAGCGATGACGATTGGCTCGCGCATCACGATGATCAAGACGATTATCATAACGAGGAAGAGTCTTGAAAAGACTTCACAGCCTGCTCTGTGCATGATTGCGAATACGCGGCAACTGCGATTACTAGCTAGCTCGAGCCACATCAATCCCATTCTTGCTAAAATCCCAATAATTTATGAAAACAATGAGTCCAGTAAGTGGCTTTGATTTGAGATACTTAGTAGTAGTAAACAGGTGGGAGACAAGGTTGAGAACGAACCGATCTGGCACGGATGCAGGTCGGATGGTCTCACTAAAACCTCGGATGGTCCTACACTAATTCTGAACTTTAAGATTTTTTGTGAAGCTAACAAGCAAGAAATTGAAATTGTGACTGTGTAATTCATTAATAATTCATTACAAATTCATGAAGAATCTATTCATAACTAATTAGTGGTTAGGGATTAGTGTTAGGGGGTTAGGTGATTAGAATTAGAGAGTTAGGGTTAGCAATATGAAATATATTGAGAGTGCATTTCAGATACATTAGTGTGTTTGTGTATTAGAGATTAAGTTAGAACTAATATATTGTGAATTGATTAGTAATATATTTAAAGAAATTGAACCTCAGTTGATCTTAAGATGTTTCAGAAGGTCAGATGATCTTCTGATAAACTCTGTCAAGATCATTCAACATTTTAGTGAGATCATCTGACATGTGTGGTCCGATCTGGCTTAGTGTTCATGTCACTGGATCGGGTGAGAGAGTCGCGTCTGGCGCGCGACTTCTTGCTAAAGTGGTTTCGCGAGAATGACATGTCCCAAGCAAGGGAGAGACTTCGATCACCTAGCCCATACAAGGCACACACTCTCAATGTGGACTGTTGCCAACGATTCTTAAGGAACAATATGTTTAAGGCTTCAATTCATCAGCGTCTCTAGCAACACATTCCCTTCATACCATCTTCACCACCACCTGGATAGTGACCACGATCCATGAGGATACACCCTTCACTTGTTCTCACGCGCCTCTCGAACCATATTACTAGCTCATGCCAAACGGAGAGGTGTTAAACAATACAGCGCCCAGTCATGCCTACTGTTCCCGTGAGACCAGAAGATCGACGAAATTTGCAAGAAATCGCCGACATCTTGGCCAAATCCAAGAAGATCGTTGTCGTCACTGGGGCAGGGATCAGTACAAACTGTGGTATACCTGTGAGCTTGCACATGCCACTCTGTTGTCTGTAACTCAGCTGAACCGGAGTGCTAACCCCGTGATCAGGACTTCCGCTCTGAAAACGGGCTGTACTCCCTATTCCAGTCCCCGTACATTACCACCAGATCCCCAGTCTCGTCAACCACCACATCAACTTCGAGATCCGAATTAACAAGTCACCCAGCGCTACCACCGAAACTCAAAGGGAGGGATCTCTTCGATTCATCGGTCTGGAAGGATCCATTGACCACGTCAGTCTTCTATACGTTCATCGCGTCTCTCCGCAAAAGCATAAGAGAAGACGTCAAGCACACGACTCCAACACACAAGTTCATACGGACATTGAGAGACCGCGGAAGGCTTGTGCGCAATTATTCTCAGAATATCGACGGGCTCGAAGCTCGGCTTGGACTCTGTACCGATCTGGGTCGGGGCAAGGGAAACAGGGCGCGGTTCACCAAGCGCGTTGTAAACAGGCCACGTCCACTGGCTCCGGCCTTACCGGGAAGTGAGCTGGATGGCGGATGCGAAGTTGTGCCGCTTCATGGCGACCTCGACAAGCTGAGGTGTACCCATTGTCAGAAGCTCTGCGAATGGGGAGATGAAGAGGAGCAGAAGTTGCACGCTGGTCAAGCCCCGCTCTGCAGTTTGTGCGTTATCAACGACGAGGATCGAAGGGAAAGAGGAAAGAGAGGGACTGCTGTTGGGACTCTACGGCCAAACATTGTCTTGTACGGAGAGGAGCATCCGTCCGAGCAGATGCTTTCTCAAATCATAACCCACGATATCGCCTTGGCTCCGGACGTTCTCCTCATTCTCGGTACCTCCTTACGAGTTCACGGCCTGAAGGTCCTGGTGAAGGAGTTCGCCAAAGCCATACATGCGCGAAAGGCTGGGAAGGGTAAGGTGGTCTTCATAAACCGGACTAAGCCGTCGGAGAGTGGGTGGAACGATGTTATTGATTGGTGGGTTGGAATGGACTGCGATGAGTGGGTACACGACCTTCACGGCCGGCGAAGTGACCTGTGGGAAAGACAGTGCATGTTCCAGATTTCGGTCGTCAAGCGGGTAGGAGGTGATTCTCCTGGACCGAAAGGTTTGGGTGCGCGAGAGGAAGAGGACGACAAGGAGAACATACCCGTCGGCAAGCATCTGGACCCATTGGTGAGCCATCTAGCTTCCCATAACGTATAAACAGCATGTACTAGCGATGGGCCTAACACGCTGCAGATGGAGGGAAAAAATTCCATGCTTGCGTCCTCTGAAAACCGAAGGGGGGCAAACGCGAAGACCCCATTATCCACCGTTCCTACTGAGAACATCCCTCGAACAGAGCTGCTTGTACAGCAAACCCCAAAGGTTGCTCCTAAGACACCGTCGAAGACTCGTCATTCAAAGTTCGACGCTGAACAGCTACCTACCCCTCCGCCAAGCCGACGTATCTCTCCCAGCTCCAGAGAGGTATCAGCTCAAACCCTACAGCTTATCGCAGACGAGGACATTCTGCTGGCTAGCCCCTCGAAACGCAAAAGAAACAGTGTGGAGATCTGGGAGGATACGAGAAACGCGGATCGCACGACAGAAGCAATATCTCAAGAAATAGAACATCATGTGTTTCCTCGACGGATGAAGATCATGGTCTCCGCCCCGGCCGCTATGGGAAGTCCATCGCAAGGCAAGAAGAAAAAGCTCACGGCAGCTTAGGAGTCGCAGGCTTAGGAGTCGCGGGCAGGCAGTGCGCATTGGTCACGGCGTTTGATTCTTACTCGAAAATCCTGGGATTCTTCTCGAGGTTCAGTCGGCTCTCCTCATCATTTTTACGGGCATTCACTTCGGCTGAAGAGACTTCAGGCATCAGTCTCAGCGGCACTAATCGTGTTGCTGTACTCAATCGTGGAGCGCTGTATATCACGGTAGAAACGAGTCACAGTCTTCAACTAGGTACCTACCTAGGTAGACTCTCTTAGTCCGTGTTGCCACATGCACAAGTGATGAAGACGTGGTTTGATATGCCCATGATGGCAAGATCACTTTCTCTGCCGAGCTGACGATGGATAAATACATGATAAAGCATGCACGAGATTCGTACCAACTTAGTGTTGCCTTGAATGAGGGTTGACTCCCCAGCTACTAGGGAGGTTTTGCCACGAAAACAAGTCCTCAGACAAGTCATCTGGGTGGCTGCCCATTGTAGTTAGTAGCTGAGCTAGACTATAAATCAATTACATCAATAATTAATCATAATTATTGTCACAG
>JAABUU010004405.1_pt1 | contig 16642 bp, 23 predicted proteins | sample 5559301 | NCBI WGS metagenome assembly JAABUU01 (sample SAMN10711884, study PRJNA513360) | rock metagenome | isolation source: Antarctica rocks | place: Antarctica: Victoria Land, Richard Nunatak white | reverse complement strand
GTATCAAGATGACTTGACAGTGGCCTTCACAAACCCCTTGTTTGCGCTGCTGCTCTGGCTGTGCCCTTGGCACCCTCGAGCCAAGCAGGCCAAAGCCACCTTCCTAGAGCTGACCAAGGTACCTCTTAATCATGCATGCGTGTGTATGTGCATGCGTGCATCTGTGTGTCTGTGTCTGTGTCTGTTTGTGTGGAATTTTGTGTGCGCATGCGTGTGTGTGCGCGTGTGTGTGTCTGTGTGTGTGTGTCTGTGTGGAATCTGGAACGTCTACATCATGTGACTGTTGGTGCAGCTTTGAAAGTATCACAGTGTACTGCCTCATGCTTCAATAGCGTATTGACGTCTTGTGAGATGTGAAGCAACAGGCTGCTGGCAGCAAGGCTGCAAGGCTGCATGACTACATAGCTGACCAACCAGGTTTCATGAATGTGCTGAGGGCAAGCCCTTCTGGAGAATCAAGACTAGCATCACACCTACTTAGCTAGCGCTGACACAGCTTTCTTTCACTCATACTAATCAGCAGAAGTGACTGTATGCAAGGCGCTGTGCCTAAGCAGCAAGGCTCTGATGCTGCAGAACGATGACAGGCTAGCAGAGCTGATCAAGCGACGAGGGCCACAGCCCGAGAGTGACACGTCCTTATGGGCTTGTCTCAGTCGCTGTGTGAACTACAAGGACGGCAGTCCTCTTCCTCTGCAGAGCGTAGCCGCCAACGCAGGCATCTTCTTCGCCGCTGGGTACGAGACCACAGCACATGCCATTTCGTGGGCGCTGTTTGAATTGGCAGCAGACACGGCCGTTCAGGTAGGCATCTTCTTCGCTGCTGGGTATGCATCCACCGCACATCCCATCTCATGGGCATTGGCTGTTTCAATTGGCAGCAGATACAGCTGTGCTGGCTGGCCCCACCAAAGCACAGCTCCTTCCCACAAGATGTACAAACGCGGTTTGCAGCGCGCGCTTGGTTGACGCAAACATGCAAGTAGGTTTGACAAGCATGCGCACCACACAAAGTCTGTAACCAGCGCTGGAAGGGCCATGTTGTAAACACAATATCCCTTCAGCCTGCCTTGCCAGTAACAGGAGAGAGGACCTTTTGTACTTGACGTACTCGTGATGGAGGCACATCCAATGATGATGTCCACCTCATGACCCATGACAAGTTCTTGCTGACACAGGCTGATCAGGACCTCTTGTGCTTGCTGTTTTTATCACTGAGCCATAACTCTGAGCGTAATCCATGCAACATTGATAGTACATTGTGAAGACCCATGCACAGCCATGTTCATATCAGCTGCTTACGCACATACCTTGCCGGTAACACAGGCTGGGGAGAACCTCTTGTACTTGCTGTATTCATCAAAGAACCAGCTCATCATGCGGCTGCCTGCGCTGATCTCTGGGCCAGGTATGTCAATGTATGGGCCCATCATGGACCTTGTATGCTGCAAGCATACAGCCCTCTTCAGCAGTGCAATACTTCTGATAATGTTAAGGTCTGCAATGTCCCTGCTGTCAGTCTGCATCACATCATGCTTTGAACCTGTGTCTTGTGTCCCTGTGTGGTGTGCATTGATGGCCACAGAGGCTGCCTAAGCCAACACTGCAAGCTGCTGACAGGTTCCTCAAGTGCCCTGTTGTGTGGTTGTGGTGTGTACTTTGGTGTTTGAAAGTTAACTTCTGCTGTAGTTGATTCTGTTTACAGCGCTGCTCAGCATTGAGTATGGCAGTGACGCAACATGCAGGACTGTATGGCAACGAGGGCAGTTTGACGACAGTGATACAGGACACTTTGACAAAACAAATGGCAACAAGGGTGAAAAACTAAGATTGGGCAGTAGCTACAGACCTGTACAAGCTTTCTGGTGAGGCGCTCAAGCTCTCTTTGGCTCAAATTCTTGGGCTCACAGCAGATGCCTCCCTTGGCGCCACCAAAGGGAATATTCATCACGCTTGTCTTCCAGGTCATCAAGCTTGCTAGCCTACAACAGACAGAAAGAAAAGGAAAGTTTACGCCTTTTCAGCGAGCACAACGGGAGCCTCCTAAAGCGGCAGCCCAGAGCTAGCCTGCAGCACTACAGGGGTATTAGGTCAGCTGCTGCAATCTGTACCCAGGGTGTGATAGGTACACTGATGCATCACTGCATCACTGAATGAGTTTAAGACAGTTGTCTTCTGGGTCATCAAGCTCGCCAATCTGCAGCAGCATTTGTAGGGCATCACACAGGTGTGTGAATGCTGTGAGAGTTGCAGGTGAGTGCGCACACGCCATGCTCTTGCTATTACGCGTACACGGATTGTATGTACCATGATGGAGAATCAGCGCTCTTTGCTGTTTATCTTGCCTGCGCATTTCTTGCATGTCCACATCTGGCGCTAGTCTGTAACCACCCTTATCTGGACCTCTGAAGTTGTTGTGCTGTACGCGATACGCATTGAAGCTCTCCACTTCACCGCTATCCATTGTGATCACTAGCTCCACATGGATCTCACGTTGCGGTCGCAGAAGGAACCTCTGCAGCTCTGCGTCAACTTCCACATGCTGAAGTGCCTGAAAAAGCATATTGGTGTATCAAGTGCTGGTCGACAAGGTGGATCAGAGCTAAGACAATGAGTTTGTAAGTACAACGCGAGGATCTCTCACTTCTTGCAGGTATGTGTTATCCTCTATGCTGCCCGGAACTCCATGCTCGGGAGCAATGTGAGGTTGGGACTTGACTGTTGCATCACTGTCAAAAATGTCTCCGAAGCAGGTGGCGCGACCAGTGCTCTCCCGCCGACAGCTCACCATACACCCAGGCATGCATGTGGCGGACTGTGAGGTTGCCCGACGCCCAACAGAGGCAAGGACGGATCGCATACCAAGCTGAGCTGAGTATAGGCTCAACGTCAACACCCGATCCTGTCCCTGGGTGTGTTTAAGGAGCAATCAGCTGTCTACTTGACGGCTGCATGGGTGCTGCGCCGCTCGGACTGCGGCTGAGGTGCCGTAAGCGACGCTTGCTTGGCACAGGAGAGGTCAGCAGTGCCGTTTCCGCGTCGGCTTGGGAGCAGACGAGCAAGCGCCGATCTGATGCCTCAGGTGAGTCGCACGAGATGCTGGTGATCGAACGCTGAGCGGCATGCCTTAGCACTTCTTCGAAGGCAAGTACGGGTTACAATATGACTAAAGGTATTGACAAAATTTTGCATATGACCGGTCAAACCTATTTGGCATTAGATTTTGGGGAATCCGAAGTCGATATTATCTGGCGGAGAACACGAACAATGCTGCTCTGTGCTCCGAAACAACCCACCAACTTTTCGTTTTCAAAGTCGCATCGTCCAGTCCTGTTATCTGCCCACACCGCACACAGTCGATCTGGTGAAAAGCATGCACCTAGCTTCTTCCTTGACCGGGCAGACTGCCGCTTTGAGGTGATCGATATTGTGGGAGTCTTGTGTATCCGCAGCGGACGCTGTCGAGCTTCCGTTGTTGACGCCAATCTGTGCTCTGCAGGCAGCGTACATCTTGGGGCTGCGGTCGTGTCCACATCGCTCCGAATGCAAAGCTTCCATACACAGCTCATCTTTGCCGGCCTGCGCTTCGTAGGTAAAACACAAGCTTATGCGCAACAATAGCACACCTGTCACTGCCACGCAGAAACACGCAGCTCATTGTTCAATGCACATTACCTGCTTTGTGGTTTTAGTACCCAAAACGTAAGCATACCATGGAACGCTTTCCTGCCTAAGTAACACTCAGGGGTTCAAGTTCATACTCACTGCAAAGTTGCGCCAGAACATGCAGACCTAACTTGCTGCATATTCATTCATCCAAATAGACCTTTGCCCTGTTTGCACCGTGCAGACATGTGGGCATCAGAGCCTCTGCCAGCCCAGACGAAGCAGAGCACTCCTTGCACTCAGCCACACATAGCATCACACATGCCCTGTATAGCCTCTCAGACGCCTCCATCACAGCTACAGCCAGTGATGCCACAGCTGCAGCAACAGACACAGCAGTGCACACAGCGCAAAGATACACTGGCTGGTTCAGCACCTTAGCAGACTACCTGGAAGGCATATTGGGATACCTGCAGGTCTGATCACGCTTGACTGGACAAGTGTGCATTGCATGTTGATTCTGTCACTTGTGCAGATGTCATTATGTTCAAATATATGAGCAGTTTGTGAGTGATCAATGCGCTCCTACACTTGCTGCTTGAGTGCGCTACATTTGGTAGGGGGGAGATACAACGGTGTCATAAGCATGTGTTGTATCTGAGCAATTCAGCCTTATAGGGATGCACAAGACAGGCTGCTCTGGAGAGACAAGACTTGTCCCGCACGTACCTAGCTCATCATGAGCTGGAAAGCGTTTTAATTATTATTATTATTATTATTAATTCAGCCTCTGTGTGCATCCTTTGCACAATGTGCTACAGTGATGTAGCAAAACACAGCACTTTCCAAATCTGTGCCCCTGGACTCTTTTGTTGCTTTGGGATGAGCTCATGTGCATGCTCCTCTGGGATTAGACATTGTGGCTGGGCTGCTTTGCAGACAGGGCTAGATAAGCTGCACGTGCCATACAGCTACGGCTGGTCCATCATACTGCTGACATTGCTGGTCAAGACAGCACTGTTCCCCATCACTAGGAAACAGGTGAGCTCCAGGGAAGAAGTATCATAACTGGCCTGTTGTGAGCTAGTTACGTACCTCACATGGCTTTCTAGACTTGTCACTCAGCACAACATTAGCAGCTTAGCTGCCATGTGTGTGCCTCTGCAGCTTCTGTAACAGCATCCTATGCATTTGACATGTTTCCGCCCTTTGCGTCAGCTTTTCATGTGCTGGCTCATGTGGATTGTCAAACCTTTTGGTGTCCGCACAAGGGTTGTCAAGCCTGCCACCCTCTATTTCAGCCATGCACAGATCGTTTGCAAAACAGTTGTCAAGCTCTCTGCTTGCGTCTGACACAAGTGGTTGTGCTGTGTTCACTCTGCCATGACACAGATCATGACGTCATGGGTTGCAACTTAGGCAAGCTTGTGTGGTGTCACAGGTGGAGAGTGGCATCGCGATGCAGAACCTGAAGCCCACCATAGACAACATAAAACGCCTGTATGGTGACGATAAGAAGAAGATCCAGCGAGAGACTTCTGAGCTGTACAAGAAAGCCCAGATCAGCCCTTTGGCAGGCAAGTCCATACCTCATTTCAGCAGTTTGTGAAAGTCGGTAGCTCTTTGGGATACAGAAATCTCACCATTTTCCCCAAAAAATGGCCGTTTCATGGTGTAAGTGTAAGCTCAGAAACACTCGAGGACTGGTTGTCAGGCATTTTTACTTTGTGGAGATATCTCAGGCATGCCTTAGGAATGCTGCCTGTGCACAACTGGAAAACCAAATGTTGTAGCGCCAACGCTGTTGAGTGTTTGACTGCTGACTCCCTCAGCGATTTGACCTGGTAGAAATTATTATGGTTCATCATGACAGTACACCTTGTCGCTTGTGCTTCACGTGTGCTGAGCTGGACTTGCTAGAGCCTAGATCCTGAATCCCAAACATAGCCTCCTGTGATTTGCAGGGTGTTTACCATCTTTGGCCACCATTCCAGTTTTCATTGGACTATACAACAGTCTGACCAACGTGGCCAACTCAGGGCGGTTAGATTCCCAGGGCTTCTTCTGGCTGCCCTCCCTGGCTGGCCCTACCTCCCTTGCTGCACGCTCAGCAGGTCCGACACCACTCTCCTTCTTCCTTGCCTGATGTCGTCAGGTCACATCTCTGATGCTTTCAGATGGCTAAGCTGAAGGTCACAAAGAAACCCCATCACATCACGCGCTGCCTGTATTTCTCACAGGCTTGCAGGTGTATGTATACACATGCAATGGCATCAGATGCTCTGCTGATTGACCACTGACTCTGGGTAGATTGCAATGCTGCTGTCAAGTCAGCACAGCAGCACTTTACGGTAGGCATCAATAATACATAGGTTAATAGGCTTTACTGACAAAGGTATACAGCAGTCTGCAAGGGTATACCTCAGCGTTACAGGTTACATCGTGCCACAGCAGCAGACATGCGCAGCATGTTTGTTGAGTCGGGGCAGCATCAGCATTCCCCATCTTTGCTGTCTGCTGGCCCCTTACAACACAGTACGTCCATTCTCAACCATGTCCATTCCTTTGGATTTCTGCCAGATGTCAACATCAGGCATGTATGCTTACAGCATTTATGTGTTACCTGCAATGCAGGTAACAGCACCGCGTGGCTGTACCCCTTTGTGGATGGGCACCCCCCCATTGGGTGGGAGGGGGCTGCCCGCTACCTGGTGCTCCCAGTCCTCCTGGTAAGTCACTGCTCACATGCGTCATGCATTCAGGGTTCACAGTTGCAAAACATGTTTGGTGATTCCTTAAAGCTGTACCTTTAGTAAGCCGGCTTGCATGGTAACATGTTCATCGCACAAGACGACACTGGTATGATCTCAAGCTGTAAATGTGGTCTGCATGCAGCTTCTGTTGCTAGACCTGTGAACCAAACCAACTAGCCTGCAGGACTGCGTACATGTTGATGCAAGCATAGACTCACAACTTCTCATACTTGCAGTCAATGACTGCAGTTGTTAAAGCTTTTGTGTCTATGGTCGTGACAAAGGGTGCATGTCGCAATCCTGCTGGCTACTTCTTCTTGTTGTCATTGCGGTCTCATCTCATAGGCATCCTGCACTCAGGCTACCCGGAAGTCTGTACGTGATAAAGCTGTGAAACTGCTGGGTTAGATCGGAATGTTCATCATACGCTTAACATATGTTGCCATTTTGACAAATCATACTGTGACTTCATAAGGTAGACTTTCCATGTTGCATGCAGGTGGCAGCACAGTTTGCATCAACAGCAATCATCAGCCCCCCGGTTGACCCAAATGATGAGAATGCTCAGCGCACCAAGAACATTTTGGCGTTTCTGCCCCTCATGATTGGCTACTTTGCACTCCAAGTGCCCTCAGGGCTGAGTCTGTACTACTTCAGCAACACTGTGCTCACCAGCGGGCAGCAGATCTGGCTGCGCAAACTAGGAGGCAAGCTCCCCTTTGCCATTTGTTGCAGCTGTGTCCTCACCACTGTCAGTCTGTTGCATTGTTATGTCATACTTGCAACAGCAGTGTTGCACAAACTGTGATGTCATAATTGCAACAGCAGTGTTGCACAACCTGAGTCCTACGCAATTTGACAGCTGGTAAATTGCCCGTCTGCATTTGCTGTTATACAATGCAAGCTGTGTGAATGTGTCAACTGCAGTGCAGATGGCAGACCTTTGTCACTGGGCATATGTTGTTGGTGATGGCAAGCACAATTATCCTGTGTTCAGGGTGACAAGCATAGGTTCATCATGTTCAAAACGCTGCTGCTGTACTGCAGGAGCAAGTGCTCTTGCATATGACTTGGGTCCGATTGACATCGGCAAGGCTCGCCGTACTGGTCAAAGCGTGTGTACAACAGAGGACTCAAACGGTTTCCCCAGACCTGAGTTTGCTCCTGGAATGAGCCAAGCGAGCAGTAGCAATGGCGCCACAGCTGCTGCAGTAACTTCCATGCAAGCTTCTTCTGGCGACGGCGCCAGCACCAGCTCAGCAGCAGAAGGTGAAGCTGATGAGGTAAGCATGCTCACAACATGAAGAGCGCTTTGCATCTGAGTTTGAAATGCCGTGCTGAGTGGGAGGCCGTGTGGGCATGCAAGTCGGCCTACATGGGCATGCACTTTCATATGTGTAAGTGGCAACTGCACTGCAGTCATTGCCCTTGTAGTGTGTTGCTGCAAGCCTCGTGTCTCTTTGCTTGGAGCCCATAGTGAGTGTTGCTGACACAGCATGCATTTCATCACAGGGATTGGAGGCTGATAATGTTACTGCTCTCACATCAGCGGCTGCAAGTATGGGACTGCCTGCTGACCCAAGCCATCAAGTCATCAACCGCCGGTGCAAACGAAAGAAGCGGCATCTGCTTGAAGCAGCAGCCTAAGCCTACTGTGTACACATATGCTAGACAGTATGCTCAAAAGGTTTTATTAATACTTATTATGTGTATTGTTGCCGTTCTAGACACGCTCCAGCTGGCACTTTGCAAGCAAGTGCAAATTGCAATCAACATCAAAAAGCAAGGCACCTCGAATACAGCTGCATCTCAAATAATGCTAACATTGGGGATACAGTTTTGCATGCAGTCCTGATAAGGGCAGGAGCAGAGATGCTACCACGGGACGATTTGGACACCATATAATTCTCAACTTTGTATTTAAAGATTGTCGGTGTCATATAAATGCCTCTTGTTGTCATCCCTTAGTACTGTATATGCTTCAAGAATATGCCTGAACTTGACAGTAGCAGCCTTTTTTTGCTTGGGATCCTCAAATCTGTCAGGATGCTGCTTCATGGCAAGGCCACGAAAAGCAGCTTGCACATCTGCCTTACTGGCAGACGGCTCTATCTCCAGGAGCTTATAATACCCCTTTGGGTCACTAGAGCTGTACTGACCCCCACTACTATCCCCAGAGTACCCACTCGAACCCCCAGAGTATCCATAAGACCCACTAGACCGTTGTTGACTCTGTTCTCGGGACTGTCTGATTCTCTCAAACTGAGAGTATGCATGTGTCCAGCTTGTGCTGAAGCTGCCTGACTCGTCTGTTGTGCGGTTCAAGTATTGCTCAGCATCACGCCTGACCTGGTGCATGCTGTTTCTCAGCTGTGGCCAATACTTAGCAGCAAAGCCAATAAGCAAGGCAGGTGCAGCGACTGCAAAACTGAACAGCTGGAAGGCAGGGTAGGTCTTCCAAATGCCGCTGAACAACACACCAGCCGAGGCAAGAACGCCTGCAGCTAAGCCTATCTTGGTCTCATCAAACACACGCACACCAGACACCTTGGATGTGTCAAATCCTGCTACAAACGTGCGCACCTTGGTATTGCCAAAGTGCTGGCTGCTATACAGAAAGACAGGCATCAGAACAGGAGCAGCTGAGAATTGCAACACATTGACGTCAAGATTCAACCCCCTGGTGTCATCGCACTTGTAAGCTTTGAGCAGCCAATCTCGGGCAGCATTGAACTGGTGTGACTTGATAGCGCTGATTGCCTTCACCCTTCCAGTCTCTGCTTTCATCTCGAAGGCAGAGACCCTGCGTGTGCTGCCATCAGCTGGCGAAGTCATCATGTGTCTGTCCACCTGCTTGGCCGCTGCAACACTGGGACCAGGCCGCAGCTTCAAGACGTCAGCTCGAGGGTAGTGGTATGAGGCAACTATCTGCATGTCTGCCATCTCTGGGCTGAAGTACTGTTCAAACACAGCACCAGGGCTGACCCAGTGGTACTGAGTCTCAAAAGTGGGTTCAGACCTTTTGGTGGCAGGGTTGTACCTCCGTACCAGTTTCCTGAAGCCGATCTCGGCGCCCTTTAAAGTGCTGCGTGCTGGCATACACACAAGCATGCTGTGAGTCATTCAAGTCACAAAAGCAAGGCTTGTCGATTGCTGTCAGCATGTTGATTGACAGGCAACTTAGGGACTTGCAATTTGGTGCATGATGGTCACCTTGTGCTCTAGCAACCCACAGTGGTAAGTACATCTCTTTGACTTTCTGCACGCCAGCAGCTGGCTTGGCCATTAGAATGTTGCGTGCTGTGCTGTGGTAAGCGTCAAAGGCTGCATCTGCTTCTTGCCTGGTGACGGCGAATGGGAGTGCAGACAGCAGGCCAGCTGAGGGCCCTGAGGAGTCGAAGCTTGTGCTGCTGGCATAGCTGCGTCTCTCAAGAGGCTGTGCTGAAGCCAGCCACTGCGAATGACTAGATGGGGCCAACTGCCCAGCACTGAGTAGCAAGCCAGTGCTGGATGCATGTGAGAGACCAGCTATGTCAACTTGCAGGTTCCATATTGTGTGGGCAGGAGCAGTGCGGGGCACACAAGATAGGCGCTGCATCATGATTAAGTGCAGGCAGAGTGCTGTGCCTCTGTATGCCCGACTGCCACATCCGGCTGGGTAGCTGGGTAAAATGTGGCCATTTGTTCTTTTCGTTCCGCCTGTGGCATTCCTGCAAGCACTTTCCTCTGCAGTCACCTATCCGGTGCATTACAGCCACAAACAGACACTGCAAGATAAGTGCAGGACGATGAACCAGCGCCCCGCACCTGCACAGTTATACCTGTCCACAAGGGGTCTGTTTCAACTGACCAAGCCAGGGTAACTCACATCCCAGCCAAAGTCAAGTGATCGCAGTGCCTTGCTGATTGCCTGCCGCACGCATAAAGAACTGCGACAGACTACCCTCTTCTCCACACATGCACACCGCTACATACATCGATGGCCACCGCGAGCTCAGATTAAGACAGTCACATACATTGTCACGGTCACAGGGGCGAAGTAGAGGGGAAGCTTGCTACCCGAAGCTCAGGTTTGAAAGCGATGTCTGACTAATGCCTTGCACCGAAGCTTGCGACACAAAACTTTGCGTTCGAAGCTGCACGTTGTTGTCCTCGCCTGGCCCTACACAATGTTATACGATCGCCCGCCCCTTGGAGGTCCGGTACCTCAGCAGCGGCAACTATCACAGCAGCAGCGGACGCCCCAGCAAAGGCAGATGCAGCATCAGGGCCAGCAGAAAGGCCAGCTACAGGGACAGGACAAACAAGAACGTGATGTTTCTCAGCAAGTGCTTTGCCCGCCAGAAAGGTTCATCGGCGTTCCTACAAGTGACCTTCAGGAGGCCTTCCGAGGTAGTAACGTTTGCACCTGTTCAGCATGCCTCACGCAATTTTGGATCTCGCTTGACATGACCCACAGCTGAAATCGCTTTGCGCTGACGTGCAGCTCAGTTTTCTTCGGAGGACTATGCCCGCTTCAATGATATCTGCAAGCTGTTTGATGCAAACAGCCGGCTAGACTTCATCACCGTCAGCAGGTGAGGTGTGGTTAACCGTGGTTTGCTGTACTGCCGAATCCAATGTCTAGCAAGCACTTCTGATCAGGATTGCAGTCGTGTGATCTTGTCATCCTGTGCAGACGTGTTCAAGACAACTTCCGCTTGTTCTCTGCAGCAGCCAGGGGTGTACTTGTACCCATGAAGAAAGGTGGAGGTATGCCTGCTGATTCACCATGCTGCACCAGCATGCATGCTTGCAAGTGCTCTGACTTGCAAAAACATGCCTTTTTTACTATACCTCTCCTCCAAGTTTGCCAATCAATGCATGCATGCATGCAATGCTACAAACGGCATTAGAGCTGAATGCACTGCCAGCCCTGTGCAATCATGCCTTTTACATGATGAAACATTGTCAGCTTGAGTTATTGCAACAAGTGTGATCTAATGCAACGCATGTGGTGTGCAGCCCTGCCAACACCTGAGCAGCTGGATCAGACAGAGCTCCGGTTCCTGGAGGACTTTTGCAACCTGATGGTGACGGCCCACTACCGTCTGCTGACAGAACAGGAGTGGCAGACAGCCACAGATGAGGAGTTCACAGTGAGCTCCACCCCAGCCTGTCCACATTTTCACAGAAACTTCTGCATGTCAAGCCACTTTGATCAGACTGCCACGCACTTCTGCAAATCTGCTTCTGGAGATGCTAGCTGTGCGGATGGATTACATTGCGTAGTGTGTCATGTGACAAGCATGCAGACTCATCTGCTGTGCTTCAGTGGTTAGCACATAATCACTACTGCATAAAGGGACCAAATTTTCGGTTGCATGCCTTTCTACAGCAACATTACGCATTGGTAAACGTGTGCTAATCACCGAGGCATAGCAGATAAGCCTGCACAAGATTTCATCGTAAACTCCAGAGCCAAGGATGTGCAGCTGCTGCACCTCATCTGAAGTAAACTGCCACCATGTAACCCTGCCAACCCTGATCTTCAAGGCTGATGCTCAACATTGTGGCATCAAACAGCTGGGCCCTCCAGTGCTGCCTAGACAACTGCCATGACACTCAATGTGTTGATATGTTGTGCCACAGCACATCATGCCAATCGTGGTAAACTGGCATATATGCGCGATGCTTGCCTTCTAACTGATTGCACGCCGCACTCTCCTCAGTGAAATTGTGCTGGAGGTATGTGCCATGCTCACATTTTTGTGGTGCTGCAGTTCAATATGCCCATTGAGGTGAACTGGGATGTGATGGACACCCAGCTGCTGCAGCGCTTCTGGAGTGGGCACCCGCGTCTGCGCCACGGCACTGCCGACCTGCTGGAGCGTGTCATGGTCTTCCACAGAGGCATACACACAGTCAGTCTTCGAGAGCATTACACAAGAAATGAACACAGATTCATGCCCCCCCTCACTAACTGCATGTCTGCAAACAGCGAGCACTTTCTGAGCTGCTGAAGCAAGTGATTTGTGTTCCACAGAGGCATTTGTGCCGTGAGTCTGTGTCTGTCATAATCGTGACATGTCACAGTAAAGATTGCATGTTCTGCGCGCAAGTGAGCACTTGTGAGCTGCTGTGGCAAATGATTGTCTTCAACACAGTCGTACCAACAACAGAAGCTGTTGCAAGTCAGCATGTGCAGATGTCACAGTGAAGCACTGTTGAGCTGCTGGACAGGGTCTCATCGCCTATCACATCATGCATTTCCATGCTCAGCCTGTGCAGAACGCATCAAGCTGCCCTAAAACTATGCAGAGGGTTTGTTTGCCTGACTGCTGTGTCCAACAATTGTCTCTGCTTCTCTCTGGTGTAACAGTTGGTCAGTTCGAAGCATAGGGCTGCCGGCAAGTGTGCTGCGGCTTTGCACAACAGCAACACTGGCCGTGGTTGATGTTCAGGCACGCTCCAAGGGGCTGTATGTGGAGGACAAGATCGACCTGCTTATGGGGTACCTGGTGGTGAACCCCCTGGCCGCCCTCATTGGCACAGTCTTTGGCTGGAAAGCCAAGGAGAAGACCAAGAAGGTCGGCCCCATACCTTCTTGCTAGAATTACATGACCTGCAGAAGTGTCTTGCCTGCACTAGCAAAGCCATGACCAGCATTTCTCAGGATGCAAAGGGCATCATGCAGCAGCCCTTGTCGACTATTGTTTCTATGTTGGTGCATTCACCTTTGTTTTTGTGACTCCTCTCTTTCTCTGCTCCTTTGTTCTTGCTCCTTCTCATGTTGTTTGTTTTTCCTCTTCTTCTGCTTGTCACTACAGACAAACGTTGATTTTGGTGGGTGCAGTACTCACCTGGGACTGCGTCGATTTGTGTGTACCTCCTTTCTTCTTCTATTTCTTGTCACTGACAGGTATCTTTCTTCCATTGTGTGCAGTACTCACCTTTGACTGCAAGCAATGAGCATAGTCCGGTAGCAGATCTGAGCCGGGGCGAGGGCCAGCATGACTACGCAGCTGCCCAACGTGCGGGTCTTGAACACCCCAACGCCAAGGCAGGCGCACCATCCCCCATGTCATGTCATGTCATGTGCAACTTTCAGTACTCATGAACTTATGTCTGCTGTCTGTGTCTGCTGGTAGAGAGGCGGAGCATGCTGTCTCCACAGCAAATTAGCAGGCTGTAGGGATAGATCAAAGTTCAAAGCCTTCCAGTTGCATGCAACAAATGTCAGAACATGCTGCTCTGGTTCTATGATAAGGCAAGCCAAGGAACCACACTGCCATTTGATGCGAGCTATCAGACTGGCTCTCCAGCAGCATGCCTATTTACGGCATAGGATTTACAGTTGCCATATACATTGTTGATGCTGAATCTGATACAAAATAAGATAAACGCCGAATTCTGCTGTTCTGGTGATTGCAAGCTTTGCTGCGGCATATCATGCCCGGCAAGAGGGTAGCTACATGCCGACTATGGACAGGACTAGAGCGACACTGCATGCAAGGACAAGCTTTCAGAGCTGACTGCAGACTACTGTCTGAGATCTGCTGGAATTGTAATTGCCTAGTTGTACAGCTTGCACTGTGGTTGTCTGATGCTGCACAGGCCAGTGGTGTACCATGGACTGCATGGACACATTTGTATGTGAAGCGCTGCCGGTGTGTGTCACATATAGTCGGCTGCAGCCTTATGGCCTCTTCAGGACGGGTGTGTGTGTGTCTGTGTGTGTGTGTGTGTCCGTCATGTGGGTGATGAGGCACATTGCAAAGGTTGATGACAGATGCAGCCAGCCCATTCCACTAGCTGTTCATCACTCACAAACTTGAAACTTGGTCAGGTTGCAGACTCGTCTGGCTCTTTTGCCCAGGGTCGAGTCGCCCCTGTCAGATGCCTTTGTCAATGCATTGCAGGTGGTGAGGCGTGTCACACCTGCAAAGGCTGACAACACTTGCACGCAGCATGCTCAACCAGCAGCATGCTCAACCAGCTGTGCACACATAACACCCTTCACTAACCTGAGACCTGTTCCTGTGAACCAGAAAGTCTGGCGCTTCTGTCTATGATTGACACCATGAGACAGCGCTGTCTAAGCACTGCAGGTGGTGAGGCGGGCAACACTGCAGAGGCTGATGCCGGACACAGGCAGCACTGTTGAACACACTCACTAACACTGGGAGCCGTTCCAGCAGACCAGAAAGCCTGGCTCTTCTGTCTGCAATTGACACCTCTGCCAATGCACTGCAGGTGGTGAGGCGTGTGACGCTGCAGAGGCTGATGCCGGATGCAGGCAGCGTGTTCAGCCAGCTGTTTACCACGTTGGAGATCCAGGAGCCCTGCTTCACCGACCTGGTCATCCTGTACCGCAAGAGCAAGCAGGTCCTGGACCGGCCCAGCTCTGAGAAGGACCCCCTGCCCAAGTACAGCAAGGCAAGTGATCCTGTAGGCACAGGCTACCAATAAAGTCTGTCCTGATGTGTGGCAGCATCACGCATCTGTCAGGTGACAGTGTGTGACACGCTGCAAAAGCGAGGCAGACTATCACCTTGATGTTTATGCAGAGTAATGTGATGAGACCAGGTTGTCTCTAAGAGTGATGTTAATGTTGACTCAGCGCAAGTAGGAAGATGGTGGGGAATCGTGATTGCTTTGATTACACCCAGGACTCCAGATTCAATGACCCCACAATGACTGCAGGGTGTGGCGAGCTTGGATTGCTTTCAAGTCCTAAATTCCGACCTCGAAACCCACAATGGCTGCAGGGCTTAGCGAGCTTTGATTGCTGTCACAGCCTTGATTCTAAACTTGAAACCCACAATGGCTACAGGGCATGGCGATTTGGATTGCTTTCGCAATCTTAATTCTAGACTCAAACCCCCACAATGGCTGCAGGGCATGGCACAGCGCAACATTGTGATCAAGTCCTTCTCTGACGTGCCTATGGCCGACGTGGAGATGATCTTCCCAGAGAAGAAGGTCTTCATCAAGCCCTTCGTGCTCATCCAGCTGGTGGTCACTGTCGTGCTGGCCATCATCACCATCGTCACCACCCTTTTACAGGTACACCGCCTGTATCTCTGATCTGTATGCATCTAAAACATCTCCACAATGTAGAAACGCGTTTTTATTGTCCCCAGGCGTCTCTGAGTTCAGATTTCCACTGTAGAATGGACGTTTTTTAAAGAAAGAAAACCGCTTTGGTACTGACAAGAGCTGTTGGTGTCTGATGCTCATGAAAAGTGATACAGGGCAAATGCTGTCAGCACAACCCACATCTCAATACCTTCGGCCAGACTTGCCCTGCACATACCTAGCTCATCATGAGCCAGGAAGCGTAAACATTGTTGTTATCGTTGTCACTATCACTAAGCTCGCATCTCACACTGTTGCTGCAGAGCAAGATCAATCTTTCGGTGCTGGCGAGTCTGACCAGCATTGTAGCGGCCCGTGCTGCTCAAGTGTGGAGCAGGGCGCAGCTGACGCGGCAGCAGATGCAGGACGCCATGACCCAGGGGCTATATGAAAAGGCTGCCGACTCCCAGGAGGGGGTGCTGCACACAGTGCTCAACCAGATGTCTGACCAGCACACCAAGGAGGTCATCTTGGCCTATGCTGTGCTCCTCATACGTGGTAAGTAAGACGACCTTCATTCTGCCACACATTTCCTGTTGGCAGTGTTGTCAAGTCCCTGAATGGTCAAGACAGACTGGCTTGTGAGGATGCGCTGTCAACTATGCTGCATGATGACTTTGAGGCAGGTGACACTGAACAAAATGATGCAAGGCGCTATCAGACTTGTTGCAAAAAACAACCACTAGGATGTTGTGTGGCAAACATTGTGCGAGCGCTTGGTGGTGCACCAGCAATCTCAAGCATGCAAGCAAACATGGCTGGTGCTCTTGAGTCCCAGGAATGCTCACATGGTCTATACACCAGCATTTGCTCAGTGACTAGTCAAGACTCTCTTGCCTGGTAGTTGCGATGATGCAGATGGCATTTGCTTTACTCACTGTGAGTACATGCATGACACTGTCAGGGAGCTGCTCGGGAATGTACATGCCTGACCATAAAGAGAACTTACTGAATGTATAAAAGAATGAAGGAAAGCAATTTTGCATGAAAGATGACTGAATGAATGAACAAATGCATGATTGATTGAGTGAACAAGACTGTCAAGTGTGTGTGTGCTGCAGGGGAGCCGGTGACTCAGGAGGCTCTGGACAAGCGGTGTGAAATCTGGCTGGACCGCGTCTTTGGCTTGAAGCTGGACTTCGCCATCGAACAGTCTGCCTGTC
>JAABUU010004402.1_pt1 | contig 16652 bp, 15 predicted proteins | sample 5559301 | NCBI WGS metagenome assembly JAABUU01 (sample SAMN10711884, study PRJNA513360) | rock metagenome | isolation source: Antarctica rocks | place: Antarctica: Victoria Land, Richard Nunatak white | reverse complement strand
CGCCCCCCGATATATGAATGCTGTGGGGATTTTTCATCTGGTTTCAGTGGGAATCTGAATATCTGTTGGGACCGTGCCCAGATATCCAACCTAATCGTGCCGTGGATGGAATGTTTGATTCAATAGAGGTAGCTATAACTAAGACTTTAAGAATACAGAAGGAAGAAGGTACAAAAGAGAAGAAGAACACGCTTTATATAGTAGTTACCCAGGTTCGACGCTAGTCTCAAAGGGAACGTGTTGAAACACAAGGAAGGTGTTGATCCGGAAGGTGTTCGACACAAAGGAATGTGTTTGCCATAGACGTCTGTTAACTACCCGTAACACAAAGGAGTGTGTTTGCCTAGAAGGCAATAGAAACTGGTTAGAAGGTGCTAGGGAAGGGAAAAGGTGCTGGGCCATATCTGGGCCAAAACTGGGCCAGATCTAGGCCAGATCTCGGCTAGATCTTGGCTAGCCCTAATCAATACGCAACCAACTCGCTAGCGTTGGTTGTATAATGATTAGGGTTAGATCTTTGACCTTATCCAATCCTGGCACATTCGTAACAATATCCCGTATTGGATATCTCGTGTTGGATATCTTTGTAATCTTTGAATTGGAAGGGGAGAGAAAGGGGGGGGTGGTGGTAGAGGGGGTGGTAGAGGGGGTGTACCAGTTATCAGATCCAATCGGAACTGCATAAGGTAGCTAGAATACACACCTTAGCCAATCAAACCACGGTGTTCGCTAAAAAGTTACCAAGACCAAGCTCCACCATACCCATCATACAAAAAGTCGAGTACTGCTATTATATAAAGAGTCGATCCCATCACCACACTGCCCAACCATGCCAAACATTCATCCCCCCAGCCTCCGCAACAACTTACACTATCCCTTACCCTACCTACCATGCATCTTAACTCACAATCGACTCTCCACGCCCACCCACCCCTGTTCCCCCGGCCAATGCGCTTCGGGCCAAACATGCCTCATCGCCTCCCAGATGTGCCTAGCGCTCAGTCAGTAAACTCCAGACCTCGTTCCCCTCGTCAATAAAAAAAAAGCCGAAAAGGAAATGACGTACCCAACAAACACAACCTCCAGCCCCTCCTTAACCTCCACCGGCAAATCCCTAACGTCCTTTCGGTTCCCCACCGGCAACAGCACCGTGGCCACCCCCGCCCTCAACGCCCCAATCAGCTTCTCCTTGATCCCGCCTACCGGCATCACACGCCCCCTCAAGCTGACTTCGCCCGTCATGGCCAAGGTAGGTCTGACGGCGCGTCCGCTGAAGAGCGAGATGAGCGCTATGGTGTGCGCCAAGCCGGCGGAGGGGCCGTCCTTGGGGATGGCGCCGGAGGGGCAGTGGACGTGCACGCTGCGGTTTTTCATAATGTCTTCGTTGGTGTCGTGTGTGAGGCCCAAATCGTAGGCGTGCGCTTTCACCCATGTGAGCGCGACTTCGACCGACTCTTTAAGAACGTCGCCGAGTTTGCCGGTGAGTTGCACGCGCCCTGTGCCGGGCATATCTGCGACTTCGATGAATAGAATACTTCCCTGGCCGCCAGTGCTGTAGGCGACGAGGCCGGTCACGATGCCCGGTACGGAGGACTTCTCCGCGAGTTCCTCGTCGAAGCGCTCGATGCCAAGAATAGTGTCGAGGTCGGAGAGCGAGACCTGTGGGTTGTATTTTTCAACACTGTTAGAGTCTTTCGCGTCAGCATACTCTACAGCTTTGAAGCGGCAGACGGAGCCTATTTCGCGCTCCAGGTTGCGGACGCCGGCTTCGCGGGTGTAGGCGGTGATGATGGTATCAATAACCTCGTCAGGGAAGATGACTTGGTCAGGCGCGAGGCCGTTAGTGGTAATTTGTTTAGAGATGAGGTGCTGGGCTGCGATGTGGCGTTTCTCGACCGTGGTGTAACCGGAAAGGGAAATAGTTTCCATGCGGTCAAGGAGAGGAGCGGGAATGGTGTCGAGCGAATTTGCGGTGGCAATGAAGAGGACTTTACTGAGATCGATTGGGATGTTGACGTAATGGTCGTTGAATGTGTAGTTTTGTTCCGGGTCGAGGACTTCGAGCATTGCGGCAGAAGGGTCTCCGTGAAAATTCGAGCCGCCGACTTTATCGATTTCATCAAGAAGGATTACGGGATTAGCGACGCCAACTTTCTTAAGGCCGTTGACAATGAGACCTGGCATGGCTGCGACGTAGGTTCTCCGGTGACCTCTTATTTCGGCTTCGTCACGTACACCACCAAGAGATATGCGGTGAAATTTCCGCCCCAGGGCTGTAGCAACGGATTTGGCTAGACTAGTCTTCCCCGTTCCTGGAGGTCCAACCAAGAGTAGGATCGGTGATTTGTCAACTCTTCTCTTGCTCTTCAGAATTTGTATCTTGGTGATATCCATATCCGCTTCAGTGGGCGACAAATCTGGTTCTCCACCTTTGACCTCTTCTACAGCATTCCGGTTCTTGCTAGCTTCCGCGATTTGGAGCTCGAGGTCAGCATTGACTGCTTGCTTGAGCCTAAGGACGGCAAGATACTCGAGCAGACGCTTCTTGATCTTCTCAAGACCGTAGTGATCGTCATCGAGCTGCTTCCTAGCCCGCTTTAGCGTTTCTATGCCTAGCTGATCGTCCGTTGTTACGGTCCAAGGGATTTCCGAGAGGTTTTCGAGATATGTCCTGCAGACACCATATTCTGCTTGTGCAGGGTTCATCTTCTTCAGTCTTTTCAATTCCCTATCCGCCACTTTTTGTGCTTCGGGCGTCAACTTCGCTTCATCGAGCTTCTTCTTTAGCTCTTCAACCTCATTTGGCTCTTCCTCACCTCCGTTATTATCAGACCCCATGCCAGGGAAGCCACGTGCACTAGGGACTCCTCTTAGACCACTCATAGCTCGACGCATGAGGGATTCCCTCTGTTTTTGACTGATGTTGCGTACATCTAGCGCCTGACCAGGTAGTTCTGTACTCGTAATCGATGTAATCTTAAAGCTTCCCTTAATCTCCTGCACCTGCCGCGAGAGCAACTCGATTACCCGGTCCAGCCTTTCTTTCACGCCTAAAGCACACAATACGCGCAGCTTCTCCTCAAAGCTCGCCTCGACAATGTTTGTCATGAAATCCGCGAGAACTCCAGCCTCCGCAAGCCCTTTTTTGTTGACATAGAGCTCGAGCCGACGAGTCAAGATGGGTGATAGCGTTGTAGGGGAGCGTGGTAGCAGTGATGAAAATCTCAGAAGTGCGATTAACTCACGGGAGAGTAGTTTTAGCTGATCAAAAAGTGCTTGTGTATCAGGGTCGTCCAACTCAACCACTGCGCAAGTTATGTCAGCATGGCCCAAACCAAAATTTAATGGCACCTACGCTCTTCGTCAAGGTAGGTGACATTTGCCTCGAAGAACGGCCTCTTCTGAGTTATTGTGTCAACCCTGAACCTCCTGATACCCTCCACTACCAAGGCTAAGTCATCCGGCCGTCGTCCCTGCACCCCAGATATCCTGGCAACGGTGCCAAATGAGAAAAGGTCCTTCTTATTCGCGGCACCAGGATCGATATCATGATTTTCTATTGACCGCTTGGATGAGCTCTCAATTTCATCAATCAAGTTTATGCCATCAGGACTGAGCAGAGATGAATTAATCGGAACGCAGCCGATAGAGATGGCGGTGGCGTCGGGCTTTGGTGTTGCGGCTCTTGTATAGACGGATGACAGAAGAGCCGGTATATCTGTCCTGTTGGAGACCGGTACTCGCAGCGTAATACCTGGCAGTAAGACCAAGCCTTTGGGGAGTGGAAGAAGGGCAAGACTTTGGGACTTAGACTGGCCCATGTTCATTTGGAGCTTTGACCGATAGTTTATACGATACTCCGTAGAGCTCAGATATATGTTAAGATTAAGTTGCTCCTGAAGCACACGAGAGTACGTTTAATGAGAAATCAGAACAAGCCAAATCAAAAATTCAAAGACGACGGTAGAGTATCAGCATCATTGACGAACGATCAAAAGCCGAGGCTTGGATTCTCAACGCGATCTAATCTTATCTCACTACCATACGTACTCCGAAGCTTCCCTGTAAGCTAAGGTATACATTGGGTGAGACTCGTACAAGACTTCAGCACTCATCGAACATGTGTTTTCCACCATTCAATCGAACACCCATCACTCTGAGGACATTTAGCCAAGGCCTAGGAATCGGGAATATTAGGTCCAAGGGAGTGGCTACTTAGTCAAGGGTAGGTGTGATGTCTCCAGATCCTGGATTCCGCCATGCGGCTGCGGTGACGGGGTGAATGACGGGGAAAGGAGGGAGTGGAAGAGAGAAAACGGGAGGAAGGTTTATTGGATTTAGAAAGAGAGGACTACTACGAGTAGATTCGATGAGTCGCCAATGCCACATGGAAAAAACGTGCGCAATGCACAATTCACGCGTGAACACTTTTCCTATCTGATCTACCTATACAACTCCCTATTCCCACCACTCTCTAATACTTTGGCTTGAACAACTTCCCGTTATGCCTGGGCGCATCTCTCCTCCCATGCTTTGGCGGATTGGGTCCATTAGTCGTTGTGTTGTACGTTGCCGTAGTATTCAGCACCTGAAATTGAACCGTCGAGTTCCCCTCCCTGTACGTACTCTTCGCCGTGCCCACCGTCTTATAATTCCCCTCGGCGCGCTTCCTTCCCGTGGCAATGTCCTTGTTCGAAATCGCGCGCTTGAAAATTTCCAATGAGACTAAGGGCTGGTAAAAGGGAACTTCGTGCCCGGCATCGTAGATGCGGACGAAACTGAAGGCGCCGGCTTGCCTGACCTGACCGTGCACGATGTTGTCGCTGGTGGTAACGTTGACGTAGCCCGCACTGGAGAAGCCTGGAGCGTTGACTTCGTTGGAGACGACTTCGCCGCCGAGCCAGTTGCAGTTGTAATCGGCGTCGCCGGTATACATCATGACTGTGACACCTTGATCGAGGAGCTTGCGCATGTCTTCGACTGTGTTTAGCTCCCTTCCATCGTCACCCGTCGTGCCAAAGGCGGTGCTAACAGTGCTGGAAGACTCGGAGAAATTTTGGTAGGCGCCGATGGCGGACTGGACTTCGGGAGTGTTGAGGTACTGGACGTAGAAAAGATAAGGGAAAGGATCTGGTTGAAGTTCACGAACATCGTATTCGTCTCTGTTGAGGACGTTGTCGTAGATTGATTCTACCAGGTTGGCGCAAAATAAGTCGCCGGCGCTGCAGATTTCGTTAATACCAGAGGATTTGCAATAGTTCAATTGGTCGATACAATTGCCTTTGCCGTAAAGGTTGTTATACAATTGCGCGGTGGTGGAGGCGTTATAGGGCGAATAGTCGTAGGTGTTTCCGGGATACACGGTGAAGTTGTAGTAGGCTTGATATTGGATTATTGGATCATACCAGCCGTTACCGATCAGAACAGCGTCGAGGTTGATCTTGTGGGCACCAGGAATATTCAAGGCATTCTGAGTCTCGATGTATTCATTGAAGATTGGTCCGTAGTGGCCACCGTAACTCTCAGTTGCAAAGTTGTACTTTTCTCTGGAGTACTGAGGGAAAGCACCCATGAAGCCCTGTAAAGTCCTGTAGAAGTTGGGAGCTGCTGCGTCCGTCGTATTGGCGGTAAGAGTTTCATTGGGCTTCGAGTAAGTTCCGCAGGTACCAGTAGCAGCAGCGTAATCCGGGCAATTGTTATCTGGTAGCTCTATAATCGTAGATCCGGATAGATATCCTGGAATCGGAATCGAGTACGAGAACCCAACTTGTGTCGGCTGGTCAATGAAGAGCATGTTACTCGCATTGGACCACGAATACGGGTTGTTGTACACCTTGCCATTGATGTCAACACCGCAAGGCCCGAGCTCTTGGAACAAACCGATCATGGATGATGATCCGGGACCTCCATTGATCCAAGTAGTCAAGGGAGCTTCCTTGGGATCTTCATTTCTCGATTCAAAAAACCAGAAGAATATGTGCTGGTCCGGGGCTACATCCACATAGCCTGAATAGCTTTTGACTTTTGGGTCTGTTTCGCAGATACCTGTCTTGACCTCCTTGTACCGAACTGGGATGTCAAGAAATCCCTTGGCCGTTTTCAAGTCGGTAGGTGCAGGTACGAATTGAGCCAGAGCAGCAGATGCTGCTAGCAACAGAGCAGCCGCAGTGGAGGACAGCATTTTCAAGGAGGAAACTCGGGTCAGTTTTAAGGAACGACATTGCGTCTTACTTATAGCTGCACTCAAGATATCCCGTCCATGCCGATTGAATTCCTCTGCCCTTCACCTAGCAGATCCAGCTAGCAGTGAATTGGTGACACTATGCATGGTAAATGCATGCAACCGATAAGGTACCTGAGGGGGAAGTTGCGAATGGAGGAAAGCAAGAAACATTTCTCCAGAATTGGGGGCGGTCTACTACTCAAATAGGCAGGTCTCGATGTCCCGTACGGAGATTGACTGCGACCATGAGCAGCTAAGATGCGCCAAGGCAGTGGGTAAGCCCAGACTTGCTACTATGTATTCGCAAGACATGCGGCGACATGTTGTGCGAGGAGTCAGATAACGCCCCTGGTAATTTTATTGCCAGCCTCATCATCCATTGTCAAAGTCGTCGAGGATGAAGATTGTAGTGAATTGCCCTGTCGCATGGGGCCTGCTGAACAGGGCTTAGTGTATGTACAACATGACTGGGGTCCACGTTATCTTATCAATCGCTTGCCCTAGGTTGTTCCCCGCAGGTGGAAAGATTCTCATCTCAAGGTCCCATTTCGAAATACGGTAGAACTTCAAGACGCACAGCATTCACCAATGGCTTTTATGAATGCCATTTCCATCTTCAGACCTTTTCTGTTCATGCTCTCTTTCAATTGGGAGATATGCGGTTTCCTATCTAAATCTCATGAGACAAGAACTCAATAAGCGTAAACATGTCTCAACCAGAGAACAATGCTAAATCCATCAGACCAGGGCGTCTTTGGATGACGCGCAGCCGGTCATCACTGATATCGGAATCCCCCCTCGCTCAAGCTTCTATCGCAAAAGACCTTGAGGAGGAGCCTGACCCAGACCCAGAAAACCCTATAGAAGACGCTGGTTATTCTGAGAATGAATCCGAGTCAGATGGATCAACATTGCATCCGATTAACAGCCACAATTCCCAAAGCCACTCTATCATTGGTTCATACAGGAGGCCGAGCTTCACGTCTGCAGGAAATCGTGCCGTGGTAGCGGCAGGACTTCAGGGCTCTCATAGACACCCAACCAAGCTTGAACGACATGAGGCACGAAATGAAGAAAGAAGTTTATTGAGGGATAACAATGTTATTCCACCCAAACATCCTCAAAGGGGAGAGGCTTCCAACTCGCTGGTACGCCGCCTCAAGAAAAAGGTATCCTCCATAGGTGTACCAGGTGGGGATAGAAAAGTCGTACGCTCAGATGAGGACGAAGCTGCATATGCAGCCGTAGACGGAGCCATTCCAGAATTACCGCCTACTGCCCCATTGCTTGGAGATCCTGAATTACCCTATGGCGGCCAAGACTCTCCCGAGAACATCAATAGACGGTGGGAAGAAGCTGTGGCAGCTGGGAAGATACACACAACATGGCAACGGGAAGCCAAAGTCTTAAGTCGATACTCAGCTCCACTAGTTCTGACCTTTCTGCTCCAATATTCCTTGACCGTTGCTAGTATTTTCACTGTAGGACACCTGGGAAAGGTCGAACTAGGAGCGGTAAGCTTGGCCAGTATGACAGCAAACATCACTGGCTACGCCATCTACCAGGGTCTGGCTACCAGTCTAGATACACTGTGTGCACAAGCCTACGGATCTGGGAGGAAGAAGCTCGTTGGATTGCAAACACAGCGCATGGTCTACTTCTTGTGGACAATTACTATTCCTATAGGAGTCATCTGGCTGTGTGCTGAGCCGATCTTGATTAAGCTCGTTCCTGAGAAGGATGTTGCTGTTCTAGCTGGGCTTTATCTGAGGGTCATTCTCGTAGGTGCTCCTGGGTATGCTTGCTTTGAGAGTGGGAAAAGGTACCTTCAGGCCCAGGGGCTATTTTCTGCCTCATTATATGTCCTGTTGATTTGCGCGCCACTTAATGCTTATATGAACTGGCTCTTCGTCTGGGTACGTCTAGCTACGTACCCTATGCGGACGACATCACACTTGCTTTTTCTCCGTGACTGACTTATCCACCTGACTTTAGTACTTTAACTGGGGCTTTATTGGTGCCCCTATTGCCGTTGCCGTAACTGATCTCCTTTTACCCTTACTTCTACTGCTCTACGTCCGCTTCGTCGCCGGCCTCGTCTGCTGGCCGGGCCTCACTCGCCGCGCCTTCCACAACTGGGGTCCCATGGTCCGGCTCGCTCTACCGGGTCTTATAATGGTTGAAGCCGAATGCCTCGCCTTCGAGATCCTTACCTTGGCTGCGAGCTACTTTAGTACGGAGCATTTGGCGGCACAGAGTGTACTATCAACCATCTCAGCGTTTACGTTTCAGATCCCTTTTCCGATAAGTATTGCGGCGAGTACGCGCATTGCAAATCTGATTGGAGCGACTTTGGCAGGGGCGGCCAAGACAAGTGCAAGAGTAGCTGTTGTCGCTGCTGCGGTGGTCGGGATATTAAACGTCGTTTTGCTCTCGAGTTTAAGAATGTATCTACCGCAGCTTTTCACCAGCGACCCGGATGTCATCGAGCTCGTCGCAGGGATCCTGCCTCTTTGCGCGGCTTTCCAACTTTTTGATGCCTTAGCCGCTTGCTGTAATGGGATCTTAAGAGGACTGGGGCGGCAGGCCATTGGTGGTTGGGTTCAACTGTTTTGCTATTATGCGGTGGCGATGCCCATCAGTTTCGGCACAGCCTTTGGATTGAAATGGGGCCTCTATGGGTTGTGGATGGGCATTGCGGTTGCTCTAGGACTGTGAGTTTCGATTTGTTCCACTGAGTGCTGACTGCATGAATTGACGCGGTCGGTATTAGGGTTGCGGCGATTGAGGCTGTTTTCTTATACTACACCAGCTGGGAAAGGTCTGTCGACGATGCAAAGACACGGAATGCGAATTCTTGAATGGAGTAATGGGACCTGTGAGGTACTTTTCTGTTTACGGTAGTATTACGGAAGCGAGATCATCATATTGGGTATCGCAATTCTATCCTAGGAGGCTACATGTTCAATTAGGTATAGAGGATTCCCAGCTGGTTAGCATGAAATTATTACTCAAATAGCAGCAAAAGCCCTCCTTGTATTTACAGATCTTGACCCTTAATGAGCCAAACAGCACACGTCGTATCTAAGCTCTATATCTCATCAAGTCTTCCTTCTCTAAGTTCGCTCTTGGAAACAATAAAGGCCTTTCAGTGTTTTGTCAAGGAGTCAAATACACGACTTTAAAAACCTCCCGAAAAACAAAATTCTAGGAAACATGCGCAAGTGGCTCAAGCTTGGAAGCGGGTGCCTATATATTCCTACTCTGGTATTATCGTCCTCGATGAATATGAGAGATTCTTATTGGGTCTATGTATCATATTTTTGCAAGAGATCGTGCCAGTTGGGACTTCTAGCTAGTCGGCCATGTGGACTTTTGCACAAATCGAGAGAATAGAGCGTCTCTTCTAATCACGTCAGGTTTTGATCCTACCATGTACATGCTGGCTTTTCTCGTAGAGGGTGGTTCTGCACCAGTTGCGCGGGAGGATAGTTTGAATATCACCACTCAGAAAGCTTGCTCCCCCTTTCATACTTCTTGATTGACAAGGAAATCAAGACCGGGTATCTTCATACTCCGCACCGCCTCAAAACTCCAACAAAGCCCAAGTATTATCATCCACCGTCGTATAAATCATACTATGACTCAGTAGCTCATCCCCCGCCTTCATCACATCCTGCACGCTCATCTGCACGCTCGCTGCAATATTCTGCACGTGCAAGCCCTCGTTATTCTGCGGGGTGTTCGCCAGCGTCTCGTACACTCTTTTCGCTCCCAAGCTCACGTTCGGCATCTGCCGTCCGTTGCCCATCATCGTGCTACTACTGTTCATTCCATAACCCCCAGCCTGGTCCTGCACATTGGCCTCGTTGCTTTTAGATGCTTGATCGAGGGGCCCGCGCGTAAAATAGAGGTGCACGTATGTGGCTTCGAGAAGGTGGTGTGTGATTTCCATTTTATCGGTGATAGGGCGAATGACGTGGGCGCCGACGTGGCGCTTGTTGTTGAAGGCCTTGAGGCGGCCCCAGACGCGGGCGTAGTCGTTTTCAACGAGTTTTGGTTTTTGGTTTTTGGTGGAGTTGTCGGAGGAGGCGTCGACGTCGATCCATTGTTTTACTTCGATAGTGCCGGTGCCGTCGTCGAGTTTGTAGGTGATGTTGGTGGCTTGGGTGGAGATGTTGCGGATTTGGCCGATGAAGGTAACCTTTATGGGGTCGTTATTTAAGAAATGCTTGGTGAGGGTGGTGGGCGGGGGGAGAATACCTGCATAATCTCGACATCGTCGATGCTGAACTCGCCCTCCTCGTGCGGTTGGCGTGCCTCGAGGACTTGTTTTATAGTGACTGGTCGGAGGGTTTCTTTGCCGTATGTGGGCTTGATGAATGAGCATGTTGCTTAGTGGTTCTGAGATAAGAGATTCTACTCTTCCTGGCGTGGTCTGACTTCCGCCTTGAGATCCGCTCATGAAGCCTCCACCACCAGCTCCGCCTTGTGCTCCGTAGGATGTTGTGGAATATCCGCCACCCTGGTACTCTAGATTCGTGACATTTCAGTAACGTGTAAAGTATGGCACTCGCAAATACCTACCCATCCTAAAGATTTCCCCGGTTATGCTCTATTGACGTAGAGTTAAAAGCTGCAAATGGGACGTTGAAAAGTCGAGTCAAATGATATTCACTAAAACTCATACGAATTTGTAGAGAAAAGTTCCAGTCTCTACTAGATCATTGGTCGGTACTGTTAAACATAGGCTAAAGACTTACTTTTCTCTAAATTAAGTTACAACAGTTTCGTGAACTTTTAAAAATATAGGTTTATACATGAATGAGTTATTGCATTAGGGAACTCAAGATGTACACTCTCTTTTCTTACATTTACATTGTCTACTTCTTACATGTACAGTTTATGTTATTTGAACCACGCGTCCTGCAAAAACTCCTTTGCCGTTGGTCTGTCCCTTGGATCCAGTTTCATCATCTTAGCGATGAAATCTCTGTCCGGCCGTGCAAGTTCTTCGTCTTCAGACTTGCAGAACGGAAGCCACTTTTTGTTCTCCTGAATGTAGATGACTGCACCCGTGCAGATTGCTAGGCGTTCTGCGGCCGCGATCTCCTCGAAACTGTCATTGAAAGGTTCGAAACGTTTAATTTGTTCGACAAGCACCCAGAATTCATAATGTTCATCATCAAATGCAATATCTACGGGCTTGCAAATTTGTCAGTTTCCGCCGAATGTGAGACTGATCAGCTGCATTAATCAGTACGGGATGTCTGATAGGAGCCTTGATCAAATACGTACTGTTGCTTCAAGAGATCATATGTCCGTTGACGGTCCTCATCTGAGATTCAATTGTGTCTCGGGACTCCTGAAAATTGCTGCGCTGATTGTGTGATCTTCCTCAAGGGGATCTGCGTTTGAATTGAATCGATGTACATCGCCGCAGTCTCCCAAGGCAACTCTGTCGAAGCGCGTGCCGTCATTGCCATAGTTGATGAGAACGTTATCAGGCTTAACATCTGTGTCAACTATGCATTAGAAAGCAATTCAAACGGCATGCAAGATTATACCCACTAACTAGTATGCACAAAGCCGTTCTCATGAAGCGCTGCGAGCCCTTCAAGTACAGTGCGAGCCACGAGTTTTACGTCTGTGCCTTCAAGTCTTTCTTAGCTGCAAACGTTCAACAATTTGCCGTCCAAGTACTCCAACACCAAGGAGGGAGGATCTTCGATACTATCGATCATTTGACCAATGCATGTGTGACCTTGAACTTAAACACTCTCGAGGATATCGCGCTCAATGCTCAAGAGGTGGTACGGGGCTCTCTTGATGACCACTTGACGAGCGTTCTCATCACAGCGTTTGTTGAGTCAAGAACAGCAACAAGCACATATCGTATATGGAGCAATGATATGGTAGCTCACATAGCTTTCCAGACATCTCTGTCCTTGGAGAATCGCTCCAAACCCTTGTAGGAGCCAGCTCTGCCTCTGAGCTGACGACCCGCCGACAGTGCTGTAGCGACCTCGCGAGCTGTACTCAGAAGTCGGGCAGTAAGACGCATGCAAGCATGAGGAAGGAGCTGATTGGCGGTACAATATTGCTATCGGATTATTAAAGCAGCCGCTGCTCACCTTCGAGGCCAGAAGCGGATAGGGACGGTGTTGTTCGTGTTCGTGTTTATGAGGGTAGTTGAGTTGTTTATGAAGCCCGATAGCCTGAATTTGCTGCCTACGCAAATCAATGATGATTATCCATCGCGCGCTGAAACCTGGGAGACGTGTAAAGTGGTGCATCCCGCGCTTGGACCGGCTACTTTAACCTCGGCCCGAGCGTTTAAATTCTTAGAGACCTTGTGAATTCAAGTTCGCCGTATGATTGAATGAATCGCTATTAGAAAGCTATCTGTTTCATCGTGTTTTGTTGGACTTCCAATGCCTCATCGAGCGCCCTCGCCAGCGGTCTCAGAAAACGAGGTGGACATCTCCAAAACACTCTTTGGCGATGGCAGTGGCTCTGATTCCGAAGATGTGGTGGCGCAACAGCATCCTGATCGCAAAGCGCGAATGCTTGCGTCAGAGGGTATGTTGGATCTCGAAGCCGGAAGTGACTCAGATGATGCAGGTTTCATTGCCGAGAGGCAAGCTACATCAAATCGCAAGGCGTCCAATCTAAAAGGTAGAAGCGTCAAGAAAGGCGGTGGCTTTCAAGCCATGGGCTTAAATTCCAATCTGCTCAAGGCCATTACGCGAAAAGGCTTCTCAGTGCCAACGCCTATACAACGGAAAACTATTCCTCTGGTTCTTGACAGCCAAGATGTCGTGGGCATGGCCAGGACTGGATCAGGCAAGACTGCAGCTTTTGTTGTTCCAATGATTGAGAAGCTCAAAAGCCACAGCGCAAAAGTAGGAGCAAGAGCTCTTATTCTTTCGCCATCTAGAGAACTCGCATTACAGACCCTTAAGGTCGTAAAGGAACTTGGTAGAGGAACAGATCTCAAGTGTGTATTGCTCGTGGGTGGCGATTCCTTAGAGGAGCAATTCAGTTTTATGTCTGCAAATCCTGACATCTTGATCGCTACACCCGGGAGATTTCTACATCTCAAGGTAGAGATGGGGCTGGACTTGTCATCAGTACGGTACGTGGTTTTTGATGAGGCTGATCGCTTGTTCGAAATGGGATTTGCTGCTCAGTTGACCGAGATTCTTCATGCCTTACCGGAGTCAAGGCAGACTCTCTTGTTTTCTGCGACTTTACCTAAATCACTTGTGGAATTTGCTAGAGCTGGATTACGGGAACCGAATCTGGTGCGGCTCGATGCGGAGAGCAAGGTCTCCCCCGACCTCCAAAGCGTTTTCTTCACAATGAAGAGCGCTGAGAAAGAGGGCGCTCTCTTGCACATACTGAACGACGTTATTAAAATTCCTACCGGGCAGACGGAGGCTGCGCTTCAAGCTAAGGTGGATGCAGCCAAGGCGAGCAAGAAAAGAAAACGCAGCGAACTTGAGGGTGTGAAACCACGCGAATCGCCAACTGCTCATTCAACTATAGTTTTCACGGCAACTAAACACTCCGTAGACTACCTTGCAGCTCTCTTACGCGAGTCAGGCTTCGCAGTTTCGCATGCATATGGATCTCTCGATCAGACTGCGCGGAAAATGCAAGTTCAGGATTTTCGAACTGGCATGACCAACATCCTGGTGGTAACGGATGTTGCTGCAAGAGGAATTGATATTCCTGTACTCGCCAATGTAATCAATTATGATTTCCCTGCTCAGCCTAAAATCTTCGTGCATCGAGTGGGCAGAACGGCTAGAGCTGGGCAAAAGGGATGGAGCTACAGTCTGGTTCGAGAGTCCGATACTCCTTATCTCCTGGACCTGCAGCTCTTCCTCGGCAAACGTCTAGTCTTAGGACGAGACGGAGGAGCTTCAGTAAATTTTGTCGACGACGTTGTTGTTGGTAGCGTTGTCAGAGATCGTCTTGAAACCAACTGTGAGTGGGTAAGTAAGGTGCTGGATGAGGATATAGATCTCGCAGCCCTTCGGTCAGTGGCAGGCAAAGGTGAAAAGCTATATCTCAAGACTCGCAATGCCGCTTCAAGCGAAAGTGCTAGAAGAGCTAAAGAAGTGACGGCATCGAAGACTTGGATGGCGTTGCATCCCCTATTTGATGATGCCACAACCAATATGGAGATGGAAAGAGAGAAGATGCTCGCTAGAGTAAGCGGTTTCAGACCGCAAGAAACAGTCTTTGAAATTGGGAAGCGAGGTGCAGCTGGAGAGACGGCAGAAATCATGAAGAAAAGACGAGGAACCATCGAGGCCAAGCGACGAAAGAACGTACAAACGCAGGATGGAACCCAAGAAAATGACACTGAAGCACACCATATCGTACTAGCCGCAGAAGATCAGGCCCACATAGAAGGCGAAATGAGTCCACCAGACCTTGACGCAGACATGGACTCAGCATCTGAGGAAGAGCTTGAGGTAACTTTCTCACAACCTACCATTGGTAAAGGCAGCAAAAACAACAGTGGATGGAAAGACTCCGAATTCTTCATGTCGTACACCCCCTCCACTCTCAATCTGGCTGAAGATCGTGGTTACGGCGTCCACTCCGGCTCTTACAACACTGCCTCCCAAAACTCCAACTTTGTCCAAGCCGCTCGTGGCGTGGTCATGGACCTCGGCAACGACGACGGCGCAAAAGCATTCGCAGAACCCAGCAAACCGCGCGGCATGCGCTGGGACAAGAAAAGCAAGAAATATGTTGAGCGCGCTAATGATGAGGATGGCTCAAAGGGAAGCAAGATGATCCGCGGAGAAAGCGGGCAGAAAATCGCTGCGAGTTTCCGTAGTGGGCGGTTTGACGCGTGGCGGAAGGCGAACAAGGTTGACAGGCTACCCAGAACAGGGGAGACAGAGACAGCGGCGAATGCGGCGAATCGAGGCGGGGGCAAGCGGTTTAAGCATAAAGTGGAAAAGGCGCCGAAAGAGGCGGATAGATATCGCGATGATTACTATAAGCGGAAAAAGATGGTGGAGGCGGCGAAGGAGAAGAGGATCGGGAGGTTTAGGGATGGGAATGGGAGGGGTGAGGTGAAGGGGGTGGACGATGTGACTAGGGAGAGAAGGAGGAAGGAGAAGAGGAAGGAGAAGTCTGCGAGGCCGCAGAGGAGGAAGTGAGAGACTGGGCGAGGAGATGAATATGACGAGTTTCATGAGTAAATTTTCATGAGCTTGGGCTGCATGATTGCCCAACCCACACAACCAGTTCCTGCAAGTCACCGGAAACCGCGACCGTCCATATCCAGATCTCCCCCTCCCACTCCCGGTACCCCAGACCCCACTGCCCGACCACCAAGCAACCCGCAAACGCAAGTGCTACACCCCCCAAATAAATCCCCGTCGACCTCCCACTACACTAATACCAACCGACCACCTCCACCATCTCCTCCACAACCCTCCCCCTCCTCCTGCGCCTTTCCACCCAAAAACCCAAACCTCAACACAAAACCACGCATTACCACTCGCATCAAACAACCGAGCAGCAAAAACGCACCCCCATCGATAACGCCGGCCGTTTCGAATCAGGAGAGAGATGGTGGCGTAAAGGGGAACGAGTACATAGCCAGGTGGAGCCCGGAGCCCGGAGCACGAGAGAGAGGGCGAGGAGGAAAGCGGTTGGAGGGGTGGAAGATGCCACTGGATATTTTTGTCTTTTCTCGGGGATATTTTTCAAAGCTTCGGAACGATTGTATCGTTTCAGATAGAGACAATACACAATTGCAGCTCGAAACCATCCCCCCCCCACAACCAAAAGTGACGAGGGGTAAAGATAATACTCCAACGGGTTTTTCTAATTGGAACTAGTGCCGCTTGTGCGTTTATGGCGGTTATTCATGGTTGGTTCAAAGTCCTAGGGCTTCTTGTGGCGGCGTTTGTGGTGCGTGGGAAGAGTTGGGGTTGTGGAAGGTGTAGAGTGGGATGGAGTGTTTATTGTTTTGGGGGGGAGGGGGGGGAGAAAGATGGAAAGGGGTTTTCGATTGAGGATGTGGTGGTTTGATATATAAAAAATTGTGGTAAAATTCCCTTGATTTCTAGCCTTTTTTAAACGGTTGGGAATTTTATGTTTATGATAATACCTATGTACAGATGTTGCGAATTTCGAGAAAAAAAATATTTTTCTGAAGCGCAATATATATATATATATATCTTTCATAAGCTTGGCAAAACGATCATAAAGCATATCGCTGAATGATTACAAGAGACAAAACTTAAAACGAGGTAAGAGCGCAATTGGGGGAAAAGGATTTTCTAGACCAGACTAGACCAGACCAGACCAACATGGGAAAAACTCCCTCTCAAGCCATCATAGCCTCGCCCTCGTCTGTATCTCCTTCCTCCGCCTCTTCTTCGGCGACACA
>JAABUU010004401.1_pt1 | contig 16653 bp, 24 predicted proteins | sample 5559301 | NCBI WGS metagenome assembly JAABUU01 (sample SAMN10711884, study PRJNA513360) | rock metagenome | isolation source: Antarctica rocks | place: Antarctica: Victoria Land, Richard Nunatak white | reverse complement strand
TTGCATCCTTTTGTTTTCCCTCATGGTGCAAACCTGTCTGAGCTTGCTGTCTGAACAGCATCACTGATTGCTGTGGTCAACATGTAGTCTGCCCCTTCTGGGATCATGGCAGCTGCGTTTGGCTTGGATGGCTTATAAGGTTCACAGTTGTACATGTGGCTGCAACATATATGTTGGAACATCCCAACCGCTAGTACATACATCACCTGCTGTGCTGTCCTTGTGCATTGTAAGTGCTGTTGCGAGTCCTTCCTCAGTTGTGTGCTTAAGATTGTCTATTGGGCTGCTGCATGCATGTTACAAACATGTATGGCTGTCCTGCTTTGCTTTGTTGACATGAAACAGCACTTGATTGCCTGTCTTGCAGCAGGCGCGTGTTCATGATTATGCTTATGATCAACAGCTGCAAATGTGTTCTGACAAGCGTGTCTGTTTGGCTGCAGTCTGACGACCAGGGTCTGTTGAACAGCGACCCTCGCAACATTGCAGTGCCAGACACCTTCATCAACAACATCCCCACTGACATCAGGGGGCTCACCTTCTCCCGCACCCCCCAGCAGCTCATCAACATGTACAGCCTGGGTAACCCCAGCGGCATTGGCCCCTTCTTCCCCAATGGATTAGTTGGAGCCATCAACTCACCTGTTGGCTACGCAAACATGGCTACTGGCCTTGAGGACTTCCCAGCAACACCAGCTGATGCATACCAGGTAAACACCCCCAACGCGTTATGTGCAGTCTGGCAGTGTTTTGCTGCTTGAGACGCTTCTGTGCAATGTAGAACAAAGAGAGTTGAAAGCGTAGCTATTGCTTGTGAGCAATATCATTTTGGCACCCTCACATGCCTTCTAAGTGGTGTCAGGATTGTGAGCATTGAGCAACGCTATTTCACACCGCAGCATGGCTTACTGAATATGAGGGTGGTGCGAGGTGTCGAGATGTATGACTAAGAACCCTTGCACTACTGTAAAGGAGTCTGTTGCGGCTGTGGGCGAGGTGAACCCCCCTATTGAGGGCACATCCCCCAGCTCAGTTCCAGGAGAGACTGAGTTGACTCAGGCCTTGTACGGCCAACTGGATGATGGCACCTACCTGACTCGGGGCTACAACACCTCAGTTCCCAACCTCAACATGCCCAACACCAACAACAACACCCAGGTCATGGTGGGATCTCCAGGAGGGTATATCCCAGCTACAGACATGCCCAGCACTGCCACTGCTGGCAAGTAGATTGTGTTTCTAGGTAATTGATATGAAGGGCTCATGAAGACTTTGTGCTGCACAACTGGCAAAGAGTCATCGGGCAGTCATGCAGTAAACGTGCCTTCTGTGGCAATGACTACAGTCATTTGTATGTGTTCAGTTGTGTGATTTGCTTTTGCACCTGTAGTTTGTCTTGGGGTGGTGAGTAGTGTAGAGAGTGACTGCTGACTGAGCATCAGCTTGGATGAGGGTCATCTGGTAGCAAAGTTGATTAGTTTGCTTAGCAGGTATGCAGGCTGCCTGGTGCATGGTTACTTGCTGATAGGACACTGGCTGGTATACTGTTTTTGAAAGGTGCTGCATACCCTCTTGGGCTGTCTCTGTTTGGTGTTATCGATCCTATTTTATGGAGCATCTTGCCTATGGAATGAACAGCTCTGTAACAGTAAGCTCCCATGTTGATTGGCTTAAACGGTTGATGCAACCAAGCTCGGGGCTGTTGACACACAGCATGACCTTCTACACACAGCTTTGCATGGCCATCAAGTGCAGCAAGACACTGGTCAGCATTACACGGCCATGAGCAGGAAGACGCATGTGCAAGACAGCAGACTCAGAGCATACTTTAAAGCAGATGCTGCTCAATACAGTGCACCAGCTGCGCATTTATGGACATAGTGTGCTTGTGAAGAAAGGGCTCACTGGGTTTGTACAACCATTCTCTGCTTACAGCAACGCTGCTGAACAGAATGCAAGACAAGTTGCTCATGGTCTGTGACAACATTTGCCAACTGGCTGCACTGGTCTGCAAGCAATCGTAAGAACCAATTGTAGAGCTTTCTTGGACATGTGCAATGAATGCGTGCTCTGAGGCATGGCACCATGCAAATGCAATGCTGATTTGCACTGATGTTATGATGCAGCTGTTGCAGCAGCAAAGCCATACCTTTGCTTTGCACCAAACTTTAAAAGCTGTTATCTTGTGCCTGGTGACTGGCATAGATGGGCATATTTAGTCTATAGCTGTAGCTGCGGAACAACGGTAAGCCTGTTTTCTTTGCAGATTGGCAGCATGTCAATTGTATTGCATTCCTGCAATTCCTGCAACATAACACAGACAAAACCCTATGGTCAGTAGTCAGTTAGGCAAATATATATATATATATATGGAGGGTGCCACGTGGTGCACCATCCCAAGCGCGCTTATCGGCTCGCTAGCGGAGCCTCACATGCCAACGGCTGCAGCTGCCTGCAATGTTGTGTACACAGCATGCTAGCCCTAATTACACAGCATGCTAGCACTAATGACACAGCTTAGCTGACAGTTGTGTGCCTCCTGCAGATTTTGGAACATCATTCCATGTAATCATCTGCTTCTCCCTTCTCCCTTGTCCCTTCTCCCTTGCCACTTCGGTGACACATGGTGACAATTACAAATCGTCCAAAAGGCTACGGCTCACGTCATATACCCTCACGTTGTCGTGATGGTCTTCTCTGAGGCTCAGAGCGTCAACGCATCGCGCCTGGTGTGCTTTGAAACTGCACTTATAGTCTCAACCTCTGGCGGACGCGTACTCGCATCACACTATATAGTCACCGTTTCTTCAAAGTAGGTGAGTGTTGTTGCGTTGAATATACGGCAGACACACCGCTGTCGTCGCTGGGGTCGTGCTCAGATCTGTAGACGTCGCACATGCATGTGCAGATATTTGCAACACTCTGATTTGTGGCGTTTCTGTGCTTCTTCTATCGCACGCCTGTATAATGACCTTGTTTACTGCAGGTGCAGGAGCCCTCGAACATTGGTTCTTCACGAGCTAAGGTAAGGATAAAGTAACGCGCGATATGGATCTCGTTGATTGCGGCTTCAGCTTGTTGCTGAGGGGTTGTGCTGCCGGTCACTCGCAGTCTCGTAGCCTGAAAAGTGTTGATCACCCGCATTTCCGGCATCGCGCTCCATCGTCTACCGAAAGCTTTGTTGCAGTGTGCTTTCAGTGTGGATTTCGCCTTCTCTCAACGCAGTGGCTGTGCTTTTGCAGATGAGGACTGTGCATCCATGCGTTGTCTTGCTTCTCGTTAGTGTAATAGCTGTCAGCGCACAGCCATTTCAGCCGGGCCAAAACATGGCACCGCTTGGTAAGTGCAACGTTGTCGACCTACGCCGTGCACGTGTGTGCACCCAGCGCTTTCCGTTGTACAGCTTGCAACCGCTGTATTCATGCCCACCTTCTCGAAGACTTTTGTTTGCATTAGTTATGTTGACCACATCGAAGCCACAGGTGCCACACAGGTGCCAAAACGTTCTTGTTACTGCAGGAAATTTGAGGACATCTGACTTTGGAGGCCCATACAACCTCTCACTGCTCAGTGTTCAGGAGGCAGAGGTCAAGAGTGGCATTGCTGCAAGGCAGAACTTCTCAGATGCTGACATTGTCAACTTCTTGACAAATGTCGAGTGAGTTCATGCTGTCCTGTCTGTTTTCTTTCGTGTGGGATCTGCTGCTGCCTTGTCTGTTTGCAAATGCGGGTGATCTTTTGCTAACGTGTTGCAACCTATGTCTACAGCTGTTGCACATTGGGTGTCCTGCCTGTACGCATGTTTTTCTCTGCCAAAAATGTTGAATGTTTTATGATGTGATTGGTTGCATGCAGGTGCTTGGAGGGTCAGTTTGACACGTTTGGTGCTTTTGGTTTTGGATTTGTTGGTAAGCTGCATGACTCCTTTACAATAACTTCTTGGTGGCTGCACTACTTGTGTGATCGTAGTGTATGCAAGCACTGATCTAGTAAAAGTTTGAGTTGTCAGTTGTGCATTCCTTGCATTCACTAGCCAGCCAATCTGCCACCGGCCACCAGCACCTGCTTGTAACCACAGCCGTTGCCTGCTTCAGTTGCTATGCCAATGCTTCATTGCATACATTCTTCAAATCCACCTACACATGACTACACTGAACGGTCACATCCACAAACATTGTGACCTGCAGGCAACTTGAACTTGGGTGGGCCTGCTCCCATTGGAGCTCGTAAGGCCAATCTTTCAGACCGTGTGGAGCCCTACATGCAGGAGATTGCCCTCAGTGAGCAGGTCAGTGTTATAGCTTGGAAGCCCTGGGGCATATCATGTTGGAAGCCATGAAAGCATTGAAAGCAATGTCATCATGGTGTGCGGCGTGCAGGCTGACCTTGCGCTGTGCTGTCAGCTCCTGATATGCTTCCACTGTTGCAGGGACATGCTTTATTTGTGAGGCAGGCAGGTGGGTACTTGCCTTGCCCCCAGATTGACTTCACAGGAGGTTTCAATGGTTTCTTGGGCGCTGCATATGGTCTGGGCAACTCCACCATTGAGGAAGTCTATGGATCCCCCTTTGGTAAGTCTGCCTTATTCTGCTGCACTATCTCAACTCTGCTTTCAGCCTGCTGAATAATACCCATCTTAAGCGATAAGCCCATGGGCATCTTAGTCCTCATGATCTGCACCTTTGTCAGCTACTGTTGTTGGAGCAGTGCAACCTGGGAAATTGCCATCCGCACTTCTGCTGTCACTCAAATTGCAATGTGCACAGTGTTTTGACACTTCTGTGGTGTAATTTGCGCACCATGTGTGTGTAGAGTATGTTAGAGTTGCGTCATCATGGCTCACAGCTGGTTTTTGGTGCAGACCCATTCATGAACGACCAGAACTTTGTGCTATCTGTTCTCACCTTGGAGGAGTTTGGTGCCACCGGCAACAAGGTCAGTGCTGCATGCATCTCACTTTGCTGCTATGCACAGGCACAGGCCACTGCAGTTTGGCTACAGTCAAGCCACAGGGCATCCCAGGCAAGCCACAGGGCATCCTAAAGAGCATGCACTGCAGCACCAAGTTCACTTGGGCCTTGATCATTTTATGTGTCCTCAACTATGCACGCACCATGCTACAGCTGTCACACTGCAGAACAGATTCTTCAGCTGAAAGCCTGATCACTGAAGACCATACACAACAGGTGCAATCAGCATGTCTCATGTCTTGTAGGGTCTGGTTGGTATCATTAGCAACCCAGTGTTGGCCAACGGTGTTGCTGGTCTAGCCACCAGTGCCACCGCTTTTGCTGCTGTGGAGAGGACTCTGCTGTACCAGATGCGCAATGAGACTGTTGAGCCTTTCGGTGAGACAGTGCAGCAGGTGTTCGCCAGGATCTCTGCCCTTCGTGACTCCCTGGATGGACCTCAGGTCAGCCCTCAAATCTGTTGTCAACGTTGCAGTGCTGAGTCATTGCTTATGTGTGTGAGTTGTCTTATGTGTGTGAGTTGTCAACTATGCAGTGTTGGTCGTTGCTTATGTCTGTGAGTTGGCATCACTGCATCATCATGAACCCCGTGCTGATGCCATGTGATGCTGTTCTTACATGCCAGAATGTAAGTTACACCACATTGTGCTGCACATCCATATCACGTGCTGCTGCTCACCCTTTTTTTCACAAGCAAAGCATGCACAGCATTCTTCAGACCTTCTCAAGCTGAAGTGTTTGGCTGCAGTCTGATGACCAAGGTTTGGTAAACAGTGATCCTCGCAACATTGCTGTGCCAGACACCTTCATCAACAACATCCCCACTGACATCAGGGGACTCACCTTCTCCCGCACCCCCCAGCAGCTCATCAACATGTACAGCCTGGGTAACCCCAGCGGCATCGGCCCCTTCTTCCCCAATGGATTGGTTGGAGCCATCAACTCACCTGTTGGCTACGCAAACATGGCTACTGGCCTTGAGGACTTCCCAGCCTCTCCTATGGATGCCTTCCAGGTTAGGCATTGTGCATTTTCTGCCTGGACACAACACATGCTCACACAGGGCTGTTGCTGGCTGATGCATGCCTCACAGGTGTCAATCATCTGTCCATCAAAGCTGATGGCTGCGCCTGACATCAATGTCTGGTTCCATCTGCACTGCATGTATGGCTCATGCAACTTGTCTTGGGCACCACTGTGCACGTGAAATCACATGCAAAGCTGTTGCTGATCTTCTTGCTGGTTCTGCAGGAGACTGTTGCTCAGGTTGGCACTGTGAACCCCCCCATCATGGGCCTCAACCCCAGCTCAGTTCCAGGAGAGACTGAGTTGACTCAGGCCTTGTACGGCCAGCTGGATGACGGCACCTACCTGACCCGGGGCTACAACACCTCAGTCCCCAACCTCAACATGGCCAACACCAACAACAACACCCAGGTCATGGTGGGCTCGCCAGGGGGTTACATCCCAGCCTCAGAGCTGAGCACCTCCAGCCCTGCTGCTTCGTCCAGCTCTTCCTCTTCATCCAGCCCTTCCTCTTCAAGCCCATCTTCAGGTGAGCCTCTACGCTTGCTCTGCTTTCAACCTCTTTGTTTATAGTCCTGACTCGTGTCCTGATGGTTGTACAACTGAGGAAATCTACTCTCATGTGCCTGAGTCTGGACACAGCATGATGTGTGACCTATGATCAGTGCATGTTCATGGTGGCATGTACCTGTGCAAGCTCTCACTTTTATTCTGGCTCATCTGAAGCAGAGGTGCTGCACCAATCCATGCTTACTTGCACTTTAAGCTGTGGATTCCAGCCATAAGCTCACGACTGCAAAGTTTGCAAGACAGGTGTGCAGAGCTGCTTGATGGGTTGACCGCATTTGTGGGTTTTGTTGCAAAGGATTACTTGACCTAAAGTTGCACTGCTGAGCAGTGTGGCAATCTTGCTCAGTTATTGTGTGGTGATGCAGGCCTGCCTTGCCCTTGCAGTCTGCCAGCGGGCTATGATGTCACACAGCCCAACCTAGCTGGTAAGTCTTTGGTTTCCTCAGCAAGCAAATGCACCTCCTCTGCATCCACCCATTCTTCACACGTAGTGTCTGGTCTGTTGCCATTGCTTACAGCAGCCAAAAGTTTTTGCTCAGCTTTCAATCAAGCAGGCATATATTGAACCTGTTCTGCAAAGCAGAGAGTGGGGTGAATCTTATCAATTTCAATTTTCATGTTGCTTTTGCACAAGCTGTGAGAGAGCCGCACACAATGCCTTGTCCTTACATTTCTGGCTCTCTCTGATGCTGGCAAACACTGCTTTGCCTGGTTGCTGCGCCATGCTGCAGTGACTTTCACCTGCCATGCTGCATATTGACTATCACCAGCCGTGTGCTGACAGTGTGCTGATGGCATTGTGCAGGCGCCATCATGGCTGCTGGGAACTGCCCCATGGATGTGACTGCAGACTGCCCCAGTGGCAGCGGCAACTATGGCTACAACAACACAGGTGGCTGTGGAAATGTCGGCTGTAACAACCATGGTGAGGATTTCCCAGATTGTCTACTTCCTTATTGAGACATGATGGTGTGAATGTGGTGTTTGCAGTCTGCTGTTTGTTATGGACCTTGCTGATGACCTTTGTCCTCTGCAACTGCTGTGCCTTTTAGCAACACAGTGACACTACTCTTGCTGTGCTGTGATATGTCCTGTCTCCTGTGGGGTCGACACCAATTCACCATGTTGCCTCTCAATGTTGGCAAGCCATGCTGAGCACAGCGATGCTGGCTTTGCAGGTACCAGCAATGTTGGAAACTCTAACACTGGCACTGGCAATGTGGGAGACAACAACTCTGGCTCCAACAATGTGGGACGTTGCCTGAGTGGAACAGGCATGACAGGCACAGGCTCATGCTAGAGTGCGTCGCCTTATCTTGAGTCATGCTCAAAGCAGCTTTGGGACATAGACAGTGTGAGGGGGTTGAGTAAGATTGATCATGCTCAAACATGGCATCAGAGCAATTTTGGGAGGTGGAAGACTTGTAGTAATGTTAGCAAACAAATGCCATCATAAACACTTTACCCAGAAAAAATAAAGCCATCAGTTGAATGGGAGGGACAATACAAGTAGTTTTGCACAGCAGCTGTCTTCTCGGTTAACCGAGAAAAACGTTTAAAGCTGCGTATGAGAGGGTTTCAGTGTGAGACTGTGAATGAGCAACTGATGTTTGGCATAAACACATGTACATACCTTGCCTTTCAGATTGAGTTCCTAAAGTCTGCTTGCACTTGGTGTGCTGCTCAACTCTGTGCATACGTTTGTCGTAGTAAACCCACTGTTGTCCACAGGTGGTATCAGCTGGCACATTTGATCGATTTGTTGTCCTTTTGTTTCAATCTGATTGTTTTCACGTGGTTGTTTGAACATGGACAAGCGTTCCTATGGTGTTTGGTATATTTGGTTGACACAACTCAACATATTTGATTCTGAAAAAGAGTCAGGTTTTGGTGGAAGCCATTTCATGTGTGATTTGCGGCTTTTGGGTGTACACTGCTGATGGTGGTATGCTACATGGTCATGTGATTCAAAAGTTTGTAATGTCAAAGGTTCGAAAACAGGTGCATTGCTTACATATCAGCTTTGAGCATGACAGCGAACTGTGCAGTATACTCCATAGTGCTGTTAACATGTTTCATATTTCCTTTACCTTTACCAAGCTAGCTTTAGGGCAGCTAGCATTTGCTGCTGAAGGCATGAAACGCTTGCATGCAGCCTGCTAGGCAATACCAAATCACTATTACAAAACAAACCTGTGTTCACAGTCAAAAATCTTTTCAGTACATAAATCACCCTCTTAGCGGCATGTCACCTTGCTATGACGAAATCGCAATATTCAGACAACATGCTGCTCTGTGTGGAACACGTGGGTGCGATCATACTGAAGTCACTGTATGTGCTGCAATTGGCAGACATAGCAGCATGATACATGCAGCGGCAGGCCAGTTTGCAAGGCTCAAGCTGCCTCAAGATCATGCGCCAACACAAGAATTTAGGACAGGCTTCAAGTGCGCTTTCTCCGCTGCGCTGGCTGCGGCAGCCACGGCTCTTCCTCTTCTTCCTACACATCACCAAGCAGCCATCACAACCCTTCCGAGTCAAGCGACGTTGCAGAACAAGCACTGATGCCACCAAGCTGACGTTGTGAATGTATGTATGCAGGCCTCCCAAGGGCATATCACCTTAGCCTTTGACATGCTGGCCGTCACACATGCAGACTTGGTACAGCAACATCGCATCCTGTTGTCTGCCGCATGAAGCACATCCAGTGATTGACATAGTTGAAGGATGACACACCTGTATCTGCCTACGCACCGCCAGGACTTTCTTTCTGCGGCACTTGCTGGGTGCAGACAGGCTGCCACACTTGCCTTTGCGCTGGATTGTGCACACGGCACACCTCCCTGTCAATAACACACCAACTGTCACATGGTGCATGCCCCCCCTACAATGCCATAATATCCCAGCAGCGTCATAAAAGTGCTTGCTGCAGTGGTACCCAAAGCCAAGCACCACTGCAGCAAGCATTGTAATGACAATGTGCAGAAACGCAGTGTCTTGTACTGTGGAATTGGTAGTATGTATGCATGACCCGGCTGGAGGCTTTCGCTGACGTGGCTGGTTGGCTGGGATGCTGACACAGCAGTGACTTGGAACATCAAGTGGAACAGCTGAGGCTGAGTCGACGTCCATGCACACCCCTACAGGACAGACTTGGCTGGGATAGCATTAATGTGTGAAACCACAACTACAACAGCTGAGGCTGAGTCAATGTCCATGCACACCCCTACAGAACAAACTTGGCTGGGATGCTGACATAGCAGTAATGTGTGAAACCACAACTACAACAGCTGAGGCTGAGTCAATGTCCATGCACACCCCTACAGAACAAACTTGGCTGGGATGGTGACACAGCAGTAATGTGTGAAACAGCTAACACCCCTTCACAATGCATTTGTAACCTGGTCTGTTGGCTGGGATGCTGACGGTGCCCCCCAGGAAGTTGGCCATGGCTTGCTCAGGCACAGCATCCGGATCAAAGTTGCGCTCTGCCAGAGAGCGTATCCAGTCCTTCATGACCGAGCTGGTCAGCATGCCCTCGCCCCCCTCGGCCTCATCGTCCTCCTCCCATCTCTCCAGAGGCCGGCCCTGCTGCTGCTGGTGGGAGCTCTGCCGCTCCTCCATTGCCAAGCTGCGCTGCATGTGACTGCCTGTGTGGCAACATCAGTGCCAGTGGTGAGTCCTCCTCAGTCCAGATAGGACCCAAAACACAGCAGGTTTGCCTCCTATTGACTGTTATGCTGAGTGAGTGGGTGGGTGAGTGGGTGGGTGAGTGAGTGGATGAGTGAGTGAGTGGGTGGGTGAGTGAGTGGATGAGTGAGTGAGTGGGTGAGTGAGTGAGTGGGTGAGAGAGTGAGCAAGCGAAGATCTGCATTCAGCAGAGGGAGTCTCAGCAGGTGTGACTCAATGCTTGGTTATACTGTTCACAGATGGCAATATATAATGAGTGCATGTCTTTTGTCCCTGCAAAAAAGGACTTTTGCTTTTCTTTGTGTAAGAAAACAAGATGCAAAAAAGCCAATGCTGATTGCTCTCACATTGAGTAAGTCGGTGCTTATTCTCAACTGAATTTGCATACCATGCCAGGACCAAGTAGGTTGCTAATCCCACCTGATCTGTCCAAGGCACGGTGGCGAGGTATGTCCCCATTGGGCAAGTCCTGGTCCTCATAGTCACCCATATCAGACCCTCTGTTGTAGCCCTGCTCAGCGTTGTGCGCTGCATCATTGCCGCCTGGCTGTGACCTGTCCATGTAGCTGGTTGCATGCTGAGGACATGTCACCAAGTATGGTTCATCCTGCAGTCGTTGTCATCATGTGTGTCAGGACTGTGTTGCCTGCCACTCAGTGATGCAAACAGCCAAGTGGCACAGGGCTGACAAAGCCAAGATTGCTGTTGCTCTGTGACACTATTGTGACCGCTTGAAGGTCACGCACCAAACATTTCAATGCGTGACAGTCTGCATTGCATCTGGCTGTCACATCAGCTCTGGCTGTCACATCAGCTCAACCATACTCCACTCATGCAAGACCTGGCACTCTGCAAATTCTGGAGATGCATTTGCACGAAGTCTGTGACATACTTCTGACACCTGACCAAGCTGCAATGATGCACACCAACACACAGTGTTGCGGTACGCTGAGTGTCAAAACAGGGCCTCACATGGAGCGACTCAGGAGCGTATATGCCTGACCCTAGGGGAAGACACATGTCCGCTCAACAAATGAATGAATGAATGAATGAATGAATGAATGAATGAATGAATGAATGCATAATGCACACAGCAGCATGCATTCTGCAGACTCACAGACAGCTGACAGACATGCATGGCAGAAGCGTACCTGCAGGACGCAGTGGTTGAGGCGGGCGCAGGGCAGATGGAAGCTGCTGCGGCAGTTGCGGACATGGCAGCCCAGGGTGGCCCCTTTGGAGGCACACTCCTTGCACTTCAGCTTGCGCCCACGCCGCACAGCATCCGGCACCCCCTCCAAGATCCCCTCAGACTCATACACCTGTTGTCAATGTGAGTCAGTGTGTGTCACACATCAGTGTGTGTAGCCACAGAAAAGCAAGATGATGTGACTCCGCATAAGTAGCGATCACTGCCCATGGAGACAGCATACGAAGGCATTTTTGGGTGAAATGCTTGTTCACTGGCATTGGCATTGCAGCAAGATTGCCTTGTTAGCTTGTTGAGAAGTCCAGATGTTTCATGGATGTCAGAGTAGTGGCATAAACCCAGGGAAAGGCTTGTATCCACATGTGAAGAAGGCCACATGGCACTATCTGTCTAGAGTAGCACAGGACATGAGCATGTGCAGGCACGTCCTGGTTGCGTACATGCTTGATGGCAGATGCCACACATCCTTACATAACTCTCATCACACTTTGGCAGGGCTCAGTGCTCAGAGAAAGGCGACGCAGCTCAACGTGAGAGCGAAAAGGCAAGCATATTAATGTCAGGACACCGCCAAACACATTGCAAGGGCACTCAGGCACACCTTCATAAGGACTGAAAAATTATCCACTGTGTGGTAGCTGCAGCCAGAAGGCATGGCTGCTGTCAACAGGAGATATCCAAATCCTCATCAAGCAATCAATCAATCTATATGCTCTGTCTTTGGGACTCATCAGGGGGTTCAAGAGACAATGACTGAGAAGTGCTCAAGACATACTCAGCACCCAAGTGCATGCTACAGAAGCACAGACAGGGGTCTGACCTCGGGTGACCACCAGGCGCACTGGGAGTGCACCCAGGCATACTGTATGGCTGACACTCGCACCAGGGTGAACTGGCCCAGGCCCTGCTTCTGCCTACCCCCTCCATCCTCATCATCTACTTCTGTCCCATGGCAGAAGGCACACCTGAAACGACATTCGTGTCTCACTCAGTACAAAGGTGTCGTGTGGGTGACAGTTGCCCTGGCTGAGCATGGTCGTGGGAGCTTTCTGTTGCTGTCCAGTGTTGTTGTGTGACTTGGCCTGATTCACAGATTTTGAGTCCATGTCCCAAGCCGTATCAGCAGCACAAACATGAATTTGGCGAGTTGGGAATCTGTTGCAGTTAGAAGGCAGGTGGTGGCAGCTTCTAGATGGGGTATTTTAGGTAGGGCCAATGGTAGTATTGGCACCGAATGGATCAGCAGCAAGTTCTTTACAATGGGACGCAGAGGACTCCTCACAGAGCTGTGCTCAATCAGCATACTGCCTGAAAAGGCACACAAATGCATCACAAGTGAGCACGGCTTGCAGATGTCCTGGGAAAAAACATGAGGAATGTGCAGCGCAGATAAAGACACGAGAAACAAAGAGCAAAGATACAGGAAGGCACAGCGCAGATCAAGAGAAAGGAAGTGAAGAGCAAAGACACCTTGTGCCAGCAGGAGCGCCTTCTGCCTCCAGCCTGGCACACTCTCTGTCGACAGTGGCTCGGCGCTCAGTGGTGGCCACCGCCTCAGCACTCACAGCCGGCTCAGCTGAGTTGGCCTGGTGGCGGCTGCTGCTCTGCACCTCCCCATCTTCGTGATGCCCCCTGGCTGGAGGGGTGACTTGAGCCCCACTGTAGGTGTCAGGCTGCTCTGGGGATGTGGCTTGGGCTGGCTGGAAGCGCCTTGAGCCCAATCTGCTTGGACCGTGGGGGCCTCGCTCATGACCTGTTCAGCATCATAACTACATCTGAAAGTGGACAGCTGGGACTTCCCCATTAGGGGAAATCTGCAAGGAGAGGTGTGTCTTCCCCAAATGCAACAAGTCTAAGCAACCTGCAGATAAGAGCCTCACACAGCAATGTTGACAAGGCTGCACAGCATGACATTTGCTTGCTGATCAAGGCAATCAAGACTGTGATGTTCTGTGGCAACACATAAAGACACAGGATCTGTGTACGACCTAGTTGGTTGGCTAAACATGGTTACCCTCCTGTCAAATTGAGGGAGGAGTGCAATGTAGGCGTGCAAGCTGTATCTAGGCAGGGCTTAGGATGTACCTGCTGGTGCTGCCGTAGGTGAGTGTGTGCCGCTGTCAAAGTCATCATGGGCGCTGCCATACTTGCGCGGGGACCTGTTGCCGCGGCGAATTTTGGGAGAGAACGTCTCCGACTCACCTGCAAAGCACACAAGGTTGTAGCACAGTATATGTGAGACTGACAGCTGAATGCTGCTCAACTCGCTCAACTTGTGCACGTTCCAGAGATGCTGAGTGGACCTGCACATCTGCTCAGCACAACCCATACCCTTGGAGGGTCAAACCTGCGATGTTGAGGTCATCTAAGACATGTAGGGCAGGAATCTGATGCTCACAGATGGCAAGAGACTCTGCTGGAAAGGCGAACCCACAACTCACCCCAGCAGAGGTTTTTGTCATCTGCAAGCGTCAGCTGTCACTGTTAACAGGAAGTTCTTTGGTCGTGGTGCCAAGTCGTTGACAGCAGCATATAGCTTGTCTGGCTGCTACAGCCTGAACCTCTTCATTCATTCATTCATACTAGATGTAATCAAGTGTCATCATGTGACATTACATATACTGTATACCATTATGTTGGGTTGCAGTGTCATGTGAAACTTCATCCTATCATATTGTACAATATCATGTGTACAATGTAATGTCATAACGCACAGAAGACAGACCTGCTGCAGTGTCCATGTAGCCTGAGCCAGTATGTCTGGGTCCTTGTCTTCCCCCGGGCGCCGGCCCCTCAGGTACTGCATTGATGACACCATTGTAGGTACGCCCCCTAAACTTCACACACACCTGCACATGCACGTCAACTATGTTGGCACAAACACATACGCTTAGTATGCCTCAGATGTATAGGCCATGCAGCTCGGCCCTATCTAGCAAGGGAGACACATGTGTCAGTGCATAACAGAGCAGTGCATGATGAGATGAGGATGCTACCTGTGAAGCTAAGATTGGCCACAGGGTAAGCCTGACGCACACAGGCGCTGATGCAGCTCTCATGCGAGCCATGGACGTGCAAATTCTAGTTGCAAAATGACACTTTTCAGATAGTTCTGAAAACTACGTAAAAGTCTGTACTGACTCAGACACTTCTTTTGGTGTGAGCCATGTATGCAGAGGCTGGTAGAGGCCTGCATGCAGGAGAAAGGCTTGGCTAGGTTGAGGCTCTACACAACACAGCAGGCCAAAGTGGAAGTTCAGAGCTAGTTTATGGACCTGGAGGTAATTGTCGCCCACCGGCTGCCACTCCAGCAGCTGAGGAGACATGGAGCCCAAGGTGGCCACAGCGTCCAGCTCAGCCCTGCAACAGCAGGGGCTGCTTGCAATGGATGCCCAGCATCAACAAGAACACTCTGAAAACTCTCACCAGGGTCTAACTGAAGGAAGGCAGTCTATGCAAAGGATGAGATCTGTATGCAACATTGCGATGTCAGGGGCAAAGGGTTTAGGTGTAGGTCTAAATCTAAAATATAAGCCAAGGGCATCCTCTGTGTAGCTCATAGGTCACACGCAGAAAGAAAATCAAGTTTTGCTTTTATGGGTTGTATGCAAACACTTCAATTGAGTAGAAGTTTGTAGATGGTGTTACAAGTGACCTGGGTATATTCAGCCTGCAAAACAAGGTGCAGAGAAGCTATGACAAGCAGCTGCACACTTAGGTCTGCTGTGCAAGGGCAGGTGTATCGGACCGCCACAGCGTTTCATCTGATGCAGAGTATTGCTTGTATAGTAAGAGAAAAGGTGTGAAAAAGTCGAGGTCATGTGCCCTGCCAGGTCATGCATGAGGCATGTTCACCTTCTTTTGCTGTATACTGTAGGGTTTTGCTTTGTGCCTGGACAGGCTGTGTTGGCGAAGTCTCTCAACAGAACAACAGAAGCCAGGTCTAAACAAGTCAAAGATAGTTGACTAAATTTGTAATGTGCGCTTACTTGGCATTGACATTGGATGCATTGCTGTTGGTCCCTCTGGGCAGCGTCCTCAGCCTCTGAGGGATGTTGCTGTCGGAGTGCAGCAGCGCAGCAGAGGCAGTCCAGAGCTGCTGGTCTGGGTATCTGTTGTGCTGGCGGTTGCGCTTGCCTGCCCTTCCCGGACCCCGCCACTCCGAATCCTCAACCCTGCACACACACATCCATTCAAATTATGAATAATAATCAGCATCATCATAATCGTAATCATAGTAACAATACTTACACGCTCCAGCAAATGCTAGATGTGTGTAGTACAAGTCTTGTCTTGCCAGGCTGGCTTGTTCTAGGGATCATGGTGGGGACATGTGATGTTCAGACATCAAATTTTTTGGATATTGTTGCAGCCATGGTCTTCTGTTGTCCTTCTTGCGCTGGCTGGGTTGAATGCAGAATGTCTGCTGTGTCCTCAAAGGCTAAGGTAAGTCACAAACAGACTGTGCACGTGCCAGCAAGTGTGCAGTGGGTGCGATGCAATTCAGGTGTCTGAAGGTGTGAAAGCAAAGTCTCGAAGTTGAGCTATCAGGCTGCATGACACTTGACAGAGGGCAAGTACAGGAGCAGTACTGTTTCTGCCAATCTGTGTGTTACTGGGAACTGCTGTATGCAATTGCACATGGCTTTGAGAAGTGCTGCATGCCATTGCACACCAAAGTTGCTCCCACGTGCCCTGCAAACATCTGCCTGTGAAGCACAGTAGCACTGCTTCAAAGGGAGGTCCTAGATGCTGATTGAGACCTGCCTGTGCATGCTGCCTGGTGTCAGACGACAGCGCGCAGCATTAACCAGCTTCAAGCGCTTTTAGCTTGAATTGCACTGTCTGTGGACTCTGGTGTACAATCGCACCACAAGGCATACTGCTTATGTAGTATCGTCAAAGCTGCTGCTATTGCGCGTAATACATGTTAAGTCCCCATGAAAGGCCATTCCATCATGTACCACTTGCTTGGCCTTTGTCAGCCAGGGGCAACCTTGATGCGCAGCTGCTTACATGTCAGTGTCATTCAGCATTGGATGGCCACACTGACTGTGCTGAGCAGAAGCGCAACATACGTGCGGCTTACTCACATGTCAGTGTCTTCAGCTTCTGGCTCCCGGTCTCTTTTTCTGGCAGGTGCAGGAGGCCTGGTGCGCCGCTGACTGGACCACCTAAGGTCAGGG
>JAABUU010004397.1_pt1 | contig 16661 bp, 18 predicted proteins | sample 5559301 | NCBI WGS metagenome assembly JAABUU01 (sample SAMN10711884, study PRJNA513360) | rock metagenome | isolation source: Antarctica rocks | place: Antarctica: Victoria Land, Richard Nunatak white | reverse complement strand
CTCCTCCACCTCCCGCCCCCCGCGCCGCGCCCGCCGGATGTCCTATAGGAGGCCGCGCCCCCGTCGCCTACGCTAGGGTGTGTCCGCCCCCGGCGTCGGATCGTCCGCCCGGCCCCCGACAGGCGCGGAGACCCAAGGAGACCTATGGCTATGGCTATCTCGCCCCATCCCGACCCCGCCACCGTGCGCGCCTGGTTCGCCGGCGACAGCGCCGGTGACGTCGACGGCCGCGCGCTCGTCGCCGCCCTGACAGCCCTGCGCGCCGACTCCGACTGGCGCGTGCAAGCCATCCCCGGCCCCGCCCTCTGGGACATCGCGCTCGTCCACTGGCCCACGCGCACCCGCCTCGCCGTCCGCCTCGCCCCCGTCGCGGGGAGCGGTGGCACCCTGTGGCGCCCGACCGTCTGACGTACGGTCTGCGCGGGGCAGCGCCAACGACCACGGGTTCCCGCGGGGCAGGACCGACGGGAAGCTACGGGTGTGTTGGTAGCAGGGGAATAGCCCATTTGGGCTATTGTCTCTCGCCCATCAGGGGGACTATCCTGCGTCACACGCGCCCCCGTGCCCGGTGGCGGACGATGAGGCGGGCGTGTCACCGTGAGAGGAAGATCGCATATGCAGCGTCTGGTCGGACACACGCCCGCCGTCGGTAGCGGGACGCGGAGCGCCCCCCCACTGCCGTCCTTCGACCAGCTCTTTACCCGCTATCAGGGGCCGCTCTACCGCCACATCCTCGGCCTCGTCGGCGATCCCGCGCAGGCCCAGGACCTGACCCAGGACACCTTCCTCAAGGTCTTCACGGCGCTCCCCGGCACGCGCGACCCGGTGCGCCCGGCCTGGCTCTACCGCATCGCCACCAACACCGCCCGCGACGCGCTGCGTCACCGCCGCCGTCTCACCTGGGTCCCATTTGCCCCCGGCGACGACGACCGCCTCCCCGCGCCCGACCGCGACCTGCCGACGCACCTGGCCGAGCACGAGGCCGTGCGCCACGCCCTCGCCCGGCTCACGCCCCCCCAGCGCGCCTGCCTGCTGCTGCGCGCCCGCGACGGCCTCTCCATCACCGAGATCGCCCACGCCATGAGCCTGTCGCCCGGCGCCGTCAAGATGACGCTCGCCCGCGCCAAAGAGCGCTTCCGCGCCGCCTACACCGCCTACGCCGACCCCGCCGGACACGCGTGACCCTGCCCTGAGGGACGCGGTTAGCTCTATGCCTCCTTTCTTTCTGTGACAGATTGTCCCACCGTACGTCCTATGTTAGAGAGGTGGAGTGTCCCGCGCAGCTGTGGACAGGAGCGCGGATGGCTGCGTCTTGGCGGGCAAAGACATCGAGAGGGATATGATGATGCATCGTGTGTTCATCGGACTGACCGTGCTCGGCCTGGCGCTGGGGCCTCTGTGTGGCTGCGCGGGCGCTCCATCAGCCCGCCCCGCGTCGGGCACGCCGGCGCGGCCGACGCCATCTCCCGGCCGCGTCCTCGCGCAGAGCATCGACGACCCCGTGGCCCGCCACACGGCGATCCGCCTCGGTCCCCACAACCCGACAGATGTGCTCGAACTCAATATCGGCCTACGCGTTGAGGCCTGTGCTGGCTGTTTAGTTCATCCGTGCAACAATACTGTACCTGTCGCTGCACGGATGAACTAAACAGCCAGCACAGGACGGCCGTCGGGCGGGCGGAGGCGGCCGATCTGTTCGGGAGTAACGTGCTGGATCAGTACGGGATCGCGGCGAGCGCGGAGTTCACCGACATGCGCGCCCTCGACATTAGTTATTAGAGACGCGGACAGGCGACTTCTTCGGCGCGGGGATGCTGGGGCCGTACGGGATCAGCCAGGCCGCGGAGATCACAGGTATCGAGAGCCTGACGATGAGCTATTAGCGCGGCTCATCAGAGGCCAATACGCGCCTCGCCTCAGCGCCTGTCGACGTATGACGATGGGCTCCGCGACCCGACGAATTGGATGCGTGAACTGGGCTGGAGGTTGGTGGGGAAAACGATGAGGTTATCCCCCAAGTGAGTCGCGGACGGTATTACCATGGCTTCGTGGCCGCGCGCGACGATAGCCGCCCCTAGCTCTTGACCAACGATGAAGTCGGTATCGTGAAACAGATCCGCAGGTTCGACTTCGGGTGACTTCAGCCCCATGGCTACGACATCCCGGCAGTCGAGGACATCGGATAACTCGACGGATATCTCGCTGAGGAGGCGCGCGTTCAACCCCGAAAGTAGCACATGAGCAGTCTCCCCCAATTCCTCGGGGGTCATGGCAGGGTTCCGTGCCAGGAGATCTTGCACCTGCTTAGGGATACCCGAAACCAAGTGACGGCTAACCTCTTCCAGGGCAATCTCGGGAGCTAGGGCGAAGTACAAGGCCGGCCACATCTCATGCGCGGGTAGCAGCGAATCGCGCCCTCGATTGTAGCGTCCCGAGAAGATTAAAGAGCCATCAGGGCTTGTCGCGGAAAAACGGCTGGCGTGGTCACGCCAGACGTGACCACGCCAGGGCATGGTCGAGCGTGTCGTTATCGTCGCCGCCGCAGACCACCCAGGGGGCAGAGGCATGTATACCTCTCAACTATGCATTAGACAAACGCACCGTAGTCCAATGCGACCAAAGCCGCCTCGACGCGATCAATGCGTCTTCCACGCAAGGCTTCGCTAGGCTTGAGGCCGCCGAGGTACCGATTGTCGGTCTGCACCCAAAGCTGTGCAGCCGTAGCGTTATTAAAGGTTTGATACAGGTGATCGTTCACCCGCTCCAACTCTTCCAGCCGCTTGCGGACTTCCTTCTGCGGCACATCATCGTCTTCGAGCCATCGCTTGACTGTACGTCCGTTGACGCCCAATGCAAGCGCGAATGTCGTCTCGTCGACGCCTAACGACTGCAACAGCCCCCTGATTTGGGCTGAAACAGAAAGCGTAACCATAGCCCCCCCTCCAAGAAGCACGACAAAGAAGGGCCGCCTCCCGCATGCACGTCCATCAAAATGCACACTAACAGCCCCATCTCGTGCCCTTGTGAACACAACTCTAGCAGATAAGACAGGGTGTGTCAACGAAAGTTTGTCAGACAAAAGTACCAGGGAGGCATAGGATTATCGATCTATTAAGAGCATTGTTTGTCCTATTTTAGTATTATCCGTACCGTTGATCTGGTCGAGAGTGTTGTTCTTCGTTAGGCCCATCAGTTTGCAGCTATCAGCATTAAGGAGGCTTGCAGGACCCGTCGGTGTAGACGACGTAGGCCGTCGCAGGGGCATCGATGCGCGCATCGTCTCCCGGCTCATCGTCGCGGGGCGCGTCGACGCCGCTCATAGCGCCGCCCCGATTGGTCGTGCGGGCAGGGCCGGTGGTGTCGGCGCGTGCGAGGTTGAGGGCAAGGAGTCGGCCCAGGATCTCCTCGTCACCCAGGTCGTGCGGCCAGCCGTAGGCGTCGAGCACGGCGTGGTCAAGCCGACGATGGGCGAGGTCGAGCCAAGTCGGGCGGTTGTTGTACAGGGCGGTGAGGGTCCGCGCTTTCAGATCGGATTCCGTCGCCCCTGGCGGATTCAGCCACCGATCACGCTGCTCCACGAGGTCACGCGTGGCCGTCACGACGGCATCGACTCGTAGATCGCCGGCGGACTCTTGTCCTATGGGCCAGGGGAAGGGGAACGTCTCGAAGGTCGTCGTCGGCGTGTAGCGCGGGCGGTCTTCTAACGATGTTCCCTTGCGTAGCGCCCACATTTCGTGCAGCCGCGAGTGCAAGACCCCGAGGACGTAGTCGCTCTCGCTGGCGATGGCGATGACGGCGCTATCCGGCAGGACGGCGGTCTCTCGCCACACGAAAAGCCGGTATTTCGACACGCGAGGTGTGACAATGTAGCGCGTCAGTGTGGCCAACGCCGCGCGCATAGCGGGGCGTGACTCTCCGTGAAGCCACCAGCGTTCTCGATAGACCGCGCGCTTATTCTCTGCGCGCTTCGGTTTGACGTGCTGCCTCACGTATTCGTAGGGGGCTTCGTAGGCTGCCGCCTCGTGCTCGGGCAAGGACACGCCAAAATCGACGATCCACATGCGACGCGGGCGTCCCGTGATATCATCGCCATTCAGCCAGGGGCGGACGACGTCGGCGTTGGGCTTCCCATTTGGATTGAGGGGAGCCGCGATCATGGCATGGGCCTGCGCGGCGGTGATATCGAACGCCCCTATTTTGGTGTCGCCCATGTAGGCGATGCGTTCGTTTTCCACCAGCGGCACCGCCGTTGTGAGGTCGAGGGCGCCGGTCAAATCGGGGTTGATCGTGGGGACCGGGACGCCGTTCAAGACGCGCGCACTTTCCGCGCCGCTGTCGAAGCCCACCATCGACACGCGGACGGCCGCACCGTCCAGCACCCAGGGCCGGTCGCTCCACGCCATAAACACATCACCGGACTGCTTGATCCGGTCTAACACGCGTCGGTTTGCCCCGCCCCTGATCGAGTTTGTGGCCAGCAATCCGGCCCGTCGGACTCGCCCGGCCGCGATCTGCGCGCGGGCGCGCTCGAAGAAATAGCACACCAGGTCGGCCTCGTGGGGCACGCGCCCGTCGTACAGTGCGAACAGCGCATCCACGTCGGGGTCGCCTAACTCGCTACGTAGGCGCTTCCCACCCAGGAAAGGCGGATTGCCGATGATGACGTCGGCCTCGGGCCAGGGCGGCTCGATGGCCTGCCCGTCGGCGCGCGTGAGCAGGGCGTCCATGTGCCGGATATTATGGAGCGGCTTGAGAATAGGGCTGTCGGGGACGCCGAAGCCGTTGTCGTGGAGCCACTGGATGTAGCCGATCCAGACGACGACCGAGGCCAATTCGTGCGCATATACGTTGAGCTCGATGCCGTAGAGCTGCTGTGGCCCGACTGTGTAAGGAAGCAGGCCGGCGACACCACTAGCAGCCGCGAAGAGGCTGACTTCTTTCCAGAGATCGAGCAGGCGCTTGAGGCTGACGTACAAGAAATTCCCAGACCCACACGCGGGGTCCAGGACCCGCACGGCGGCGATCTCGTCGGTGAACGTGAGTAACAGACGCTCCAAGGTTTGCTGGTGCCGGGTCCGTGCGCTGCCGCTAGCCGCATCGCGCTTGGCGATAAGCGCGCGTGCCTCCTCCTGCACAGCGATCCAGCGCCGATGCAGCGGAGCGATCAGGACGGGCTCGACGATGAGTAGGATATCGTCGCGGCCGGTGTAGTGCGCCCCGAGTTGGGAGCGCTTGGCCGGGTCGAGGCTGCGCTCGAAGAGGGTCCCGAAGATGGCCGGCTCGATGCTGGCCCAATCCAGGGCGGCCGCGCGCGCCAGGATTGCCACGTCGTCCGCAGTGAGGGCGAGCGTCGTGTCGTCGGCGAAGAGGCCGCCGTTGAAATAAGGGATCTTGTGCTCGCCGAAGAACCCACCCGTAGCCATGCGGGCGAACAACTCGCGCAGCCGCAGGCCGAAGTCGCCGGGCGACACGACGCTCGCCGCAACCAGACGCGTGAACAGGCCCGCCGGCAGCAGGTCGATGTCCTCGGCGAACAGGCAGAAGAGGAGGCGCATCAGGAAGTGGGCGGTAGCCTCGGGGTCCTCGCCACGGCGGCGCAGGCTCTCGGCCAGGGCGGCGAACTCGCGCGCGGCGTCCTCGGTGACGCTGGCCGTCGTGCGGTTCGGGCGGAGCAGGTCCGGGTGGGTGAAGGCGGCGCGCAGGACCTCCAGGGGCGGCAGGGCGCACGTCGGCGTCGGCTCATTGCGGGCGAGATCGTCCAGGTTGAAGGCATAGACCACCTTCACAGTGTTGGTGAAGTTGGTATGGACCTCGAAGCGGTCGAGGTCGCAGACGACGAGGAGGGGCGGGTTCTCCAGGTCCTCGCGGTATTGCTGTATCTGCCGATAGGCGGCTTTAAGGTCCTTGTGCTTGCCCTTGTACTCCCACGCGAAGTGGCGGCGCATCCAGACATCGGCCCAGCCGCCCGCGCCGCTCGTCTTGCGCGCGCCCTTCTCGAAGGTATAGTGAGTGCCGGCGGGGTCGGTGGCCGCCGGCGTGGGCTCACCGAGCACGGCGCAGAGGTCGAGGAAGTGCTGCTGGGCGGCGCTGCGCTCGGTGAGCGTGCTGCGCTGCCAGCGCGCGACGAACGTGGGCACATCGAGACGTGGTGACATGAGGCATCCTCCTACAGCAGTGTAGCAACACGCCGCAGAGGCGTTGAGAGGCTCCAGGTGACGCGTCCCACTCCGTCAAAGACATCCCCACGCTAAACGACACTCCCCGCCTGCCTAACGCGGCGCTGACCGTTCGAGGGGGCACTACGCGCCCGATGCTTTCTCGTCGGCGGGCTGCCGGGTCCGTTGTCGTCGCCCCGGCGCTGCCTTGGGCTTGCTCGCCGCTTCATCGCGCAGGACGGCGAACCCGTTGGTGAGCGCCTGGTAGGTGATCGGCACGCCGCGCCGCTTGGCAAGGCGGCTGATCGACACCTTGGCCCCCCGCACCTCTTTGGGATCGGTGCTCTCGACGCGCATGGGCTGGCCCAGGGCCACGGCGTCGAGCAGGTCGTCGTAGGGGGAGCGCGGCTTGTCCGGCGGGACGGCGCGCTGGGCAATTTCCTCATACAACGAATTTATGGACAACTTCGCTTGCTATTTCGATGCTATATGCTTAATATTACAGCATGAAAATACACGATGTGCCGTTGTCCGACGCTGCTTATGCGGACCTGCAAGAGTTCGTCCGGCTCACCTACGTGGCTATGGAATATGGAGTAGCCGTTGCCCATCGATTCTTCGAGTTAGAAAGATTAAAGCTCGACCCATTTCTCTTTGCGCACATCACACGCACCGTCGCTCGGAGCAAGTTCGAGTTGCACGGGTATGAAAGCTCGATCGTTACCGAATACCGTCCGCTTGGTGGCTTGTTCCTACATGTCGAGCGCTATGACATCAAGATCCTAAAGGCGGTCGATGATATGCCCGAGCATCCGGATGGTGGAGGATGGCTACCTCTACCCAAGACTCGGCGCGGGAAGGAGTTTTATGATCAACTGCCACCGCAGGAGCAACACCGCCAAGTCGCCTTCGATAACAACTTTCAGATAGTCGAGCATGTCGATGCAGACGACGAGGAGCCTAGGTGGAAGTGCGTGGTGCTATGGGGGCTCACTGGTACTCGTCGGCTCGCTCCTCTGACTTTGGTGTGTCCCAAAACTGGCGGTTTCACGCGGTGGCACGTACGCGAACATTGGAGGATGCCGCTGCCGCAAGTTGACATCGCCGCGCCGCGCGACATGATGCACCTTGAGGATGACGACGAGCGTTTGGGGCAACTTTATCGAGACGCTATATCCAGCTATGGGGACATCCTCCCCGACCTGGATATGAATCTGAAAACAGACGACGAAGAGAACAGTGGCATGACAGGCGAGACGCATGGGTGACGGTAGCCAACTAACGCTCGACCTTGGAGATGCGCAGGAACCCTTCCCGAGGATTCCAAAGGATGGGGTTAACGGCGATCGGGTTAAGCAAGCACGCGAATTGAGGGCGTGGACGCTGGATGATTTAGCATCGCGTGTTGGCGTCAAGGCGTCCGCGATCTCACAGATCGAGTCTGGCTTAACACAACCAACGCCGGCCCATCTCCAAGCAATCGCGCTGCAGACCGGTTTCCCGCCGGCATTTTTTCGTCAACCCACCGTCGTTGATTTTCCGCTCGGATCGCTCCTGTTCCGCAGTCGTTCGACGGGGGCAACTAAGCAACGATCGACGGCGCATGCATTCGGGCGCATTGTCTACGAACTGGCTGAGTTGTTGCTCATACCGCGCATGACGAACATACTCATCAGTATCCCGCGCCTGCGCGAGGACCCACAGATAGCCGCCCAAATTACTCGTTCAGCCCTTGGGTTGTCACCCGATACACCGATCGGCAACCTTACCTTGACTTTAGAGCGGCACGGCGTTTTGGCTCTGGCGCTCCCGATGTCTTTGCCCGGTGTGGATGCCTTCTCGCTGTGGGCGTCGTCGGAGGTGGAACGCCCTGTGACTGTTCTCATGGGGGACGCACCGGGAGACCGGCTCAGATTCAGCATCGCTCACGAACTGGGTCATTTAGTCTTGCATCGTACTCTGATACGCACCACTCCTGTGACGAAAACGGCCGAAGAGGAGGCTAACCGGTTCGCGGCAGAGTTCCTACTCCCAACGGCCCGGGTACAAGAAGAACTCGTGGCACCCGTGCGGCTAGAGCATTTAGCGCGACTGAAACAACGATGGGGTGTGTCAATCCAGGCGCTCATCGAGCGAACATATTCGCTTGACGTCATTAGTGATCGCCAACGGTCCTATCTGTACAGCCAAATGGCGACCCGTGGTTGGAGGACAAGAGAGCCACACGAGATACCTATTGAAAAGCCGCGCGCGTTACGCAAGATGGTTGAAAAGGTGTATGGCGTCGAGCAGCAGGGTCACATTACGATCGATTATGAGCGGCTGGCAGCAGACATGCGGGTGACTGTCCCGCTAGCAAAGCAGATTGTTAATGCCCATGCCGAGAGATCAGAACTAATGAATACAGCTCGGAATCCATCTACGCTTCGTCTGATAAAGGCTGAATAGCTTTAACGATTCACCCCAACTCTGTGTACGTTTCATAAGACCTCGATAGCCGGGCCGGCTACTGGGTGTGTTGGCTACACGTCGCATCCGTCCAGCGATAATCACAGCGTTAGTGGACGGATGCAGGCGTGTAGCCAACACAGGTGGTATCGCCGCGCCGACCTCCCGCGCCCACCGCCGTTACCGCCGTTACCGCCGGCGGCCGGCGAGCAAGACGACGAGCACGAGCACCACCAGCACGGCCACGGCCAGGCCGATCCCCGTGACGGCCACGGCGCCGAGCGCGAGCACCACCAGGAGGGCCGCCGCCACGCCGAGCCAGATGACCGCGCGGGGCCGCCTCCGCCGCGGGCCCCGTGCGCGGCCGCCGGCCGGGGACGCCGCGGCCTGCTCCTCGCCCGTCAGGCGCGCGCGCAGGGCGCGCGCGAACGCCGGGTCCGGCCGGGCGAACGGCGGGTCTGGTTCCGCTGCCTCCGCCCGCTCCCGCCGCCCCAGCAGCGGCCCCAGCTCCGCGAACAGCCCCGCCAGCGCCTCGTCCGACCGCGTCGCCGCGCGCCGCCGTTTCCGTCGCCCCTCGTCAGGCCTCATCCCGCTCCTCCGCGCGCAGCCGCGCCCGCAACGCGCCCAACGCCCGCCGTAGCACTTGTTTGGCCGCGCCCTCGCTCCGGCCCATCCGCTCCGCCACCTCGGCGAAGCTACACCCGTCGTAGAAGCGCAGCCGCACCACCCGCCGCTGCGCGGGCGGCAGCGCCGCGAGGTGCCCGTCCAGCCAGGACGCGAGATCCCACTGCTCCACCTCGTCCGCCGCCGTCCGCTCCGGTGCGGCCACATCCTCCGTGTGGGGCGCCGCCGCGCTTGCCACCGGCGCGTGCACGGCGCGACGCGCGCGGTCGGCGGCCGCGTGGGCGGCGATGCGCAGCAGCCACGCCGAGAAGGGCGCGCCGCGCTCCTCGTAGCGGCCGATGTGCGCCAGGGCGCGCTCGAAGGTCTGCGCGGCCACATCCTCCGCCTCCTCGCGGGTCGCGCTGTGCAGCGCACAGAAGGTGTAGACGCGGCGAAAGTAGAGGTCGTAGAGGTCCCCGAAGGCGGCGCGATCGTGGCGCGCCCGCGCGATGAGGGCGGCGCTGGCCTCGGGGCGCCGCGGAGGGACGTGCCCATCTCGCATGTCGCTCGCTACTCCCCTTATAGTCTAACGCCGGCGTGCCCCAAAAGTGACACGCGCGCCGCGTCACTTTTCCGGCGACGGCGCGTTCAGCCTAGTGTAGTGGACAGAAGCCGCCACCCTCAAGCCGGCCGGGACCGCACGGTGCGTCGCGGGCGGACGACAGCGTGGGGGGGCTGGCGCCGTCGGGAGGAGGTGGACGTGTCGTCGCGCGGCCGCGAAGGGTGCGGCCATGGGACAACGTAGCACGACAACGCCCGCCGCCAGGGCCGACGGGCGTGCACCGACAGGAGACGGACACAACAGTGGCCCACACGCTATAGTATGCACGCGGCGTGACGCCTGTTGAGAGCGCCTATATGCACGATGGCACAGCACCTGCCTTGAACGACGGTGCACCATAACGACGAACGAGGGAAAGGACGTTTCACACGATGTCGCAAGAACACACGCCCTTGTCGGACACGGCCGGCCGGGTGGCCGCGCAGGCCGGGGACAAAGTGGGCCAGGCCGTTGACCTGGCCAAGCAGCAGACGACCTCACGGCTAGAGGACCAGCGCGAGCAGGTCGCCGCGAGCCTCTACACAACGGCTCATGTGTTGCGCCAGGCGGGGCAGCAACTCCGGGAACAGGAGCAGACGCCCATCGCCACGCTGGCTGATCGGACGGCGCGGCAGGCCGAGCGCGGCTCGGGCTACCTGCGCGGCCGGGACGTGCCCGGTCTCCTCGACGACACGGAGCACCTCGGCCGGGCGCACCCGGTGCTCTTCACGGGGGGCGCGCTCGCACTGGGGCTGCTCGGCGTCCGCTTCCTCAAGAGTTCACGCCGGCCGCACCAGCCGCAGGAGACACCGCCGCAGGCACAACTGCAGCTGCCCGCGCCGCCCCCAATCCCAAGTGCCCCTTCTCCGGCCGTCGGCGCGGGTGACACGGTCGCCGCACCGACGCCCCCGCGTACCCCGCCGACGCCGCCGGAGCCCCCGCGCGGCCCGGCGGGACCCGCCCCCGTCCGCGTGTCCGACGACACGCCCATCCCCCCCGTCCTGGCGGGTGATGCCGTCGGTCGCGCGCCCGCAGGGACGGGTGCCCGCGACGCCGAGGACGCCCTGCGGCGCGCCCAGGCGACCAGTCAGCGCACGCCCGGTACACCGGGCACACCGGGGGGGCGGCCGCGTGACACGACATCGGGGTCGTGATCCGCGGCGCCGAGCAGGGAGGGGGACAGATGCAGACGGGTAAGGACGACCGCTCGCTGGGCGAGCTGTTCGGGGATTTGGCGGGTCAGACCGGCGCGTTAGTGCGCGAGGAGGTCACGCTGGCCAAGGCCGAACTGACACAGACGGCGACGCGGGCCGGCAAGGACATCGGCGTGCTGGTCATCGGCGGCGCGGTGGCCTATGCCGGGCTCCTCGCGCTGCTGGCTGCGGCGATCCTGGCCCTCGCCACGGTGCTCCCGGCGTGGCTCGCGGCCCTCATCGTGGGGCTCGTCGTCGCGGGGGTGGGCGCGCTGCTGCTCCAACGGGGCCGCGCGGCCCTCGCGCACACTGATCTGGCGCCACGCCAGACGCTGGCGACGCTGGCGGCCGATGTCGACGCGGTGAAAGGGAAGAGAGGATGAGCGAGTGGCGAGAGGTCACCCCGACCGCGACGGACGCGGGCGAGGTGACGGACATTGAGCGGCAGATCGAGCGGACCCAGGGCGCGATGAGCGGGACGCTCGACGCGATCCAGGAGAAGCTCAACCCAGGGGCGCTCATCGAGCAGGCGCGCGGGCCGGTCGAGGACACCAGCGACCACATCGTGGCCGAGGTACAGCGCGCCGTGCGGGAGTCGGCCGACCACCTCGTGGAGCGGGCGACGGAGGTGCTGCGCGACGCGCCCGGCCCGCTGCTCGCGCAGGTGCGCGGCCCGGTCGAGGAGGTCGCCGACCACCTCATCGCGCGGGTCACGGCGGCCGCCGAGGAAGCGACCGACCACATTTTGGAGCAGGCGCGCACGACGGCCACGGAGGCCGCATCCGACATCGTGGCGCGGACCGGCGAGGCCGTCCGCGCGGCAACCATAGGGAAGGTGGAACACATGGTCCAGACAGTGGGCAACACAACCAGGGATATGGCCGAGGGCGCCAACAACACGACCAAGGGGCTCGGCTCCGCCGTCATGGGGACGATCGAACGCAATCCGCTGCCGGCGGCCCTTGCCGCGATCGGCCTGGGCTGGCTCTACCTCAAGCGGCCCACCGCCGCGTCGCGGGGCGTCGTCCCTACGCCCTATCCAGCCTATCCGTCCTATCGGGCCGATCAGTCAGGGCGGCGGACCGCCGGCGACACCGTTGGTAGCGCGGCGGGCGCCGTCGGCGACACCGTTGGTAGCGCGGCGGGCGCCGTTGGGGACGCGGCCAGCACAACGGCAGGCGCCATGGGCGACGCCGTGGGCAACGTCGGAGATGCGCTGGGCAACGCGGCGGGGACGGTCGGGAGTACCGTCGGCAGCGCGGCAAGCGCGGTCGGGGAGACGGTCGGCGGGGCCGCCGCTGGGACGCAGGACGCGGCGCGCGGACTCGTCGCCGAGGTGCAGTACCGGGCGTCTCAGGTCGGGGACGGGTTCCAGACGCTGGCCCAGCAGAACCCGCTCGCCCTCGGTGCGGCCGGCCTCGCGCTGGGATCGTTGATCGGGCTCGCCCTACCCGAGACACCGGGGGAGCGCCGGCTCATGGGCGGCGCGCGTGACGTCGCCCTTGACAAAGCAGGGGCGGCCGCGCAGGACACCCTGCAGAAGGTCGGGAGCGTCGCACAGAAGGCCGAGGGCGCGGCCAAGGACGAGGCGCAGGCGCAGGGGCTGGGCGCGTAGCCCCGCGCACAACCCGATTGAATGGTCGCGTCCAGAGCGGTAAAGAAGGAAGGCGTGGTATGGCAGCGCGAGGAGTCGTGCGACAGACAGGCGCGCGGGACGGCGCGCGGACCCGCGGGAACGCGGGACGGATGGCCGAGGGGGGCACGGCGGGGGTGGCACACACCGGTGACGACCCGCGCGCACGCGACGCGCGCGCGGGCCTGCACCGGATCGTCGCTGGGATGAGAGAGGGAGGCCGCCCGCGTCCGGCTCTCCTGCTGGGGGGCGCGATCGGGCTCGGGCTCGCCGTCCTGGCCGTTCGTTTCTTCACAGGGTCTCGTCCCGCGCGCCACCCAGGCGCGACGCCGACCCCGGCCGTGGCCCCCGCCGACACGGGGGGGGCGCGCGCCCCCGCCTCACCACTTGCCGCGCGCACGCTGGACGCGCCGGACGCGTCGGCCCCGACATCAGACGCCGGGGTCGGCGGCGCCACGGCGGACGCCTCCGACGCGCCCCCGGTCGCGCCCGCGCGCGACGAGGCTGCCCCCATACGGGTCACGGGCAGCGACGGCCACGTCCCCCCCGTCGTCGTGTCCGTAGAGCCTCCCCCCTCCACACCATGGCCTCAGACGCCGACCAGCGGTCCTGCAACATAACGCTGTCCCTAACGAGGGGCAGGTCAAAGAGAAGAGGACAGCGGCGGCCTGGAAGAGGGCGTCGAGAACCCGATGCGCGCCCTGTGGTGGCGACCTGCCTCGTCCGGCTACCAGATGGGGCAGGTCGCCACCACAGGGCGCTCCCCCCGCATCCTGGCACGCCTCTTGCGTTATATCGCGATAGGTCGCAATATATCTTAAACTGGGCTCGATGAGGGTCGTGGTCGGCGGCTACACACCGGAGGAAACGAAGGAGACATCCCATGGCGAACACAGTGGATAATCAAGGCCGCGTCGGACGCGGCGACCAACGAACCGAGGCCCCCGTGACAGCGGCCACCGGCCATGCCGGACCAGTGCGCGAGACGACGACGCGCACCGTGTCGCAGGTGATGAACCTGCCGACCGACCGGGTCCGCTGGGGGCCGATCTGGGCCGGCTTACTCAGCGCGTTCTTCACGCTGTTGGTGTTGAGCCTGCTCGGGCTCGCCATCGGCGCCTCGACCGTGGACACGGGCGCGGCCGTCCAGGGTACCAGTAACCAGAACGCCGGGTCGTACTCGGCCATCTGGGCCGGGATCAGCGCGATTATCGCCTTCCTCATCGGCGGCTACGTCGCCGGCCGGACGGCGGCGGTGCATGAGCGCGGCTGGGCGGCCCTCAACGGCGCGCTTGTGTTCCTGCTGGCCCTACCCCTCCTGTTGTGGTTGGCGACGCAGGGCCTGGGTGCCCTCATCGGCAACGCGAGCCACATCGCCAGCGGGCTCGGCGTCAACCTGGGGCAGCTCGGCGCTACGGCGTCCGGCGCGGCCAAGACCATCACACCGGCGCAGGCGCAGCAGGCCGTCGACACGGCGAAGACCACGGCCTGGGGTACCCTGATCGGGCTGGTGGTGGGCCTGGTGGCGGCCGCGGTGGGCGGGACCCTCGGCATGCGCCACGCGGCACGCGACACACACGCCACGGGTGCCGCTGCCTAAGGGGGGCACGGCGCCGCGCGGACGGGGCGCCCCTGACAGGGGCGCCCCGTCCGCGCGAGGATCAGGGGGAGGAGCACGCGACAGCGCTGGACAACCCACCGCCAGGGGGCGTCATCGCCTGCCCCACGCCGTGGGACGCGCGCGGCCGTCTGTTGCTTTGACGGTCAACGCGCTGCGGTCATGGACCACCGCATGGATCGGTGGTGTCACAGGTAGAAGGGGAGGCTGTCATGGTTTCACACACCCCGCGGACAGCGGGTCAGCTGCCCACGTCCTGGCAGCGCGCGCTCTATCTGCCCCTGATCATCCTCGCGTGGCTGGCCATCGTCCTGGTCGGGGGCTGGCTCCTGGCCCACGTCGTCAAGGCCCTGCTGACGCTGCTCTTGAGCGGCATCGTGGCCTTCGCGCTCACCCCGCTGGTGTCCCTGCTGGCGCGCTGGCTGCCCCGCAACCTGGCCATCGCTGTGGCGTATGTGCTCGGTTTCGTGGTGCTGCTCGGCCTGATCGCCTTCCTCGTCGTCACCGCGGCCACGCAGGTCACCAGCCTGGTCCACGACCTCCCCCGCTATGCGCAGCAGGCCCAGCGCCTCGAACCGCGGCTCCTCCCCCTCCTGCGACCGTTCGGGGTCACGTCGACCACGCTCCATACCGCGCAGCAGCAGGCGATCGCCTCCGTCCGGGGGGTAGGGACGACGGCCGCGCAGGAGTCGCTCGGTCTCGTCTCAGGGATCGTGTCTACGCTGATCGAGCTCGTGCTGATCCTGATCCTGAGCGTGTACCTCACCGCGAATGGGCCCAAGATCGCCCGGCGGTTGCGCCGCGAGACGCCGGGCGCCCAACGTTGGCGCACCGGCCTGCTCATCGCGATCGTGAACCAGGTGGTCGGCGGCTACATCCGGGGCACGCTGACGCTGGCGGCGCTCGTTGGGGGGCTCGTGGGCGGCGGCATGCTCGTCCTCCACCTCCCCTATGCCGTGCTGCTGGGCGTGCTCGCGTTCTTCATGGAGTTCATCCCCATCATCGGGGTCCTTATCTCCGGCACGGTGTGCGTCCTGATCGCCCTCTTCCAGGGCCCGGTGGTGGCGCTGCTGGTCCTGGTCTACTTCGCCGTCGTGCATGTCATCGAGGGCGATGTGGTGGGGCCGCGCATCATGGGTAAGGCGGTGGGCATTCATCCGGCGACGGCGCTGCTCGCGCTGGTCGCCGGCAGCGAGTTGTTTGGCTTGTGGGGCGCGCTCTTCGGGGCGCCCCTGGCGGGCGTGCTCCAGGCCGTCGGTACGGCGGCCTGGCGCGAACTGCGCGGCGGCGATGCGCAGGCCGTTGTGCAGGCCGTGGTGGCACAGGAGAAGCAGAAGGGAGCGGAGGAGGAACGGGCAACGGACGAGCAGCACCGTTCAGCGCCGGTCGTGCCCTAGCCGGTCCTCGCACCCGTCACACGAGGCCGTGACTCTCTGCGGGGCGGTGACCGTCAACAGAAGATCTGGGGGGGCCGTCCTGTCGGGCTCCCCGGCTGTTCGGGGGAGCCGGGAAGCGGGGGCTGACCGGGGAGCGGTGTCTCCGGGTAGGGCGGCCGCCTAGGTATTTGGGGGTCGCCAGGCGTTTCCGGCTCCCCTGGGACGGGTGGTCGCCCCGGCAGGTCAGGCGTGCCCGGCAGCGGCGGCTGACCGGGGATCGCGGTGCCTGGAGGCTGACCGGGGATCGGCGTTTCCGGATAGGGCGGTTGACCGGGCACAGCGGGCTGATCGAGACTCTGGTGCGGGCTGTCCGGGTCGTGGATGCGTGGCGTCACCATCGGTCTCCTCCTCGTTTCTTCGTTTCTTGCCTGCCCCCGCGTGACACCGGGGCGTAACTCCTGCCTGCGGGAGACGTGTTGTTCCCTCACCGGGCCTGGGCCAGCATCTCCTCACGTTTAGCGGTGATCGTCTTGGTCAGGGCGTCGAAGGAGTCGGCGAACTGCCGCACGCCGTCCCGTTGCAACTGCTCCGTCACCACGTCCAGGGAGATGCCCGCCCGCTCGAGCGCGGCGAACGCGCGCCGCGCGTCTTCCACATCCCGATCCACCGTGCGCGCGACCTGGCCGTGGTCGAGGAAGGCGTCGATGGTCGCTGGCGTCATCGTGTCCACGGTGTCGGGGCCGATGAGTTGCTCGGCGTAGAGGATGTCCCGGTACGCGGGGTTCTTGGTGCTCGTGCTGGCCCACAGGCAGCGCTGCGTCCTGGCCCCCTTCCGTGCCAGCGCCTCCCAGCGCGGGCCGGAGAAGATCTCCTGGTAGGCGGCGTAGGCGAGCTTCGCGTTGGCGATGGCCGCCGTGCCGCGCAGCGCGGCGAGCTCCCTTTTCTTGCCCTCGTCATTCGTTTCGGCAATAAGCGCGTCGAGCTTCTTATCCACCGCCGTATCGACGCGGCTGACGAAGAACGAGGCCACCGAG
>JAABUU010004394.1_pt1 | contig 16664 bp, 16 predicted proteins | sample 5559301 | NCBI WGS metagenome assembly JAABUU01 (sample SAMN10711884, study PRJNA513360) | rock metagenome | isolation source: Antarctica rocks | place: Antarctica: Victoria Land, Richard Nunatak white | reverse complement strand
AGGACGCCATCGCCGCCTCCATCGACAACGTGCGCCGCTACAACGAGCGCCTGCTGCGAGAGGGCGCGTGGCTCGAAGAGCTCTCGCCCGGCATGATCCTGGGTGAGAAGAGCAGCCCGATCGATCGTGTCGGACTCTACATCCCGGCCGGCAAAGGCTCGTTCCCCTCGGTCATGGTCTACATGGGCACGCCGGCCGTCGTCGCGGGCGTGCGCGAGGTCGTCGTGGTCACGCCGCCCGTCAAGAGCGGTGAGCGCGCCGCCGACCAGGCCGTGCTGGTCGTGTGCGATCAGCTCGGTATCGGCGAGATCTACCGCGCCAACGGGCCGTCCGGCATCGCGGCGCTCGCGCTGGGCACGAACATGATCCGGCGCGTGCGCAAGATCGTCGGACCCGGCTCGCCGGCGGTGCAGGCGGCCAAGATCCTGGCCCAACTCGAAGGGGTGGAGGCCCCAATGCTCTATGGTCCGTCCGAGGGGCTGATCTTGGCCGACGACAGCGCTGACCCCACGCTCGTCGCGGCCGACCTCCTCAACGAGGCCGAGCACGGCCACGACTCCGCCGCCATCCTGGTCACACCCTCGCGCGCGTTGGTCGAGGCCGTGCAGCGCGAGGTGGCGACGCAGCTGGCGGCGTTGCCGGAGCCGCGCCGCGCCTACGCCGCGTCGGCGACGACGGTGTACGGCGGCGCGGTCATCACGCGCGACCTCGATGAGGCCATCGCCTTCACCAATGAGTACGCCCCCGAGCACATGCAGGTCGCCACGCGCGACGCGCTGTTCGTGGCCACGCGCATCGAGAACGCCGGCGAGATCCTGGTGGGGCAGAACGCGCCCATCGCGGCCGCCAACTTCGCCGTGGGCATCCCGACGACGCTGCCGACGGGCGGCTTCGCCGCCGTCAGTTCGGGCATCACCGCGCACAGCTTCCGCAAGCGCAGTTCCATTGCCTACCTCACGCGCGACGCGCTGGCCGGCATCGCCGACACCACGCTGGCCTTGGCCGAGTTCGAGGGCTTCCCGCAGCACGCCGCCGCCATCCGCATCCGCGGGCTCGGGGAGCACAGCGCCTGATGGCCGGGCAGCCCCACCTGCTCTGCTCGACGGGAGCCTTTACCCGCGATCCCGACCGGACCGACTACCGGGCTATCCTGACCTACGGTCCTATGCTGGCGGTCGACGGGTTTGAGTTGCTCTTCTATCCCGATTGGTATCCCGACATTGAGGGCATCGCGGTCGGCTTGCGCGCCTCTGGCCTGCGGTTCCCTGTCCTGCATGCCGAGAAGAGCATCGGCCCCGCGTTGGGCAGCGATCACCCAGAGGTACGGGCGCTGGGGTTACAGCGGCTCGCGGAGAATTACCGGCTCGGCCGTCTGTTGGGGACCACGTTGCTCATCTTACACCTCTGGGGCCTACCCGGTTCCGACGAGCGCCTGGACCGCAACCTCGCCGCGCTCGACGCCTGCCTAACGATGGCGGATGGTTATGGGATGGGCATGGCCGTGGAAACCATCCCCTGCGTCCGCGCCGACCCCCTCAGCAACGTCCGCCGCGCGCTGGACCACGATGCGCGCTGCCTGGTGGCTTTAGACACGGAGTTCCTGGCCTTCCATGGACAACTCGATGCATCGCTGACCGCGCCCTGGCTATGGGAACGCGCGTCCGTCGCCCACATGCATGTCAAAGATTACGATGGCCGCATGGTCTCGGCCGATGGGCGCCGCCGGTATCTCCACCCTGGCGAGGGACACATCGACTTCGTGAGCGTGTTCGGTGCGCTCAGCGGACACGCGTTTAGCGGGTTCGTGAGCCTGGAAGCAGCGGCCGTCGATAGGACGGGCACCGTCGATATGAGCCGCATTCAAGCGAGCATAACAGCGCTCCGTGATCTCATGCCACGGTACAATAACAAGAAAACCTTATTGGCGCGCGAGAGTTGAGGAGACGACGCCATGGCAAAAGCGATGACGATCGAGTTACCCGACGATCAGGCGGAGCGGCTCCAGCAGCTTGCCCGCCGCCTCGGCCGTACGCAAGAGGAAGCCGGCGCACGCCTAATCGACGAAGCGCCGCGCGTGGCCGAGTTTGCCCTCATCACCTTCCGCGACTCGGCCGCCGGGCGGCAGGCGTACATCCAGGGTGCGGGCCTGGCGGTATGGGAGGTGATGATGCGTATGCGGTCCATCTCTGTCACGCTGTTCCTCACTGAAGGGGCAGGCTCATGCCCACGTTAACGATACTCTGCTTCCCGCGAGTTTAATGGGCGAATGTCCTGAAGATTGATCTTTTTCCCCTTTTGGATACCAGTTACAACTACCTGTGTATCCCAGAGTGGTTTTACGATATCGCTCATCATGCCAGGAGGAACGACGATAGTATGGCGCAGGTGGCGGTCATCGATAAGTTGAATCTCATCCTGGTCTTTTTTTCGGGCATCAGCCATCTTCAAGCTGCCCACGACTTGTATGATACTGTTGATAGGCAAGCCTACCGATGTTATGGAACGAGTAGCTAACGGCTGAGGAAGCAGATTCTCCCTCGTTGCTGTGAGAGCCACTTTCCTTACGTGGCCATGACGCAGTGTTGTGAACCCAACAAGGTTCACATCTTGTCCATCGGGAGCAATACGTTTAGCGAGTGCTACGAAATTTGTATAGTAAGCATCGTCCGGAATGCGCTCTTTGAGAAGTTTCTCGTTACCACGCGCGAGTATTTCTAGACATTCGAGCAGCTCATCGATCACCTCCTCTCCAAGTGATAGCCCAGGCAGACTAAGTTGAGTGTTTTTACCGACTTTGAATGTGACAGCAAAACTCGCTGCTCTGGGTGTGCTCATATAGAGTTCGAGACTTTCTTGAAGGCTCTTTTCCCTTCGTCCTCGATCCCGATATGGTCTTTGCAGCTTCCGCTCGGCCGTCCGATAAAGAAGTTTCTCAGTTTGCTCAACTCGTTCTATAAACGCTTCGGTGGGCGCCACTCCATAACCAACAGCGTTGCCAGCAATAGACATTTGAATTTCAGCTTCGCTCAGGGCAATGCCTCTCAACTCCAGATGGCGCTGGAAATAGACCTGCTCTAGCATGTCCCGAAGTTCTTCTGCAATCTCGGCAGGAGGGTCGCCCGAAAGAGCAGTACAAATCAACTTTTCAGCTTCGGGGATGAGGTTACAGTCTAACGCTAGCGATGCGGCACTCCTTAAAAGAACCGAGCGAGTGGGTTCTTCCTTTACATCGGTCACTAGACAAGTGGCTGCTTGTGCCTCAAGATCATAGGCTTGCCGAAAATGGAGTAAAGCCTGATCCTCCTCGCCCTTCTGTCGTGCTACAAGGGCCAGATCTGTTTGTTCCATTGCCTGCCGATGAAGAGCCTTGATTTCTTTCATGGGGTCGGCGTCGCCTCCACATGTGCCATGGGATTCCCAAACTCAACAACCGCTACGTATCCCGGTGCAAGATGATCGGTGAGTTTGATTTGGGCCTTCTTTTGCTTGACTCTCGTGTCAATTTGGGCGGTAGTGCCAAAAAGAATTCCTGATACTTCAAGACGAGCCTTCCCTCTGAAGAGCACGTCATCATCCTCTTCACCAATCCAGTAGTCAAAACCGGGCCCTTTTCTTGATCGTTCAACAACCACTTTCCCTGTGAGTTCTTTCACCAAGAGAATAGCGACACAACAGGCCCCCCATTCAGTGGCTTCCTGCATATCGTTGTAGCAACGCTTTCGCTGCTCATCAACCGCTAACCATTCGAGCTGGACGGTACAAGTCTTCATGCCTACAACGAATAGTTGTATACCCGTCTGATGCTCACGATCTTCTAAGCACACGGCTGCTGATTCCGCAAGCATTTTCCCGCAAGCAGTCGTCACTCCAGGCATTCCGTTACTTAGTGAAGCCAACTTGATTTTTTTTGCTTTCGATCTCTCCATGCTTTCTTTCGAGGTCTGGAGTTGTCTAGCCAATGCAGAATGTGAGTATGAGGAGGGACCGTATTGGACTGGAAACTCTGCAAAAAACGGGAGGGGATTAGGTCGGTTATCCAGGTCTTGTATATCCGTACATCATCTTCCGTCACCTTTAGCGCGCTTAACCCCAATTGACCTCCACCGGAGCGTCAGAATGCTTGGCGTATACGCTTCGTCGCTCGGCTGAAAGGGTCTGCTGATTACAGGTTTGGGTGGCAGTTAGCTCTTATGGTAGCAGGAAAAGATCCTGAGAGAAAGACAAGGTAGTGTAGGAGTTTGGAAGAAACTCTCTTGTACCGGGAGTTTCAACGATAAAATAGCTCTTTTGTTCTATTTTAGAATCTCCAGGAAGTCCTGTCAAGATGATTTATCAAGAGAATGAAATTCACCAAGTTTGCGTCGTCAGGCATAAAGCAGTATTCGCAGCGGCCTTGGGCGCGTAAGCGTACCTCGCGGCGTAGGGCAGCGCTGACGTCTTCCCTCACGCGTCGCGCACATCCTGCATCTGTTGGTAGGCTTGCGACCGAATGAGCAGGACGATACGGTCAAGCTGCACGCACTGATCGAGCTCATCGGCCTCATCGACGGTCAACGTCCCCGCCGACTTTTTCAGCAGGAGTTGACGTACGCGCGCCACGGTTTCGTCCGAGAGCCGGAACGTCGCGATAGCTTCGCGGGTTGGACCGCTAGCAAAGAAGGCGACGACTTCGTCGTAGGCATGCGGCAGAGTTGCGTGGTTCACTTATTACCCTCCCTGGCGTTTGTCTATCGGAGCTTTCCCCAAGACGACACCTTTTGCCCTTTGCTATCTGCTGTATCTATGGCTCGCCGCCCTCTTCGCTATCATGCTCCCGTCCCGCTCTATCGTCAGTATAGCCGCGGCAGGGTCGACGGGTTTACGCCGATTTTCTATCCCGATAGTCAAGCGCGCGTTTCTTATTGCGACGAGAAGGCGGCCGTGAACACGCGCCTGTGGAGTGTCAGCTGATGTGCGACTCATCGGTATCACTCTTCCGATGGCATGCTGGCCAGGGCCTCCGCGACCGCGTCGTCGATGGAGAGCGTGCGACCCGCCGCCTGCGCGTCGGCGAAGGCCGCCTCACCCAGGGCGTCGCGCATGTTGGCGAATACCGGTGTGATCGTGTCGTATTCCCAATCGGGGATGGCGAGACCGGCGCGCTCGCGGAGCACGATGGATGCCGCATAGAGGCGAACCGCCTGGCGCATCCGTCCGGTCCCGGCCAGCGCCAGCGCGATAATCCCGAGGACGACGGCCGTTAACCAGATGTCGCCTCCCAGGCTCAAGGGTAGCGCGTCCGCTGCCAGGCGACCGGCCGTCGCATACGCGCCCTGGCGTATCGCCAGCCCTGCCAGGATCATCATCACCGCGGCCACGCCCCAGCGGTCCCCGATCACGCCGAACAGCTCTTTGCTCTCCCGTAACCGCGCCTCAGCCCGCGCCATATCCACCCCTGGCAGGCCTAATCCAGCCGACCCCAGCGCGTAGAGTTCCATGGCCACCCCCCACCGGTCATCCACGCGGCGGAACAGGTCCACCGCCTGTTCGTGGTACGCCAGGCACAATGCCAGGTCGCCGGCCCACATTGCGGGGGCTCCCATGGCGGCGAGCGCCCAGGCTATGCCGCGCTCATCACCCAGATCCTGGTAGAGCGCCAGCCCCTCCGCCAGCAGGCGCTCGGCCTGCGCGCTGTCGCCGCCGCTAGTGGCCAGCGATCCGGCCGTCACCAGAGCCTTGGCGCGTTCTGGCCCGGCCGCGTCGTCGCGCGCCAACGCGGCCTGCAACCATCCCATCCCTTCGCTCAGGTGGCCGCGCCAGATCCAGAACCGTTCGAGCGCCGCCGCCAGCCGCAACGCCGCCGTCCCCTCGCCCGCGTCCAGTAGGGTACGCAGCGCCGCGCGCACGTTGGCGTGGTCCCGCTCCAGCCGCCGCAGCCAGGCCACCTGCCCCGGCCCGATCAGTTCGCGCTCCGCGCGTTCCGCCAACTCCAGGTAACAGGCGGCGTGGCGCCGGCGGAACGCGCCCACCTCCCCGCTCTCGGCTAACCGCGCGGCCGCATATTCGCGGATAGTCTCCAGCATCCAGAAGCGCGGCTCTCCGTCCGCGTCGTCGTCCCATGCCACCAAACCATGATCGGTCAGTTCGACAAGCCCTGCCAGGATATGCCCGCCCGGCGCCGCCCCCAGGTCCGGATCGGACGCGCAGACCGCTGCTGCGGCCTCTAAATCCCACCCGTCATCGAACACGGCTAGGCGGCTGAAGAGCAACTGGACCGCGCCCGTGAGGAGCTCGAAGCTCCAGTCCAGCGTCCCCCGCAAAGTCTGCTGTCGCGCGGGGAGATCGCGCGGGCCATCGGTCAAGAGGGCGAGGCGGCTATCGAGCCGGGCGAGCAGCGCGGGCGGGGCGAAGAGCTTGGCGCGCGCCGCGGCCAACTCGATGGCTAGCGGCAGCCCGTCCAGCCGCCGGCAGATGTCTCCCACGGCCGCAAGCGTGTCGGGCGTCGGGGTGAGGTCCGGCCGGAGCGCGCGCGCCCGTTCCAGGAAGAGTTGCACCGCCTCGTGGTCGAGCGAGTCGGTAGGCGCCTCGCACGATCCCGGTACGCCCAGTGGCGGCACGCGGACCTCGCGCTCGCCATAGAGGCGCAACGGCACGCGGCTCGTCGCCAGCACGCTCGTCTGCGGCGCCGCGGCCAGCAACTGACCGACCAGTGGCGCCGCCGAGAGCACCTGCTCGACGTTGTCCAGCACCAGGAGCATCTGCCGGGGGCGCAGGTATGCCGCGAGGCGGTCGGGTAGCGTGCGGTCCGTGCCCCCACGTAGGCCGAGCGCGTGGGCGATCGTCGCGGGCGCCAACGCCGGGTCGCGGATCGTGCTCAGGTCGACGAAGGCGACCCCATCGCGGAAGTTCTCGCGCACTTCCTGGGCGACCTGCAGGACCAGGCGCGTCTTGCCCGTGCCGCCGACGCCAGTCAGCGTCACCAGCCGGGCGCCCTGCCGCACGAGATCGCGCACCACCGCGATCTCGCGGGTGCGTCCCACGAAACTCGTGAGCGACATGGGGAGCGGGACGAGAGCGTGCGCCGCCCGCGTCGTGACAGCAGCGGGTTGGGCGGTCAAGCCGTTGGAGGTGGTTGGGCGGCGGCGCGGGGTCGCCAGCGCCATCGCCGCGAAACGCGCGCGGTCCTCCCCCTCCAGCGTCAGCGCCGCGGCTAAACGCGTGAGCGTGTCGCGGTATGGCTTGTTGATCCCGCGCTCCAACGCCTGGATGTTGCGCACGCTCACACCCGCCCGCTCGGCCAGCGCCTCCTGCGTCAGCCCCGCCGTCAGCCGATGGCGCCGCAGCAGTGCGCCGAAGAGCTCCGGCGCCTCCGCACCCACTCGACCATCCCGCACCGTACCCTCCCATCTGTCCCGCGCGTCGCCGTCCCTGCTAGTGCCATGATAACACCTCGCCCATGCGCGCAGCCCCGCCCCCGCGCGGCGCCGCTCGGTCAGGGTAGGCGGGGAGATCGCGCGGACCGGTACCCGCAGAGTTTAGACGCCATGCCAAACTCTGTGGGTAACTCTGTGGGCTGCCGTGGTCGGCGACCGTAGCCGGGCGCATACTTGAAGGCAGGTAGCGCCCATGAGAGGCGCCTCACCATGACTGGACGGGCACGGAGGTGCGGAGATGACAGGACGGACGACGATACCGGCGCTGGACGCGGACATCACGGAGCAGGCCTTATCCCCGACAATCGGCGCACTCGACGCTCCGGGTGGCCTGTTAACAGTGCTCACCTCGACCGCCGAGTCGTGTGGGGCATGTCTGCTGCTGGAGATTCGCCTCTCCGCGGGGGCGGCCGGCACCCGCCCGGCTCATTACCACCCACGGCAGACCGAGCGATTTGAGGTTCTGGACGGCCAACTCCACCTGCACGTCGGGACGGACCACCGCGTCCTGGGCGCCGACGACACGGCCTTCGTGCCCGCCCGGACCAGCCACTGCTTTTACACGACCGACAGCCCAGCGACTCTGCGCGTCGAGCTCCGGCCCGCCGGTACCTTCGAGCAAGGTCTGCGGCTCGCATCCGCGACGGGCAAGGCGATGTACCGTAACCCGCTGCTCATCGCCCTGGTCATGCAGCAGACCGAAACGTGCTTCCCAGGCGTTCCCCTGACGGCGCAACGCGCGATTGTCACCCCACTCGCCGCGCTGGCGCGACGCGTGTACGGCCGCCGGCTTGCCCACTACAGTGTCTAGGGGCGTCACGCTCCGTTTGTTGGCCCTGATCGAGACGACGTGTCACGAGTTGCGAGAGGGTGATTGGACCGGACCGGTCACCCGGCGTTAGCGGGAGTGGTCGTGCCGACCGGCACGGCCGCATGAAGATAGAGGAGCAAAGATCATGTCCACCGAAGAGAACAAGGCCATCGCCCGCCGTTGGTATGAGGACGGGTTCAATGCGCACAACGTGGGAGTTATGGACGAGCTATTCACGGAGGACTTTGGGGAGCACACGCCCTTAGGGCCGCCCACGAATGGACGGGACATGGTCAAGCAGAGCCTCAGGGGTGTGTTCACCGCCCTGCCCGACCTACGGGTGACCATCGACGATATGATCGCGGAGGGCGATAAGGTCGTGGTCCGCTTTACCTCGCAAGCAACACACCAGGGGGACCTCATGGGCATACCCGCGACGGGGAAGCCGGTGACAACGACCACGATCACGATCCTGCGTTTCGTGGATGGGAAGATCGCGGAAGATTGGGTTGAAACGGACATGCTGGGGATGATGCGGCAACTTGGCGTGATCCCGGCGCCGAATTGACCATGCCGAACACGCGCCGCCATGCCCGCACACGGTTCAGGTCACCCAGCTCACGTTGGAGATCGCCAAGGATGGCCAGGGCCGTCAGGTATATCCGGGTTTCACCCGTCCTGTCGAGCGGTGCGGTTTGGCGCCGTTAGCTGCCCTCGCAGAAGACCATTGTGCTCTTGGTTGAGCGCTGGCGCGTCGCCACGTACTTGTCGCCGTCTACCAGGGTCCGCGCCCTGCGCCGCCTACCGCCAGTAGGGTCTGTGAAAAGTCAGCGGGTCCCACTGGGAGCGCGGGCGTCTCGCCCGTTCCGGCGTGCGGGCCTCAGGCGCCGGGACGGGCGAGACGCCCGCGCTCCCAGGACTTTTCACAGACCCTACTACCGCCAGATGGCGGCATAGTCGCGCGCGTACTGGCTGAACGCCATGGGCGCCCGGCCCAGCAGGCGCTCGACGTCCGGCGTGAGAACGGCGTACGAACCGGTGCGCACCATGCCGTAGAGGCCGGCCATGCCCTCGACCATCCGCGGCGGCATCCCATAGGACGACAGCGCTGCACGGTACTGCACGTCCGACGGGTTGGCGTAGGTGATCGTGCGGCCCAGCGTCCGCGAGAGGATCGCCGCCACCTCGGCGTGGTCGAGCAGCGCGGGGCCGGTGAGCGCGTAGGCCGTATTGGCGTGGCCCTCGCGGGTGAGGGCCAGCGCGGCCACGGCGGCGATGTCGCGCGTGTCGATGAAGCCAACCCGCCCGTCGCCGGCGGGCAGGTAGAGCGTGTCGTGCTCCTTGATGCTCTGGGCATCGAAGGTGTTGAAGTTCTGCATGAACCAGGTGGGACGCAGATGCGTGTAGGCAAGGTGCGAGGCCTCGATGTAGCGCTCAACCTGCCGGTGGCCAGAGGTCTCAGCCTGCTCCACCCCCAGGGCCGAGAGCTTGACGATGTGCGTGACGCCGGCCGCTTGTGCCGCGTCGACGAGCCGCTTACCGTAGGCGACCTCATCGTCCTCCGGCGTGACCAGGAACAGGCGGTCGACATCGGCGAGGGCGACAGTGATCGTCTGGGGGTCGGCATAGTCGAAGCGCACGATCTCAACCGCCCCCTGCGTCCCGTAGTCAGGGGCCGTGGCGGGGTGGCGAGTGGCAGCCTTCACGGTTACACCCGCCATGGCCAATGCCTTGACGACCTCGTAGCCCACCTTGCCCGTCGCGCCCGTGACCAATACCTTATTACCCATCGCCCTCAACCCCTTATTCCCATCTCGTCAACGATTTGCTACGCCTGCGCGCTGTGCCAAGTATAGCACTGTCCTCGCGCTACATAGATAACCAGTGCTGAGGTGGAGGCCGAATCTTCTCCGCGCCTCATGCCACGGTACAATAACAATAAAGCCTTGTCGGAGCGAGCGGGTTGAGGAGATGGAGCCATGGCAAAAGCGATGACTATAGAGTTACCCGACGATCAGGCGGAGCGGCTCCAGCAGCTTGCCCGCCGCCTCGGCCGTATGCGAGAGGAGGCCGGCGCGCGCCTGATCGATGAAGCCTTGCGCATGGCCGAGTTTGCCTTTATTACCTTTCGAGACTCAGCCGTGGGGCGGCAAGCGTACATCCAGGGCGGGGGCCTGGCGGTGTGGGAGGTGATGATGCTCCTACGTGAGCGCGGCGGCGACGTGGAGAAAACGGCCGACTACCTGCGCTGGCCGGTCATACGCGTGCAGGCGGCCACCAAGTACGCCGCCGCTTTCCCCGCCGAGATAGACGCCGCGCTCGCCGACAACGACTCCTACGACGAGCACAAACTGCGCGCGGTACTGCCGTAAACGCGCGTTTCTTATTTTGACGAGCAGGGGAGACTCGTCGAGCAGGGCGATAGAAGTTACCCGGGGAGAGGAATGTCCACGCCATGCCCCTACGACAACTGACACACGCCGTCGCCGCTTTTGCCGTTGTCGTCAACGCCGCCATACCGGCGGTCGCCAGCGCGCGGGGCCGCCTGGCCGCTGGCTCCGGCGTCCCATTGTACCGGCATATCTTCGTGGTCATGCTGGAGAACAGTAGCTACGATCAGATCATCGGCAATGCGAACGCGCCGCGCATCAATGCCCTGGCGCGTTCGTACGGCCTGGCTACGCGCTCCTACGGCGTCACTCACCCCAGCGAGCCCAACTATGTCGCGACCATCGGCGGCGACTACTTCGGCATCCAGGACGACGCGCCCTTCTCATCGACCGCCAACGGGGTCAACCACACGATCGACGGACCAAGCCTGGCCTCGCAGCTCGACGCGGCCGGCCTCAGTTGGAAGACCTACCAGGGGGCGCTTCCTTATCCCGGCTACGAGGGCACGCAGTATCCTCCCAGCGGCGCCGCGCTATACGCGTCCAAGCACGATCCCTTCCTGAACTTCAAGAGCGTGCGGAGCAGTCAAAAAGAGATGCGGAAGATCGTTCCCGACACGGCGATCTCGTCGGACCTACGGAGCGTCGCCATGACCCCCAATTTCAGCTACATCGCGCCCGACCAGTGCCACGACATGCACGGCACGGCGGGGTGCGCGGACAGCGCGACGCTGGTCAAAGACGGCGATGCGTACGTCGGACGCCTCGTCGCCCAGATCGAGGGTTCGTCGGTGTGGTCGACGGGCAATAGCGCCATCGTCGTCACCTGGGACGAGGATGACTACGCCGCTTCCCCGCCGCCCGGCTGTTGCGCCGCCAAGCCCGGCGGCGGCCACATCGCCACGATTGTGATCACTAACCACGGGCCGCGCGGCCTGCGCGACAGCACGCCCTACAACCACTACTCCCTGCTGCGAACAGTGCAGGACGCCTTCGGTCTGGGCTGCCTGCGGCACACCTGCGATACGGCCAGCGTCACGCCCATGACCGCGCTCTTCGCGACGACGCGGGGCCGGGCCGCACGACGCCATTGACAAGTATAATTGTTTCGTGCTAAACCTTGAGGCATGGCACAGATACGGGGCAAGGCGTTGAGCGGAGACAGCCGCGAGCGGCGGACATCGATCCTGGCCTGGATGCGCCTGGCGCGCGTTTTCGCCAAGATGCAGCGCGCCGCAGCGGTGCAACTGCGCCGCTGGGACCTCAGCGTAGCCCATTTCGACGTGCTGATACAGACCGGCCTGGCCGAGGGGCTGACCCAGCGCGAACTGGCGGAGCGCCTGCTCATCACCAAAGGCAACTTGTCCCAGTTGCTCGACAAGATGGAGCGCGACGATCTGCTGGCGCGCTGCCGGGAAGGCCGCGTGAACTGTCTGCATCTGACCCCACGGGGGCGCGCGCTTTACGACGAGGTCTTGCCTGCGCGACAGGAGATGGTTGAGGCGACCTTCGCGCCGCTCTCGGCCGAGGAGCGCGCCACGCTCCTCGCCCTGCTGCGCAAGCTGGACCTCGCGCTGGACTAAAGAGACTCCTGTGTGTTATAGTTTCGAACGAAACTATGCGCGCGCATAGTTTCGTTCGAAAGAGTTAAGGATGGATAAGACCATGACTGCACCGTGTACACACCTCGACCAGATTCAGGACGTGACGCCGAGCGCGCAGGGCTGCGAAGAGTGCCTCAAGATCGGCGACACCTGGGTCCACCTGCGCGAGTGCCTGATCTGCGGGCACGTCGGCTGCTGCGACTCCTCCAAGAATAAGCACGCCACCAAACACTTCCACGCGACCACGCACCCCATCATCCAGTCATTCCAGCCCGGCGAGGATTGGCTGTGGTGCTACGTCGACCAGGTCATGATGGAACCTTCGTAGACATACCATAGGCGAGGACACGACCCTCGTCCCGCCCGACGAGCGGGCGCGCTATCTGAACGGCTAGGCGCGCCTGCCTCTCTCTATGACAACTCACGTTTTCAGACCGATGGAGCGCTGACATGGATACACAACACGCCTCACCGCCCGACAACGCCCGCGACGTATGGCCGGCGCTGCCGCTGGACGCCTGGCGCGACACCTACGACACCCTGCATCTATGGACGCAGATCGTCGGCAAGGTGCGCACCGCGCTCAGCGCGCCGACCAACCATTGGTGGGCCTCCCCCCTCTATCTGACCGCGCGCGGCCTGACCACTTCGCCCATCCCCTACGGCGTGCGGACCTTCGAGGTCAGCTTCGATTTTATCGACCACACCCTGCTCATCCAGACCAGCGACGGCGGCGTCAAGGCGCTGGGGTTGTACCCGCGCTCGGTCGCGGACTTCTACGGCGCGTTCATGGGCGCGCTCCACGCGCTCGACATCGACGTCGCGATCAACCCGCTGCCGCAGGAGCTGGCCGACCCCATTCGCTTCGACGAGGATACGGTCCACGCCTCCTACGACGCGGAGCAGGCCCACCGCTTCTGGCGCATCCTGGTGCAGGCGGACCGCCTGTTCAAGGCGTTCCGCGCCCGCTTCATCGGCAAGTGCAGTCCCGTTCATTTCTTCTGGGGCAGCTTCGACCTGACCGTCACCCGCTTCTCGGGACGACGCGCGCCGGAGCGGGCGGGGGCCGATCACGTTACGCGCGAGGCCTACTCGCACGAGGTCATCAGTTGCGGCTTCTGGCCCGGCGCCGCCGGCCAAGAGGCGGCGTTCTACGCCTACGCGGCGCCGGAGCCCCCAGATCTCAAGGAGGCGGCAATCCGCCCGGCGTCGGCGGGATACAACGCCGCGCTCGGCGAATTCTTGTTGGACTATGCGGAGGTGCGCGCGGCGGACGACCCGGACGCGCTCGTGCTCGACTTCCTGCAGAGCACGTACGAGGCGGCGGCGGACCGCGCGGGCTGGGATCGCGCGGCGCTGGAGCGCTAGCCAGTTCTATTGTAAAGGTGTTTGCCCTATGATGGCAGAGAGTGAGCGGCGTGCGGCGCCCACGGAGAAGGAAACGGGGCGGCTGGAAGCCTTCAGCGACGGCGTGTTTGCCGTCGCGATCACGCTCCTTGTCCTCAATCTGGTCGTGCCGGATCTGCCGTCGAGGTCAGAGACCCCGGCGGTGTTGACCGCGGCTTTGGGCAGGGAGTGGCCGTCATATTTGGCCTTCGTTACGAGTTTTGGCACGATCCTGATCATGTGGGTCAACCATCACGCCCTCTTCAAGCTCGTGCGGCGGTCCGATACGCTGTTCATGTTCGCCAATGGGTTCCTGCTCCTGCTGGTGACAGCCGTGCCGTTCGCGACCGCCTTGGTCGCGCGCTACCTGGTCACGCCCGCCGCGCCGACGGCCTGCGCCGTCTACGCGGGCGGGTTCGCCGTCGTCAACATCGCCTTCAACCTGCTATGACGGTCGATCGCCCACGAGCGCCGTCTGCTCCACCCGCATGTCCCCCAGGCGCGCGTGGACGTGTTGACCAGGAGCTTCCTGACGGCGTTCCCCGTTTATGCAGGGGCGACGGCCTTGGCGTTTTGGAACGCGTACGCGAGTATTGGGGTATGCTTCTGCTTGTGGATCCTCTGGGCCATCACCGGCTACGAGCGTACGCCGGCTCACGAGCCCCAGGCGCCCTGAAGCTATCGTCGACAAGGGGTGATCATGGAACTTGGCGTCTATACCTTCGCGGACGTGATGCCCGACCCGCGGACGGGGCGCGTTAGCGGCCCCGCGCAGCGTCTGCGCGATCTCATGGAGGAGATCGAGCTCGCCGACCAGGCTGGCCTAGACGTCTTCGGCGTCGGCGAGCACCACCGCGCCGACTTCGCGGTCTCGGCGCCGGCTATCGTGCTCGCGGCCGCCGCGATGCGCACGACGAACATCCGCTTGACCAGTGCGGTCACCGTGCTCAGTTCGGACGACCCGGTCCGCGTGTTCCAGGATTTCGCCACGCTCGACCTGCTCTCGGGAGGGCGCGCGGAGATCATGGCCGGCCGCGGCTCGTTCATCGAATCCTTCCCGCTTTTTGGCTACGACCTCGCCGACTACGACGAGTTGTTCACCGAGAAGCTCGCGTTGTTGCTGCGGCTGCGCGATAACGAGCGCGTCACCTGGTCGGGCCGGAGTCGGCCTGCGCTGGACGGACTCGGGGTATATCCCCGCCCCCTCCAGGACCCGCTCCCGGTGTGGGTCGCCGTCGGCGGCAACCCCCCATCGGCCGTCCGGGCGGGCACGCTCGGGCTGCCAATGGCGCTGGCCATTATCGGGGGCGAGCCCGCCCGCTTCGCGCCGTTCGTCGAGATCTACCGTGAGGCGGCGCGGCGCGCGGGACATGACGCGGCGCGGCTGCCGGTGAGCATCAACTCGATCGGCTACGTCGCGGACACCTCGCAACGGGCCGCAGACGAGTTCTTCCCTTCCTACGCGTCCATGATGAACAAGCTGGGGCGGGAACGCGGCTGGTCGGGGATCAGCCGCCGCGACTTCGACGCCCTACGGGCGCCGCGGGGCGCGCTCGTCGTGGGCAGCCCTCAGGAGGTCAGCGAGAAGATCCTCGCCCAGCACGAGATATTTGGGCAGCGGCGCTTCCTCATCCAGATGAGCGTCGGCGCGATGTCCCATCGCGACATCCTGCACGCCATCGAGTTGCTCGGCGCCCAGGTCGCCCCCGTCGTGCGCCGCGCCACAGGGACGAACACGGCTTGAAGCGAAAGGGTTGATACTTAAAATAGGATTCGTGTAGAAGCGTCTATCCTGGAGGTCGTCGATGTATAGGACTATCGGACCCGTCGTGCTTGCCGCCGCGCTCGCGGCCCTACCGGCATCGCGCGCCGGCGCCCGCGCGAGCTTACCCGCGCGACCAACGGTCGGGGCGACGCAGGTCTCCACCATCACGCTCCCGAACGGTAGCCGCCATACCCTCGTGACGCCCGCCGGCCTGCATGTCACGCTCTACGCTTCGAGGCTGCCCTCCGCCCGCTTCATGGCGCTCGGTCCACGCGGCGACGTCTTCGTCGGCAGTTGGTCCGCCGGCACGGTCTCCGTCATCCTCAACCGCTCCGGCGGGACGCACGCCACGCGCGTCGTCACCCTGCTGTCGGGGCTGACCGTACCGCATGGCGTCGCCTACCACGGCGGACGCCTCTATGTAGCCGAAGAAAGCCGGGTCACCAGCTACAGCTACGACCCCACGGCGGTCCGCCTGGGCGACGCGCGCACGGTCGTCTCCAGCCTCCCGGTCGGCGGCCGCCACGTCACCCGCACGGTCGCGTTTGGCCCCGACGGAAGGCTCTACGTGTCGGTCGGCTCCTCGTGCAACGAGTGCGTCGACGCCCCCACCCGCGCCGTCATCATGCGCTACAGAGCGGATGGGTCGGGCGGACAGGTCTACGCGCGCGGCCTGCGCAACCCTGTGGGGCTGGCCTGGCAGCCGGGGACGGGCCGTCTGTGGGCGACGGACAACGGCGAGGACAGCTTAGGGGACAACATCCCGCCGGACGAGGTCGACATCATCCGCCAGGGCGGGAACTACGGCTGGCCCTACTGCTATGACGACGGACAGGTCGATCCCCCGGTGGCGTCCGCCGCTGGATACTGCGCACGCACGATCGGCCCCACGGTCGCGTTGCCAGCCCATTCGGCCCCGCTCGGCGCCGCGTTCGCGACGGGCGCGCTCCTGCCCGCGCCCTACCGCGGCGGGCTGGTGGTGGCCTACCACGGCTCGGCGTATCGGTCCCAATTGACGGGCTACAAAGTGGTCTACATCCCTGTGAGCGGGGCGAGCGCCAGCGCGCCACGGGACCTGATAACAGGCTGGTTGAGCGGGAGCGCGCTATGGGGACGTCCCGTCGGCGTCCTCGTCGCCAGCGATGGCAGCCTGCTCGTTTCCGACGACTTGGCCGGTGTCGTCTATCGCGTGGCGTGAATCTCGAATCAGCCCCTCTTAGCCTTGCCGAACTCTTCCACCTTGACCCTGCGGATCGTCGCACACAGCGCTATCGTGAGGATCGGGAGCAAGAAATG
>JAABUU010004392.1_pt1 | contig 16672 bp, 27 predicted proteins | sample 5559301 | NCBI WGS metagenome assembly JAABUU01 (sample SAMN10711884, study PRJNA513360) | rock metagenome | isolation source: Antarctica rocks | place: Antarctica: Victoria Land, Richard Nunatak white | reverse complement strand
AAACTACCACAGCAACTGTTGTCATGGTGGGCACTTTACAAGCCACCTGCAATGAGAGTCACCTTGTGATAATCTACTGCCAATTGCTTGACTGCTGACTGGACCTGAGCCTGGAACACCTGACTAGCAGTGGGCTTGTCCTCCATCTTTACAAATTGCCTCTTGGGGATGAGCTGCCGCAAAGAGACAGCAGGCATGGGGGGAGGCTGCCAAGGGGGGTACAGGGGTTCCTGCAGCTGCAGGGTGGCAGTGATGGTGGTCTGAGCCCTGGCCCAGGCACAAGGAGGCGGGCTGCCATCTGTGGAGGCTGCTGGAGCCTCTTCAATGGGCTTCGCCTGCATGCCATATGCCACACACTGCTTGCTGGGCATACACAAACATAAGTACAGACAGACAGGCAGATTAGCATGGTGAGTACAGGAAACCAGCAATCATTGCTGGTCAATTTTGAACAGTGGGGCAGGCACATGGACACAACTCTGTGCTCGACAGCTTTGCAGTGCTTACTGGGAGGCACACAAAACATAATACCATCAGACAAAAAATGCCATCAACTTGCCTACATTGACTGGTCATCAGCCCAGAGCAGTATACTGCATGTTGCATAAGGGCCATGCGTTCACACATCATGCCTGTATATCTCAAACACATGAGAATATGCCTTTGCTGAAGCTGGTAAGCAGGACACTGGGCATACTACCTTGGGGTTAGCAGGGGGGTCTGGGCGGGGCAGACCAGGCTGGGCCAGGCTGCCGGCCTGCTGCCCTTCCAGATAGGACATGCTAATCACAGCCTGCAGGTTGGCCACCTTCTGACCAGGTTCTGACAGCTGAGCTGCCACAGGCACAGCTGCAAGGCCATGATATGCCTCAAAGGCTGGGTCTGTGAGTGCGTCTGTGCCGGGGCCTAGGAAGCGAGCCAGCTCAAGGTACAGAGGCTGGCTTGCTTCGACTGCTGCCTGACACAATGACATGAATGCGCTGTGTTACACAGTCTGTGTAGCTGAGTGCATGGTGAGTGTATGATACTGGTACAAATGACACAGTTGCTTGTGTCACGCTCAGCCATTGAGTTGTCCAACCACTGTCTAAGTGATACAGTCTACAACATAGCTTGGCAGATGTCATGTTACTACAGGACAGGCAGACAGACCTGATCATTTATCCAAACAATAAGTTGGACAGCAAGTCTGAATTGTTTGTTGCCATGCTGCACAGACAGAGAGTTGGATTTAGTCTTTGAGAAGGACCACCACTGCATGCACAACAGACGCCAGGACCCCATTTGGAGCAGAGGATTGAATCACCTTGAGGCTAGCAATAGCAGTTCCAGGGACAAAGAACCTGGTGGGGTCAGCTGCCCATTGCAGCTGACCATCTTGTATGGAGGCTCCAGCAGGGACCAGGCAGACAGGGAGCCCAGTGGGGGGGCTGCTGAGGTGCAGCCCACATCTTACAGTCAGGGCGCCACCTGCCAGCATTGAGATGATGAGATTGGGCTAACAAGTCTGGGCATTGTTGTACTGTGCTCATCTGAGACAGCCATCCAGATGACATGTTTACTTTCCACCCCGGTAGCAAAGGAGAAAAAGCAGATGCAGCAGCACAAATTGGCTTGATTGCTGGTTGTCTTTGAAGACACACAGAGGGCATGTGCCAGGCATGATGCTGCACACAAGAAGCAGCTGTAACCAAATGAAGCTAGATTCAAACATGTTGGGAGCAAAGCAATATAAAGATGCTGGCTGACCTGCTGCTGTGGCAGCGGCCTGCAGAGTGTCAGGCAGAGGCCCTGCAGACTGCAAATGCAGCTGTACCACTTGTGCGCCAGCTGCCTGGTCTGAAGGCACTAGGGTGCAGGGTCCCAGGGTAAGCTGAGACAGGTCCACCACTCCAGGAGGTGGTGTGGCTGGGGCCCCCTTAGCTGGGGGTTTGCCAGGGGTAATCAGGGGGTCCTCCCTTGGTGTGCCCGTTTCCTGCAATAGCTGGACCTACAGCACAGAAAAAATGCATTGACTGTATATGTTTGTGCTCTTGCAGGCAGTCTGCAGATGCACATGCAAAAGCAGAAGTCGTGATGAAATGCTGTTCCTCTGCTCATTGTTCAATCTCTGAGGTGCATCTCAAGTTGAGGATGACAGAGCCAGCTTGATTGCCTTGACAGTGAAGGCAGCATCTGCAGCCACTGCAGTCTGATCATCTGCACCGCTGAGCTTCAGACAAGCAGCTGAGAACTGGTCCAGACCCTGTGCAAGAGGTGCAAAGTCCAAGCTGGCAGAGGCCAAGGCTGTACTGCCATCGCCTTTGAGCACCTTAAGAAGCAGGGGGCTATTGAGCAGCTGATGTAACAGCAGCAATCCTGCAAGCAGAGCCCAACCGTGCTCAACGCCAGACTACTCGCAAACAGCTGTCTGTGAAAGTGAATGTTGCTTGTTACCTTGCTTGCGGACAAATGTTCGCGTGAAACCTGCTGCTGAGGGAGTGTCTGCAGCTATTGGCTCTGACTGAACTGCCTCTCTTTCTCCAGGAAATGTGTATGCCACCACTACAGTGGCCTCATTTGAAGCCTACAGGGGTGATGACTTGTCAGCAGGTGAAACCTTCCTACTGTCCAGTGATCACTTGCAAACAAGGCCCATACCAGCAGAGGCCTTGGCCACGAGACATCGAGCTTCAGATACAGTTTGGGCCCTTCGTCCTCCGTCCTCTTTATTTCAGCTTTCTTTGGAGCCATTTGCTGTCAGAGTGGCTGGTGTCAACGACTTACAAGGTGCTGACTGCAAGGATGCGAAGATCCAAGGGCAGTGCCTGGCACACGTTCCGCATACGCACGCTCTCCAAACGCCTACAATTTTACTGAAGTGTGCAGATTTGTTGCTCAGAGAATACTCGACAGCTGGTCTTCCAGCCCAGGCCAACAACCAAAAACCGTAACGCACACGTGCGTACACCACGCTGTAATCGAAGTACTGGCTTTCTTTGGCGCGTGTGAGTCGCATCGAGCATCGTTGAAACACTTTCAGAACACCTTTGGTTCAAGCTCTTGCCTAGCGCAGAACCTGTCTCAGCCAGCGCCTGTGACCTTGAAACACGCATGCTCGTCAACTCAATCCAAGCTCGTTCGAGTCGCTGCGTTTCCATTTCGCATCGTCACCCACCCGTTGGCAGAAGTCACCGTTTTGTGGTTCATCGTGTCCACTGTGCAGCTGGGACAGCTTCATCAAGACCAGCCAGCGAATGGCGGAAAAAGGCCAAACCTATCAAGGAAGGCAGCGCTTACCCAGCAAAAGAGAACTGTAGTCACTGCGGCCTATGTGATACATACTATGTGGCGCACGTCAAAGATGCGTGCGCCTTTCTGGGAAGCGGTGCGGTGTTTTTGCACACGTACCACTGAGAAAAACACTTGAGTTGAGTTGGACAGCTGAACCAAGATGATGCTCCTGGTACAGGCATGTCCAAGATTGAAGAGCTGGAGGAACAAGTGCATGGCCGCGGCAGGTGAGAAATGGCCCACTGTTGAGGCAGTGCACACTGAGTATTGTGCTTTGAGTAAGCTGGAATCAGAAGGATCGATAACATTCTCACATTACACACTAAAATATGGAAATTTTATGAGCTGCCTGGCAGCATCAGAAGAGCATGCATGACTTTGTTGTGCTGCTGCGAGCACTTTTTTGAAGCCTTACCCATTGCAGAGATTTGGACAACATGGACGATCTGCACTTTGGTGTGCACCAGGACATGATGTATGCGCGCAATGTTCCGGCAGTGCAAGGGGCACAGTGGACAGGTGTGGTCACTCAGATTGCCATCGACATGCTGGAGTCAGGGAAAGTTGACGCTGTAATATGTGTTCAAAATGATGAAAATGATCGATTCAAGCCCAAGCCTGTGAGTTCTGTACTTATTGCTCCTTTTGCCTTTATGGAGGAAATACACAACACATCAGTCTGTGATCATTCACACACAAAGTTGTTCATATTGCTCACGGCTGGCGTTGCTCATATGGTCACCTTTACGATTGCTGCACTCAATAGCATTTGAAGCAAGGATGTAGCAAAGCATCAAGCCGGGCAAACGAGCAGCCTCTCATCTTATCTTACATGGTTGCAAATGCTGTAAGCAACCTGCCTGACATTCTGAGTGCTTGTCCAGGTGGTGGCCAGGTGCAAAGAAGACATCATCAAGGCCAAGGGTGTCAAGCCGACGCTTTCACCCAACCTCAACACCCTGGCTACAGTAGAAGCCCTTGATGTCAAGAAGCTCCTGTTCATTGGTGTTGGCTGCCAGGTCAGATCCTGTTCACACATGCATCTGCTTCATGGCATGACTTGTAAGATACTATGTATTATGGAAGCTATGGAAATGTACTGCACAGTCTTGTTTATGGCTGACTGCCAGCTTTGCAATTGAGTACTTGCTGTTCCGTACATGCATGATGGTGATAAGCGAAGAAACAGACAAGTCTCGAACTATTGCATACATTAGCATGCTGCAGCAGACAGTTATGGTGTGATGCAGGTACAAGCACTTCGGTCGGTGGAGAAGTACTTGCAGCTGGAAAAGCTATATGTGCTGGGCACCAACTGTGTGGACAATGGGCCCCCTGAGGGCCTGGGGAAGTTCCTGAAGGCTGCCAGCTCTTCACCAGAAACTGTGCTGCATTATGAGTTTATGCAGGTATGCACCTGTGGGCCTTGTACCAATTGCTTGTCACAAGTAGTTCATGTCTTGTGCAGCACATGTTTCTCCATTCTGCCATCGTATGTTACTCCTGTGTTTGCATGTAGTGTCATTTTCTTCAAATGCGCCCGTACATAGCTGATCATGACACACCGACTAGTGACTGTCTGGTTTGCCGTCCATATGCCATGTCAAGACCTGACTCACTGACAAGAGGTCTGATCATGCAGTCGCAGAGCAACTGTTGCAAGCTTCAGGTGTTTGTGTGCAGGACTACAGAGTGCACATCAAACACACAGATGGGCACTCTGAACATGTACCATACTTCAGCCTTCCCGCCAATGATCTGACAGATGTGATAGCGCCATCCTGCTACTCCTGCTTTGACTATCCCAACGCCTTGGCAGACTTGGTAAGTCACTCATGCAGCCTTGAATTACCTTTGGGCCTGGTGGCCCAAAATCTCTCACTTCACAAAAACCTGTTACATGTATTGCATGAGTTACAGCAACTTCACAGCAGCTCACTCCACCTACATGCTACGTAGCTCAAGCTTCACAATTTCCAGGAATGATTGGCTCTGATGCGCCACATGCCTTTTGCCATCAACTGTTGAGGATCTGTCAGTGTGGTCTGGGTGGAGTAGAAGGGCAAGCGAGCAGATGACATTGCCTTGCACAGGTAGTTGGCTACATGGGGGTTCCCTACTACAACACAGACATGACAAGGCATCCTCAGTATATCACCATTCGGAATGACAGGGGCCAGCAGATGATGGACACTGTTAAGAGCAGGCTGGAGATCATCCCCACCATGTCCAGCGGGGACCGCAAGCCATTTGTACTCCAGACCGTCATCTCAGATGATGAGTGAGTTTCCACAGCTGCCAAGGCCATGTTGGTGTTGCTACTTGTTGCTGCACTGTCACAGGGCTCGTACAAAGCAGTGCATCTGTATATGTTCATTGCTTTGTGTCTATGCTGTTTAAGCATGATGAACACTTGGTACTCATGTTTTTGACCAGGATGCTGACAACCCTGGCACATCTGGAGAACATATCTGGTTGGCTAAAGGCGTGAATCCTCCTCCTCCTCCTCCTCCTTTGCTTTGTGTCCACCAGTTTACGTTGTCTTTTTGGTCTGTTGTTGGAGTTACAGTATGCATCGCATTTGCGCACTATTTTGATCCCACAAACTGTGCAGAGGTGACGAGACCTGTTTTTCTGCAGGGGCAAAATGGGGAAGGCACCAGATCCAGCTCCAAAGTGGGTTGGCAACATCATTGCCAAGCTTTTGACAGCTATTGGTCCCAAGGGCCTGGAGTTCGGTAGATACTCCATTGACTACCACTACATCCGAAACTACATCCATGTGAATCGCCATTGGAAAGCAGACAGAGCCAAGCAGCATATCCCACAGTTTGCCACAAAGCTGGTGGACATGTACAACCAGACAGGCTCGGTTGACGACAGGTGAGGCTGATTCATAATGTGCTCTGATGCCTTTCTGAATTGTGCATGGTATGCAAGCAGGGCTGCTCCTATGGGCTCAAGTGCTGAGCTAGTTGTGCGTGCAGGTTGAAGCTGAAATTACCTGGCACTGGAGCCACAAAGCCTGCAGAGGTTGCAAGGCCACAGCTTTCCACTGCTGTTATTGCTGCTGTACTGCTTGCAGCTGCTGCTGTCACTGTGTGGACCAAGCTTCCTCATGCATGAATTGTGGCAAACCTAACTTTGCAAATTCTTCCATTGTACCCAACGAAAGCTACAGACATCAAAACACAAAGCAATGAGCACGAAAAGTCGATTGATGTCCACTTACACTGATCCCTTCACTTCATCAAGCTTGCTCGCTACTGCAAGTTTGAGAAGCTGTCTTCGGATTTATACCTAAGAAAATGAGGACGAAAGGTTTTGTTCATCAAAGCTGTTTTTTATGTGATTGGACCAAAAGAAAGGTGTCATCGAGTCCCTTGCTCGTCATACTCGCTTATGTGTGCGCGAGTTGAGATCTGGCTGACTGACAGCTGCATCATCATGGCAAATTGTTGCCCTATACAACACTGCAGCAGCAACAATGCAGTGCAGCTGTAGTGTCACTCAGCTTTCCTGTGTTCCTTGACTACTGTACACGCTTCTGCTAAGGAGCGCATACAGTAATCAAGGACGCATTGTAGGCCTGCTGGAAGATCTTGTCGTTTGCACAGGGTGAGCAGGCTAGTAAATAAAGTTCATAATCAATTTTGCTGAGTATCACATCTCTCTTACTACCTTGACCATGTTGGGCTGAACAGAGCAGACTTGACGAGGGCAGACAACACGGGATAATATTTACTAAACAACCTTGGGTAAACAAAGCAACACAAGAATTCTTTACTTCCCCTACGTGACAGCCACCCCATCTGGGATCAGACCTAACTGTATCCTAAAGGCATCTTCCATCTTCCTGTAAGCCTCCTCAGCCTTCTCATCAATGTCCTGCAGCATCACTGAAACCTTCAGTACATAGTTATACATAGTACAAATACATGGAGTCAGTGATGTGGAATGCATGATGTCCTGGGAATCAGACAAACAGCATATGTCAAGGGTATGGAGAGTGTGAAGGAGGTGTTTGATGGTGGTGAGCTGCACTGCCCAATGAAATCTCAAGGACCTGTCATACTGCTTACGAGCACATGACAACATCCATTCACGCTTGTGAATGACTCATGAGCTGCTGGAGCTGATGTTGAAGCAATGCCATTGGAATACCTTGTTGGCATTGCGGATAGGCATAGCAGCTACAGGAACACCAACTGGCTCTCCTGCAGCAGCAGCTGCTGCAGCAGCTGCTGCACTGTTTGCAGCTGCCTGTGCTGCTGCTAGTGCTGCAGCTTCCCTCTCCTCCTCAGCAATCTTCTGTCTTTCTTGATGTTCCTGTAACATGAGCACGTCACAATGTCAAGCAACAATGTCAGGCAACAATATAATGTTCAGTGCAATCTTGATTTGTAATGAGGAAGCAACAGCACACTGTCAGCAAGCACTAAACCGCAAAGAACTGCTTGCCTTGCACAGCACATGTACCCACAGTGTAAGCCAAGGCGTTTAGAATCAGCCAGCAACACCAGAACACTATTTGTGCAGAAGACCGGCATAAAGCTTATGCCGTGCAGATGTTGCACCTTGAGGAGCTGGGCTCGGCGGGGCTTGCAGGCTTGGAGGTAGTCAAGGCGAGCCAGGTGGCGCGTGAGGAAGGCATGCATGGTGTTCACCTCACTCGGCACGCGCCGCCTCAAGTTGCGCGGCAGGTCCATGATGTGTAACACCCCAGCTCCATCCCCTGCCACGTCGTCACATTTGTTGTCACCACTTGACTGCAATGCACAAGCTGTGCAGCATGCATGTAGGGCAGCTTGTTTCAGATCACAAATTGGTGTAAGGCACCCTCAGCACAGGTATGCAAGCCTGCTGTTGCACAAGCCTGAGACCCAAAGCCAGAATGCCGTCTGCATGCTAAGGCTCATGCAACTCCAGAAAGCAGTGATGATGCAGCATGGCATTAGCGGCAGCACATAGTAGCCAGGCAGACAATGGTACAGCAGGCAGCACAAGGAAACAGTAGCAAATCATATGACAGAGTAGTGAAGCAAGGGCAAGAGGGCTGACCGACAGCCAGGAGCTGCTGTACAGAGCGGCCACCAGCAGCAGGCGGGGCGCCAGCGGGGCTGAAGGCCAGGTAGGTGATGGGAGTGGTGCAGGGGGCCGCCGTCATGGAGGGCTCATGGCTGCGGTCCAGCAGGTCCCATACCTCCAGCACACCATCAGCCCTTGCGGCATATATCACACCTGCAGCCAGTGCAGGTACCTTGTGACCTTTGCAGAGCTCAACAGGGATGCTTTGACCAAAAAGGAGGCAAACTGTGTGACTATGCCGCAGCTGTGCTCCTTGCAGCTGAGGTGGATTGCTCAGCATCAGGATCTAGGCACTTCCCAACCATGTCAGGACACTGTGTGGATATGTGCATGACTCGACTCAAAATCTGTACTATGTGTTAGCTGCGCCCACTGTACTGCCAGGCAATTTTTTTGCATGCGATATAAAGTGGGTGTGACACAGCACATCATGCATGCCAGGCACACCTGGGCGAGTGGGACTCCAGCAGCCAGCAGTGTAAGGGGCAGGGGCATGGGGGGAGGTGAACAGGGGGGTCTGATGCTGCCCCTCCTTCCACAAGGCCAGGCTCCAGTCCCCAACGCTCACCACCACATCCTCAAAGAAGGGGGAGCGCTGCAGGCTGATGATGGCCCCATTGTGCGCCCTTACACACGCCTTGCTGTAGTCTGGGTGCTCCTCTCCCTGCGTGTACACACCAGCGTCAGATCAAACACCCGGAACCAGATTGTGCCACTAATCAAACCCTACATGATTGCAGGCAACAAGACATGATTCACAATCCTGAGCTGCAAGATTAACCAGACTGACGCCTACAGAGCATTGTTGGTGAGTCAAGTCTGCAAGCCTAGCTCAACATTTCAACCTGGTGTCACGAGTGAACAGCACCATCCTGCAGCAGACAGCAACCATCTGTGGCCTCTTAAATGCAGACTGACACAATCCACACAGTCCAGCAAGCAGCTGAAATGCCTCTTTGGAACACAAGGACAGAATGGCAGCAGATGGTGATCACCTCAGGTTTGATCCAGTCAGCATAGACAAGCTCTCCATCGGAGCTGCCCACAAAGAAGGTGGTCTTCAGGGTGTCCTTCAAGTTGAAGCAGGTGTGCAGAGCAGCCAGGTCCCCGCCCTCAGGCCGAGTGAGGTGCACCACACATGTGGGCCTCCACTCCACCTCTTCATCCTCTCTTTCCCTGCACCACACATCTACTCAAAGGCTGTCCGTGTCTGAAAGCAAACATACTGCTAAAGTTGCTCTTATAGACTTGTAAGACACTCACATTCCATTCATTCTCACACAGCGCCCCAGGCACATGGCAATGATTGATATCTTGCCGAGCACTAATGCCTTCGCTAGCATGTGTCAACGCACAAGCTTCAGCTTGATGAGCTTATGTGATACATTACCACGATCTTCAAAGCCATCGAGAGCAGAATGTATAGATGGGCTCACCTCTTGACCTTTCTTCTGTTGTAGCCGACACGCATGTCCCAGAACATGATGCGGCCATCTCCAGCTGTGGTAGCAAAGAAGTTGCACTCACGCCTTGCAGCTTTGGGTGTCTCAGCAGCCTGCAACACAAGTCATGTGAGTCTTCCCAAGCCGCAGCTGTGATGAGGGGCAAAGACTGTCCTCAAGAGCCTCAGATCTACTGGGCAAAGGCCAGGCTCTCTGCAGCCAACAATGGGCAATGCTGATGAGGCAAGACTGCTCCGCCAGTGTGACACAGCATGCACAACATGGTTAAGTTGGTGGTCTGTGATTGTGTTTGTGACTGGTCAATGCATGTACTGTTATTGTTATGCACTGAAACAGAGAGACACAGAGGGGAAAAGCAGAATGAGGAGAGCAGGGGGTTCTGTTCTGTCACCAAGAGGGGTTTGCACACTTGAAGGCTGACATCACGCTGCAGCACTATGACCCCCCTGTGCACAGCTACCAGTGTGCATTTGATGTAAAGGCTTGTGTTGAACTTGACTAGTTCAGTCTGGTCACCTTGGTGGCTGTAGGGGGACGGCCATCCCGGGTAAAGGACATGCCTGGCAGCCATTGCAGGTCAGTGACGCAGGTGGTGTGACTGGCATCTACCAGGGACAAGTGGCTGCCCTTTACCACTGCGCTCATGCCTCTATCTTCACTGCCTGCATCCTCCTTGGAGCCCTTGCCCTCCTCACCTGCCGGCCGTGACTGCGCAATGCGTTCCTGCAATTTGTTCAAACAGGGTCAGCAGCTGCGCGTGACCAAGACAGATGCCATGCACAAGATGGCATAGCTGCGTGACAATGTGCTTTTGGATGTTCTGACCGAGTGGGCAGAGTCCAATGCCTTGTCAGGGACAGGCCCATGATCCAAGAGGCATTTCCTTCTATATTAAACTCACTTAGTCAGCAGCAGCCAGTTTTGCAGCTGTTGTAATCATTGGTAGGTTGATGCTGTGTGACATGCTTCAGCAAAGTTTGCAAAGGCAACAACGTCCATCAAAAGCAGTGGAAGCAAAGGAGCAGAGGAGGCAGGCAACCTCCTGGCTGGCAGTGTCCCACATGATGATCTGGCCATTGTAGCACCCCCCTGTGATCACTTCAGGCTGCAAGGGGTTGCTCTGGAAGCAGAAGACCTCATATGGGGACTCCAGAATCAGCTCGGGATGGATTGGATCCCGGAAGTTCCAGATGAGTACTGCATGGGATGCAGGAGCGCCTCCCAGGGCGTCCACACGCTGGTTGAAGGACTGTGGGTCAGTGCATGCCACCGCCACCACACCCTGCAATGGCAGAACGGCAAACTGTTGCCCTTGCACAGCAGCGCTTGCATGACTGGCAAAAGCCTTGTGTATCTCCCAGCCCAATGCTGCTGAACCTCCAGATTCCATCTTGACAGCACTCTGCCATGACAGACATGTGTCAACAGAGAGAATAACAGCTGCTGAGACATAGCCACTACTAATTGTTGCGGTGGAAACACATGAGTGTCTCCAAGGTTGCAATGCTGCAGCCTCAGTCTGCAGGTAATTGGTGTCATTGGGTGCCAGGATGTCATAGGCTGCTACTCTTGTACTCAATGTTGCCATTACTTTTTGGTGCACAAATTTTGTGATGGTTTGGGATGTTACGTGGGCATGCTGACCTTCCTGTGGGGAAGCCAGTGAATGGCAGAGACTGCCTTGCCCTTGCTGTGCTGCAGGTCAGTGAAGGACTGATACTCTGAGATGGTGTTCTCCTTGCGGTTGCCTGTGCCGCTGTCATCATCTCCCAGGAATGCAAAGTCATCCTCAAAGATGTTGGTTACCTCATTCTGCTGCAGAGCCTCATCACACCTGGCTTGCACATCCATGTCAGCAATGCAGTACAGCCCGCTGTTGACATTGCGCCATTGGGATCAACGCTGCATGATGTCATGCCAACAAGTGGAACTAGCAGTCCTATGGTCACTGTGTGTCACACTAACCAAACGCGTTTGCGTCTGATGCACTTGGCGAAAATGTCTGCCTCTCACACACCAGCAGTTCACACACAAGTCATCAGGCACAAAAGTTGGGAGGAATTGCACAGCTTGCCTGCCCATGGGTGCGATAACACAAGTGCTGTTTGATGACACCTACCGTACTGGCACGAAATCATCCCGCACCCTCAAATTTCAAATTTATTTTTGCTACCCCGCACTACGCCGCACATGTTTGCATTACGGTGTATGCACTACGTATTTCATGCATGTAACACAATGTTTACGGTGTTTTACGGTCAAATTTTGGTCTGGTTCGGAATTACATCCCGCAGGGCACTCTTGAATTAATTTTGCGGGATGATTTCGAGCCAGTACGGTACAATGGTTCTGACATTATTGTACTTCTTACTGCAACTGGTGCAAGCACATTCACCTTGGCCACACTCTGTCCAGAAACTGCGTCACAGCTTCAGAGGTAAGCAGATTCTCCTTCTCCTGCTCAGCCAGGCTGCGTGCCTCATACTGAGTGGAGCCTGGTACTGCCTGCAGACAGGGCTCAGCATCATCGCCAACTCCATGGATCACCATGGTGGCTCTTGTGCATTCATTACAACTAGCTTCCCAATTCCACATTGCCGAGATGACAAACAAGAACTGATGTGAGCGTAAACCAGAGCTGCTTGCCTCCTTTGCTCTGTGCAGGAGCAGCATGAATGCATGCAGCTCTGCCAGCTGTTGTGTCTACACTTCACTACTGCCTACAAGAAGTAGTTCTGTGCAATAAACCTGATATGGATGGTGCGTAGCTCATGTTTGAAAACATGCCACTGTTGATGGGAATAGCACAAATGGAGTGTACTGAGCAGTGGGACCAACCCGGGCAGGTGTGGCTTGAACAGCCAGGTCCTGGGTGACAGGCACAGCCTGCACTGCCATGTCTTGCTCCATGCGCCGTAGGTCATATGTGGGGTCCTTGAAGGGCCGGCACTCCATTTGAGAGCTGTTCCACAGCTCACTGGAGTCCTTGTCTGACAGATTGCACACTTGGTGGAAGGCGCGTCGAGGCTGGTGAGCCAGTAGGACGCAGGGAGGCCGGTGTGATGTGATGGCTGCCTCCTCAAGCTCTGCATCACTGCCCTGCAGCGCCAGGTTCAGTCAGACCTTCCTGTACAGCTCGTGCCTGGTATGGCAGGATGACCAGCCCATGCATTGAGTTCTGGGGTTCAATGATTGTCTTCTGGAAACGGTGCAGGTTGGCAGCTGTCAACAATGTGCTTGCAGATACAGCCTGTATTGAATGACTTGATGCTACTCAGGTCACAACTGGGTAACAGAAGATGGATCATGTGGCATGTAGAGCCCAGCAACAACCTGTTGAGTCACGATCACTGCCATGCTGATTGTGTGGATTGCTGCAAAGTGGCTCAGCCTTGCTATGACTGCCTCCACTGGGGTCATATGGTCATGCTGAGACTGCTTGTCAATGGCATGCCGGCTCTGAGTGCATGCTGAACTTGCTCCCGTGCTGATTGTACACTGAGTGCATGGTGCCTGGTGAAGCATTCACATCATGCCAGCTTCAGGCTGTCAATGCAGAGGGCACTGCTATGCCTTGTCTGTGCTGTGTGGGCTGACTCGTGTGCCTCAAATGAATGGATGCAAGGCCAGCCTGCTGTCTGTTTGTAAAACAATGTGTAGGCATGGTCTTACTCACCAGACACTGCCAGGGGCGGGCAGCCCATGACTTCTTAGAGGGCGGCAAAGCCTTGGCAGCTTTCTGTTCTGTTGCGGCATACTCAGCCTGCTGCCGCCGTCGCTCTGTTTCAGCGTCAATGAACTCCCACACCTCAGCAGCTGAGCAGGATGTAGCAAGCTGCATTCAGCATTGTGGACTCAATAAACATTTGCGTTAGGCAGCAATGATGGGTGTCCTTGTGCATCAACATTCAAGGTGCACACAACATACAGTGTGTCATGGGATAGCCACAAGTATGTCCATATGATCTGCTGCTATTGGCCAAGGACCTGTGGCTGATCTAATGCAGGTAGCAAATACCTCAAAATTGTTGCCGTCCCCATACAGATCATCAACATTGCTACGCAACAGCAGTGGGTCATAATCTGCATTGAGAATGTGCTCCTTGATTGGGTGGAAGTCAGAAATTGCGCCTCTGAACTGCATGTCCTTCGTGAGCTTTTCTTTGCTGACATACGTCATAGGAATTGCAGGACCAGTCTGTGCTGCAAGAGCTTCTTCCACCTCCACCAAGCCAAGTGTGGTTCCTATATCAAGTCATGCACTCAAAGTCCATTCAAAAGGGCAGAGGTCTGATGTAATCACTAGCGTGCAAAGCATGCTCATTAGTCCACCTGTGAGAAAGACAGACTGTACGCCAGGCAAGGGATGCTTGGCAGAGTTGTCAACCACATATGGCAGCGGCAATGGTGTATCTGCTGCGTCAGGAGCTTTTGAGGCTGCTGTCTCGTGCACTGCCGCACCATCCACCTGTGCAGGCTGTTTAGCAAGACGTCAGCAAGTGCGGTGATGCCATGCTGACAAGACCGGGCACGTCCACAGCTCACCTGCTGTGTTTCAGACATCACTCAAGTAGATGTCTCAGGCCCTACGTCGTTGTGTGATACTGCGCATCACAACCAACACCCAGCCTTTGCCGCTGTTGCCCACTGTTGTGTACGTTTGACTGCATTTGCATGCTTGTTATCACACAGTGACGGTTACGGTTTGTATTGTGTGACTACCGTCATCATAATTGAGCTGCATACTACGAGGCGGCTAGTATCAGTTCTTTTAGCATTGTCGCGTGCATCGGAAGCGCGTAACAGGAGGTGAGATCGTTGTGTTTCGTTGCAATAAACATACATGCAGATGATGTCTGCGTCGCAGTCTGGCCTGTATACGACACCCTTCCCTGTCAAGTACTAACGATTTGTTTGTCTGCCTCCTTCGACTACAGCCATGGTGTTGAAGTAAGTTGCACTCCAACTTCCTACTGTGTTTGCTTGCATGACTACTGCTCGTGCTAAGCAATAGACCGGGGGATGCTTTTTCTTGTGCTTGACTACTTCCCCTCTGCAGGACTTCCACTTGCCGTTTCAGTGGCCTGAGGATCTACCCTGGCAGGGGCATCATCTTCGTACGAGTAGATGGTCAGGTGAATACTGAGAGCAATGGACAACAGGCTCAGCTATGACAGCCCTGCGCTCACAACAATTTCAGAGCAGCGCAATTGTTCTCCAACTTGCTGTGCTTCTGCAGCAATTCCTTTTCATCAACAAGAAGGCTCGTCGATTGTATCATCAGAGGAAGAGGCCAGCAAAGATTGCGTGGACAACTGTATACAGAAAGCAGCACAGAAAGGTCAGCAATATCAGTTATCGCTCACAGCACAGCCAAAGTACACACAGCGACAGCTGCCTAGCTTGCTGTCAGTAGCTTGGACCAGCTGATTTGCAGGGCTTGATGCATCATCGACATTCCATGCCTGGCTTTGTATTGCATAGAACAGATTGGCAGCAGATGGTTGTCATTCTGCATTCATATGGCTGTCCCCAAGGGGAATCAGCTCTCATGGGTATGCTTGCTGTTCAGGATCTGGACACAGTTGTAGCACGTAAGAAGAGAAGGTCAGTCAACAAGACAAACGTGCGTCCCATTGGTAATGCCTCCATCGAGGTGCTGCAGAAGAGGCGGGCTGAGAAGCCAGAGCAGCGGAAGGCCTCTCGTGAGGCTGCCCTGCGGTATGTGAATCAGCACCAAACAATGTCCAAAACTCCAGTATGTAGGATACTTCATGCCATGTTGCCATTGCATGCACATGAATTAGCAGGTCTTCTCAGCAGCTCTCAGAGTCTGCTTATGGACAGAGCCTTCTCAGTTGCTTGCTTTCATACTTACATGTGGCCTTGTCTGCATGTGGCCTTGTCTCTATAAGTGGTGACTGTTATCACTTATTATTTCGTGGCCTGATCAAGCTCTGCATGATTGCAGTGAGGTGAAGGAGAGGATGAAGAAGAGCAAGGCAGACAAGCAGGCGCAGAAGTCAGCCCAGCCCAAGGGTGGAGCTAAGGCCACCAAGGTCATGCCCAAGGCTGGCCCCAAGGGTGCCAAGCGCTAGATGTCCCCCTGTAACATAAAACTGCTTCTTGTCTAAGCATTTAAGCTTGTATGTGCACGGGACATTAACTGCAGCAGCATTATAGAACACTTGAATCCAAGGTGGTCAGGATGCCAGAGACTTTGCCTGGCCGTGAGGTGCACGGCATTCAGGACAGCAAGACAATGTGCGAGCTTTGGTATCTGTCAAGCACAGCACTTACGCAGGCCAGGCAAGAAAATCTCTAAAATGACACCGGATGGGGTTTGCAGGGGCAGTGCTGATGATTGTTCACCTGCTGTGTGTCGTGCACAGTCCTGGGAGTAACCTTGCTGGCACAATGAAGATATCCCCTTGACTGCGGTCAACTGGCATAATGCAACCTCTTGCTGCTGATAGCTTTCCAGTTCACAGCCGGCAGCTTTCCAGTTCACAGCTCATCCAGATGCACAGCCAGACACAGACATTTATGCTGATAATTTTTTACACTGCATCATGAGTATTGCTCATGCGTGGTTCACGAGCTCCTGCTCAAACACAACCCCTCAGGGTTGCGCTTCAGAGTTTACTTCAAACCACTTGCTGCTGCAGTTCAGCTGCATGGCAAGTTTTACACACCGCTTGTCTGGCAAAGTGCAAGTTGACAGGCAAGTCCAGCAGACTCTGCACAGCGGAAGCTTTACAGACAACAGCAAAACAAAGGTACACATGACAAGGAGCTTCACACCCAAAGTGCATGGCTCCCAGTCTGAAAGGCCTCATCAACCTGGC
>JAABUU010004391.1_pt1 | contig 16677 bp, 18 predicted proteins | sample 5559301 | NCBI WGS metagenome assembly JAABUU01 (sample SAMN10711884, study PRJNA513360) | rock metagenome | isolation source: Antarctica rocks | place: Antarctica: Victoria Land, Richard Nunatak white | reverse complement strand
TTGTACGTGATTTTTCTATTGATGTTCGTCATGAAAAGAGCAAAGACTTCGATCTTGTTCTTCTTTGAACGATTCAACAGTGTTTTGAACGAAGCGACGTCTATGCTTCGAATTGAGAATGACTCTTCCTGAATCGTAGTTGAAACAGATCGTTTGAGCATTCTAGAAGCCTTTGACTGAGGGGTAGAAGTAGGCGAAGTTGATCGCGATCAACTTGAGTGCTTTGAATTGAGAGAGATCGAAAAAATCGAAATGAGAGTATCTAATTGATTCGGAAAAACGATGACGTCGGTTTGCATATTCAGTAATATTTCATTTTTGTTCATTCAAGGTTTTCCTAATATGACTTCGTGATGATCGATGTCAGCTATCAACATAGAAACAGTCAATTTCTTATGACTTTCAATGATGAGATTCGATAGAATTTTATGAGTGATAGTCTTCTTAGATATCTTTTCATCATATTCTTTTATTAACTTCTCTTTTGCCAGTGATATAGATTGAATTTTCAGCTCTTTACATACTCTGTCGACTAGAGTGATATGTATGATCGTATAGACGGCTGAATCACTGTCTATCAAAGAGCGAAGACTGAATGATTCGTTCTGCGAGATGAGAAGAGCATCGACTAGAAACGGCTTATCAAAGTAATTCTCTTTCGATAGAATTTCGTCTAGGTTGCACAAAGATATAATCTTCACTTCAGTGACTGTTGAAGAGATGACTAGTTTTTTGACTCGAACTCTGATTCAGTATCGAGTTCAGAACGATCGTAGTTCTCGTCAACTGCATTGACTTTGATAGGTCGATTCAAGCATTCTCTGAAACTATGACCTGATTTGTGACATACGAAGCAGGTTTCGACTAGAACGTCTGCATTCTTGACGCTAGTCAAAACTGCGCTGCGCGACTTTGATCAGTCAGGCTTCGAAGTCGAAGGCTGAACAGCAATAGTTGCTCTAGAAATGATGATCTTTGAATCGTCGCGTTTGAGTAGTTTGTCCTTGATCTCTCGAACTGCTCTATGTTCATTGTTCAAGCGAATCAGATAGTTTCGAATATCTGATAGCTTGGTGAGCGGCTTCACCTGAGCTGTTCAAAAGGTTCGAAGGCGAGGGTTTATTTTATTCTTTAGATCGACGACTAGTACGTTCTTCTGATACTTCAGATAGATGTATAGTCGTTGGAACTGATTAAAGAAATCGCTGAATTTCTTTGATTCTTGAATCAGATTAATATATTCTCTACGATAGTTGTCTTTCTTATCAGAGTCATGAAACGATTGAGCTAGTTTCTCTAGAAGTTCATTGACAGTCAGATAGAGATTGTCACAGTTGAGATCGCGTCTGACTTGAGTGACTTCGACGACGTCACCTGCTAGTCGAGAGTGAATGTAGCTCAGCTTGTAGAGTTCATTTGAGAAGATGTCGACGTTAATTGCTAGCTTCTCTCGTATGTCAAGAGATCAGTTCTTTCAAGTAGAATTCTTTTCATCAGTGAACATCGAAGGGTCGAGTATTTTGTGATATCTAGGTCGTTCGAAGTAGGTGGCAATCGAGAGAGCAGTGATGACTACATTGACTGTGATAGCAGTGAGAGCTTGTAGTTGTGCTTTCAACTGTTGAATTTCGCTCTTGTCTCGTTGTTTCACCTCGACGAGGCGATCTGTTTCTCTATTAAGAGCATAGATACGTTCCTTTCATACTTTCATATCATCGTGTATGACGATTTCAGCGTTTGATTCGTCGAAAGCAATGAATGAAGAAGCGTGTTGTGAGCCGACGATAGAAGAGAGAGCTTGTGAACGTGTTTGTTGCGAGGGGTCAACGAAAGCTTTATCTTTATCAGATGTGTTCTTAGATGTCATAGTGAAGAAGATGAGAGTTGTTTGAAAGAGGGTCGAACGAATGACGATGCTCGACGATTGAAAAAGAAAGACGTATGTTTATTCAACAAAGAAGATGTTTCTGAGAGCGATTGATCTTGAAGCAATTCACGAAGATTCTTTATCGTAATTCTCTTGATCGATTTGATTCTCTAGCAATTCACGAAGATTCTTTATCGTAGATTCTATTAATCGGTTTTGAACGAATGCGTACTGAATGAGCGGTAGATCTTCTAGCAATTCAACGATCTTATGTTTTCGTTGATTCTATGAATTCTCTGATGTTGTTCTTGTCTTTCGAGGTCGAACCATCAGGTAAACAAATTTCTTTAGACTCGATTCGTCTGTACGAGTTGGTTGAATGAATAATGGGATCAGTATCGTGTGATTAACGGATTCTTAATATAATGTCAGGATCGTGCCTAGATGATACAATCAATGAAGGTCAGAATTGATAGTGCTTGATCTTTAGAGATAGCTATAACTGAATATTAAGAATACAGAAGAAGATTGATACAAGAGCTTCTATTTATGTAATGTTCAGAGACTGCGCTAGGCTCGAAAGAGATGTGTTTGTAACACGGAAAGAAGATGATGTAGATGAACAAGATGTTGGTGAAGGAAAAGAATGTTGAGAAAGTAAAAGAATGTTGAGTCATATCTAGGTCAGATCTCGACTAGATCGTTGACTAGCTCTAATCAGTCTTGATATGCTCGTAACAGCAGTCAACGATTTTGTCAATCATCTCATCTATGAATGATAGAAAGTAGCGATTTCTTTTGATAATGACATTGAGCTTTCAATAGTTGACGCAGAAGCGAAGATCATCATTGATCTTCAGAGTGAATAAAACGAATGAGAAATATGAGATCTTGCTAAAAGTAATAAAATTCTTTGACAGATTTTCGTTCAGATATTCTTTGATCTTCTGAAGCTTGTAGAGTGACATTTGATAAGCTCAACATCTAGAAGAAGTGACATCGTTAGTAAGCTTTATCTTATGATCATATGAACGATGAGATGATAGCTTATTGACTTGAGCTCAATCAAACACGTCGAGAAAATTCTGATATTTTGAAGATAGCTTGACTTTGATGTCTTCTAGATTTTGAGCTGATGCATCAATGAAAGCAACGTCTAGAACGTTCAGTTTGCATTGAGTGTTGTAGACTATTTTTCTATCAATATCTTCAATTGACATAGCGAAAATCTTGATGCAATTCTTCTTTGATCATTTAATCAATGCATGAAAAGATGCAGCTTTCACACTGAACATAGAAAAGTTCTTTTTCAAAGCAGTAAAAGTGAGTCGTTGAAGCACTTTGAGAGCTGAACTGATAGAAGAATTTAATGATCATGATTATTTTGAGTGTGAAGCTCTGATTGACATTGAAAAAACAGAAATGAAAGCTTTTAATTGATTCAAAAAAACGATGACATCGTTTTGCATATCTAGTAGTATTTCATTTTTATTCATTCAGAGCTTTTCTAATATGACGTCATGATGATTTATATCAGCTATTAACATTGAAACAGTTAATTTCTTATGACTTTCGACTGTGAGATTGAGTAGAATTTTATAAATAATGATCTTCTTTGTCAGCTTTTCGTCATATTCTCTTATTAACTTCTCTTTAGCTAGTTGTATGAGTTGAATTTCGAGCTTCTGACATATTTGATTGACTAGCTTTGTATGAATCAAGATGTAGATCATTGAATTACTATTTATCAGAGATCGTAGCTTGAAGAATTCATCTTGCGAGAATAAAGTGACATTGACTAGAAATGACTTTTTGAAGTAGTTTTCTTTGATAGATGAAATTTCGTCGATTAGATTGCACAAAAAATAATCTCTATCTCTTCAATGATTCTGAAAGAGATGACTAGTTTTTTGAATCATGTTATGATTCTAGTCTTCGTCTATTCTTCATCTAGTCTTCGTCTGATTTCAGTCTAATCAAGTCTAGCGAGAATCTGATCTAGAAGTGATATCATTGAGACTCTGCATCATATGTGTAAGACGTCAACTCAATCGAGTCTAGCACAGAGCTGAGAAACATACATATAAGAATCGAGTTCTTTTCTGTAGATACTTTTCTTTCTTAGCATTTATCTATTAGTTAAATGACATCTTTATGACTCGCTCTAGATCGATCTCTAACAGTAGATAAATGCTAATCAACTATTCTGCTATCAACGTGTAGATGATACGAAATAATCTACTTCGTTTGTTCAGAAAATTCGCAAAAGATTCTTTGAATTACTTTTATCAAAACACATCTTCAAATTTACTCAAATTTATCAAATCAATCACTCAATCTTATCACAATCTACCTATCTATCTTTCTCACAATGACACGCGACTTCGAATCAGTCGAGTCACGAACAGCTCGTCTGCTTAGAAGCATTGCTAGCAGACGCGTTTTCATTATTTCTTTCGATGCTTCAGCGAAATCTCAGAATGTCGCTATTTCATGAAACATCAACACAAGTCAACAACTTCGTCAATGAGCTATTGATCAGTCAGACGAGATCATCAAGATGCTGATCGAGCTAAGAGATCAACGAGACATGACTTTGAAACTCAACGAGCAATGAATCAATGTTCAAGTCGATCACATCAAGAGACTTGATGAGCTAAAGATCAATCAAATGACAATAGACACTCAAGAAGAGACTATCATTGAACTATGAAAGAAAGTCTTGAGTCTAAAAAAGAAACAGCGTTCAGCGAATCAGTCTCGATCTTGTCAGTCTACTGAATCTCGAGTTTCTATGAAATCTTTATTTCGTCAATTCATCGAGAATCATACTTGACGTGAGTCGTTCATTTTATTTGATAATGATCATCACAAGTCTTTCAAGTTTTCAAACTCATCTGTATTCATTGACGAAGATGAATCAACATGAGATAGCTGAAGAATCAAGATGAACGACAAACTTCAGACAAATGTTGATCACTTCGATAATGAGAATATCTGTATTGTCTATGTGATATTTAGACTAGAAGATGATGCTGCTGAACATATCTTCGCTTGACATCATCATGATGCTTCGCATTCTTACATCTCAATCTACGAGCTATTTGAGCATCTGAAAGAAATATATGATGAACTGAATAGAAATCGAAAGTGTCGTCGCGAGTACAATGCTCTGAGACAAGCAGAAAAGTCTTTCAATGTCTTCTACTTTGACTTTATGAAGCTATTCAGCTATCTCAAATATGATGATTGTACTCTGATGAACGATTTTCAGAATAAAATCAATAATCGCTTGCAGAACGCTCTATCAATCTGTTCAGAGAATTTTACTTCGCTCACTTGCTTATGAATCTTTCTTCAAGGTGTGAATAATAAACAGCGAGTCAACTATCAGCTACGCAGTCAGCTTCGCACTGTCATCGTCAAAGTCACTGTCGTATCTGATAAATGCGCTGCTACTTCATTGTCAGTGATGACTTTGATAATCGATTATGTTAAGTCTATTCTCTCTTCTATCTCTGAGTCAGCAAGATCGTCTATTATCTGCTATACTTGCAAAATCTCAAGTCATTTGTTCAAGAATTGCTCTCAAAACAAGATTGATACTTCTGCATCTCATGCATTCATTCTTCGTCTACATGAAATCGTCATTTCGAAGAATAAGAAGAATGAGAAAATGTCTTCTTTTGAAGATAGCGAGGCAAAAAACTAGAGACTTTCATCAAAGACGCGATGAAAGAGATGTTAATTTCTTCAACGACAAGCATGTCAAATGACTCTTTTACTTCTGAATCTTTGACTACTGAATGTGTACTTTCTAGCAATGAAATTAGTTACTCATTGAAGTCATTGATTGACATCAAAGCTGCTGACTATTCATTCATTGATGAAGTGATTGCGCAGATTGTTTGTGATCAGTTGCAAATCAAGTCTCTGACTTTGATCAAAGCGAAGTCAATTCGAGAATTTGACGATCATTATGCTAAAAAACTCATTATTCATGCCATTTATTCAAATCTGACTGTTCAAGATCATACAATTGACACAGCTTCTATGTTGATCATTCAATTAGATCAACATTAAATAATTCTTGAAAAAACATGAATGAACAAAATCAATCTAGTAATTGACATGTAAATCAATTCTCTTCGATTTTCGAATTTCACTCTCAATTCGAAATCAATTGTTCTATTCACAAGCAACAAGACAATCATGAAGCAAAAGAGTTTGACTTCTACTCATATACTGAAGAGATCTTTCACTATCTCTCAACTCAGTCTGAAATCACTCTCTTTCAGTCAGTTCAATGAGAAGTCAGTTAAACTAATTGAACAGTTAAAATCGCGCGACGCGACTTTAACTAACGTCAAAAATTCTAAATCAACGTTCAGTCTGAATTCATTCTCTTTCAGTTCAATGAACATAGCAATGATAGAGACAGCGACATATAGAATGTTAGTCAAATGATCAGACATCAAGATCTTTGCTGTTATTGTCTTGAAAATCGATCGACTCATAACTACAGTCGAAAACAAGTCTGAAGAAGTGAATCTGCATGAGCTTTTTCACGCTGAAGTTCTCAAGCAAGTCAAAGTCAAGCTTCTCTCTGAATATTACGACTATCTAGATGTCTTCAATCGAGCAATGATTGATCAGCTATCATCGCATTGTTTCTATGATCACAAAATTGAGTTGATCGATGAAGAAATGTTCTCTTGAAGCAGACTATATCAGATGTTCAATCACAAGCTTCAGAAGGTAAAAAAGTATCTGATTGAACATCTGAACAAAGAATTCATTTTCTTCAGCTTTGCATCATACGTCTCGCTCATCTTGTTCATCGAAAAGAAAGACGATAGTCTGCGTTTCTGCGTCGATTACAGAAAGCTCAATGCTTTGATCAAACGAAATCGCTATTCTTTGTCATTGATAGACGAGACTCTCACTCGTATACAAGAAAGCAAATATCTGACTCAATTGAACATCATTGTCGCGTTCAATAAACTACGCATGCACTCAGATAGCGAAGATTTGACTATCTTTATTACCTTCTTCGACTCATACAAATATCATGTAATGCTCTTTGAATTAATCAATGAATCAATGTTCTATCAACACTATATGAACGACGTGTTGTTTGAATATCTACATCAGTTTTGTCAGATCTATCTAGATGACATTATCATCTACAGCAAGATCTTGAAGAAACATAAGCAGCATGTATGATTGATCTTGAATAGATTACGAGAAGCTGATCTACAGATAGACATCAATAAATGCGAGTTTCATGTTCAGAAAATCATCTTTTTAGAACTTTTGATATCAATCGAAGAATTGAAGATGAACTCGCGAAAGATGCAAGCAGTCGTTGATTAATCTACACTCAATAATCTCACTCAGATGCAGTTTTTCATTGACTTCTGCAACTTCTATCAACGCTTCATCAAGAACTTTTCAAAGATTGTTTGTTCAATGATTCAACTTACTTAAAAGAAGATCATATTTAAATGAAATGAAGTTTGTCAGATCATCTTCAATCATATGAAGAGACGTATGATCGAGACTTCTATACTACGTCAATTTGATCAAACTTGTAAGACTATTCTCGAAATTGACTCATTCGACTACGTCAATGATGAAGTTCTCTCTCAATATGATGATGAAGAAGTACTACATTCAATTGTCTTCTATAGCAAGAACATGTCTTCTGCTGAATGCAACTACAAGATATATGATAAAGAACTTCTAATCATCATTTGAGCATTTGAACATTGACGACTTGAACTGAAACTAACTGACATTTCTATCAAGATGTTCATCGATCATCAAGCACTCATCTCGTTGATGAAAGATAAAGAGCTGAGCAGACGTCAGATGCGTTGAGTTCAGAAGCTCGCTGATTTCAACTTTAAGATAATGTATCGATCTGACAAACAGAACATCAAGATCGATGCATTAACTCGTCGAGCTGACGTCGTGCTCAGAGATTCAGAAGATGAGCGCGTTCGCTATCAACAAATCACTATTCTGACTTCGAATTGAATGAAAATTGCTGATCTAGAGAAGAACATCAGTGAATCAATCTATAAACAGATTCTTGAGACTAATGAAATTGACGAGAATTGTACGCTACTTCGCGAAGCAATAGCAAGAGACGAGACACAATATGAAGATATCAAGCTGAAGAATTGTCGAGTTCAGAATGAAATCTTATACAAAGACAGTCAGCTATGAGTCTCATTCAACGAGCTTCTACAAATGAATCTGATTCGTGAGATACACGATCAATCATCAATTGATCATTCTGATATTCTTAGAACTGTGAAAGTCATAAAGCGAAACTACTATTGATCATTCATGCGAAAAACGATAGATTGATATATTCGAAACTGCTATATCTATCAACGCTCAAAGACATCTAGAAATAAATCAAACGACTTGCTTCAATCTCTATCAATATCTGAACAGCGATGACAAGACATAGCAATGAACTTCATTATTGATTTATCTGATTCAAGCGAGTACAACACTATTCTGACAATTATCTGCAGATTGTCAAAGAAAAGACATTATATTTCTTGCATCATTGATGATGAAAATATCACTGTCGAAAAGACAGCTGAAATGCTGATTCAATGAGTATATTAAACTCATAGTCTATCAAGCTTCATAGTATCTGATCGAAATTCGCAATTCATCTCTATACTATGAAAGTTTCTTTGCAAACGACTGAGCATTTTCCTTCGATTGTTCACTGTCTATCATTCTCAGATCGACGATCAAAGCGAACAAGTCAATCAGAACATCAAGTGATATCTTCGATTCTTCTGTTCATATATGCAGAACGACTGATTCAAGTGACTATTCATGATTGAGTTTGTCGACAATAACGTCTTGTCTTCAGTCATTTTCTTGACTCTCTTCTTCATGAACAAGAGATTTCACCCTCGTATGAGCTTCGACTCTGACATTATCGAGTATGAAAGCATTCGCGAACGTCTGCAGATCAATCGAGTCAAGAATATATCTGAACAAATGAACAAGACATTGATCTTCGCTCGTGAAGCTCTGATCAAAACACGAGAACAAATGATAAATCAAGCTAACAAGCATAGAAAGAAAGTCAATTACAAGATTGAATCAAAGATGTTTTTGAACAAACGAAACATCGTTACAGCGAGATCTTTCAAAAAATTGAATGACAAGATGCTCGACTCATTTCAGATCACTGAGTCTGTTGACTCATTCTATAAGTTGAAACTATCAAAGACTATGTATATACACGACGTATTTCATTCAGAGCTTCTTCATTCTGCCGTCAATGATTCTCTGTCTGATCAAAAGAATGAATCTTCGAAATCAATAGTGATAAACGATGAAGATGAATGAAAAATCGACGATATATTGAACTTTCGACGATATCAAAGACGACTTCAATATCGAGTCAAATGAAAGAGCTATGACAACGATCTCAACTGATATAACGCTGACGACGACGAATTTATGAACGCTCAAGAGATGATTGACGACTTTCATATCAAATATTCAAGAAAAGCGCACTAAGAAACAACATTCATGCGAACATGAATAGTCAAGAAAAGAGAATAATGTTACGATTCTAGCCTTCGTCTATTCTTCGTCTAGTCTTTGCCTGATTTCATTCTAATCAAGCCTAGCGAGAATCTGATCTAGAGATGATATCATTGAGACTCTGCATTATATGTGTAAGGCGTCAACTCAATCAAGTCTAGCACAGAGCTGAGAAACATACATATAAAAATCGAGTTCTTTTCTGTAGATACTTTTCTTTCTTAGCATTTATTTATTAGTTAAATGACACTTCTATGACTCGCTTTAGATTGATCTCTAACAATAAATTGCATGCACTTAATGAAGAAGAAGAAATTCAACAAGATGATAAAGATGCAAAATGATTTTCAGAAGATTGAAAGCACTTTTGTCATTTACATTAAAATTGAATGCATAAATTTAAATGTTTATCTGCACTTCAAAAACGTTTCAGATGCAGATAGCATGCAATGCAACTGCAATTGAAATCATCAAATGACAAAATATGTACTTATGCATTGCTTAAACTGATTGCATTTGCGATTAAGAATGTTACAAAACATTAACTTTTTAAACTATTGAATAATCATCATCATCATGAAGAATTTCAAAGCAGCTGCAAGAATGATGATGAAAATAAAACTTCTGAAACAATTTCAAGTGACTAAGTCACTCATTCTTTAATGTGCAATCAATATGAACTAATTTGATACATAGTTTCATAATGATAGTTTCAACTGTGCGAAGCAGTTGTATAAACAGCGAGTGATTTTCTACTTCAGAGAGTTTTGTTCACTCAATATAAATAGCATAAAGTTTTTCATGAGTTGACTTAATCAATATCATAAGAATGTATGAATTTATTATTATTATTATTATTATTATTAATACTTTAATATAATGATTTTATTAATTTTAATATTAAATAGTATTAATATTAATAATAATAATTTAGAGTGACAAGAACACTCATTCTTTAACATGCAATCATCGCAAACAAATTTGATACATAGTCTCAGTTTTATTGTCTCGACTGCATGTAGCAGTCGTATAAACAGCGAGCAATTTTTTACCTCAGAGAGTTTTGTTCACTCGACACACATAGCATAAAGTTTCTCATGAGTTGATTTAATCAATGTCACAAGAATGTATAAATTTATTATTATTATTATTATTATTATTATTAATAATAATAATAATAATAAGAAAGAAAACAATCACAACGCGCGCAAAACAAATTTTTGAAAAGAGCAATACAATCAAGACAGAATGAATCTAGAAGATGAATAAACGACGATGAATTGCATGAACTGCAGCAATGCTGATTCAGAGACAACTGCAAGTGACGTTAACTTGTTGCGAAGAAACAGCAACGCAAGATCGAAAAGCTCACGCAATGATGAGAAGTATGTCACTAACATTATTGATCTTCTAATACAAACATCAACGTTAGAGAAAGAGAAGAACAAAGATCATTCATGAAAAGAAGTAGCAGTGAAGCTGATGCATTATCTTCGACTCGAATCAGAAGAAAAAAACCATGCGACTCAGAACGCGTTCATCGCGAAGAATGTACAGAAACTGAAGACATTAGTTCAACTGCTAAGCAAGCAGTTACAGACGCAGAGAAATACGCGTCTCTCATTAAAAATCATGTTATGAGCAAATGTGACAAGAGAAGAATTATCAACGAGAAAGCAACGTCTCAAAGAAAGATCGTCGTCGCTTCGCAAGAAACACAAGATCATGATAAAGATAGCAGACAGAGAAGAAATAGAGAAGATGCAGAAGAAGATCGTCAAGCAGATTCTTCAAAGAATAGCAGATACATCAACGAGTCAACGAAATCTGATCGTGTCTCTTTGCAAGCTGAGTAGCAAAGACATCTTTCTTCACGCAGTCAGCTCAGATGCACAAGCAAATCTGAAAAAGACTCAAGAATTAGCAAAAGAAATTGCGAACTCGATGTGCATATTACGATGAACATTCGCAGTGCTGACACATGAGATACACACTACAATCGACATGAGCAATCAGATGAAAGTCATTAGAAAGCTGATAAAGAATAACGCGAGACTTCATGAGAATCTGAAGATTCTAAGAATAGTCTGACTCAAGAAAGTAGCAAAGAGCGAAAAGACTCATTTATCGCTCATCGTGAAGATAGCAATCGAAGCGATGATGAATCAACGAATGAACGTGAATATGTTAAATGCATATCATGAATGTGCATGCAAGCTGTTTGAGAAGAACTGTTATATCACACAGTGCTTCAAATGTCAAGAATTTGATCACATGATCAGATTCTGCAGAAAGAATTAACGCTGCGTCAAGTGCGCAGACAAACATCACATCAAAAGATGCGTGATGTCTTTGAATAAAAGATGTTGTGTTAACTGTAATGAAAATCATGAACTCTGAAGATGCATCTGTTTCAAATAACGACAGTAGATGAAACAAGCGTTCAAAATCTATAGAAATAAATTGTTCAGATATTCAGAAGCGTCTAAATACAATTGCACATTCTTGCAATTCTTGAGCTCTTCGCTGTCTTCAAGCTCTGCAGATTCAATGAACTCTTTGAATTCAATGAATTTTTCGAAGTTCACGAATTCTTTCAGTTCAGCGAATTCATCGAGCTCAACGACAGTTGTGCTGAAAACATGCAGTCTAGTCGCTCATGAATCAACATGACAGATAGTAGAAGTCAAGAAGAGACGCGTCAATCGTTTCTCTTGCGTGAGTAGCGACTCAGATGAGACGTCGCTTGAGCAGAGTCAGAAACGATAAATCAGAAAATGAGACAGATTCTTGATGATTGAGAGCATTCAAAGAATCTTCTCTTTGCAAAGTCAACAACAGCTACAAATAACTTTATGACAAAACAATCTTTTCTACAAATACTGCAGTACAACATCAGAAAATCATTGAAAATTCAGAAATTGTTTCTAATCAACAGAAAAGTTCGTAATTTCGACATCGTAGTCATACAGAAGCAGAGTTACAACATTAACGATACTCAATCATTTAACTCAGCTCACAACTTCTTTTACCTAGTGAAAAACACGTCATCACAGTCAAGAACATGCATATATGTGAACAAATGCTTAAGATTCAATCAATGAATGATAGAAACAGCTGAATCAGACATTTGCTTAATCAGAATATTAACTCACAACACAAATGATGAAACGCAGACGTTACGACTTTTAAATGTTTACATTTCATGTTCACTGTTCTTTACATCTACAGAGAAATCTTCAATCATTTCTTGCTTGAGTGAGCTACTCAAAGATGACTGCAAACAACTGATCATAAGAGATTTCAATCTACATCACTCTCATTGAAAGAAATGAAGATGCTTCACTTGATACGCAGCAATCAACAGTTTACTTGACATCATTACTAATGCTAAGCTGAAATTATTGCTGAAATCAGACACTATTACTCGCAAAACTCATAATCAATCTACAACTATTGATCTAGTCTTTAGCAGCGAGAAAATACGATTCATAACATGCAAGTGCAAAGTACGCATTGATCTGCATCAAGAATTGAATCATCTTTCAATTGTCATAGAACTGTGTTTACAAACAACTTCAGTACAATCTTCAACTTGATGACTATGAAAGAAAATGAACACAGAAGCATTGAGCGCGTATCTGCATATGCATCTTTCGTTGAATCATTCTTTGAACAGCAAGATGATGATGAACGAAAGAATGTGCAAAGTTATCAAGATGTTACAGAAGATCATTGAGAAATCTATTCTTTTGACAAAGTCATCAAGTTGAGCAAAGAACTTCTGAAATTCAAACTGCTCAAAGATAGTAATGAAATCAAGATGACTGCAAATCGTATGAAAAACACAAAGCACACTAGATGCGTGAAATGAATATCTGAAACACAATGATCATAAAAACAAGATTATTCAACAAGCGAAGCGCGCACATTTCAGATCACAAATGCATGAGCTGAGCGACGCATTCAAGTCGATATGATGCTTCGCAAAATGAGTCAGAATCGAAAGTCAGCTATCTAAAAAACTTTCTCAGTTTTCGTCATTGAAGCGAAGCAACACTGATCAAATGACAATGACGTTCGAGAAAAAAATCGAGATATTGCAAGAAAAATTCTTTCTTTCATTCTTTCAGACAGACATCAACGACATTGCAGACTCATTTATATTCTTGACAGTGTCATCTGACTTACACATCTCAGAAGAAGAAGTGAGACAGACAATCAAAAGAGTAAAAGCAGACAAAGCATCAAACATTTCAGACATTTTGAACAGAGTGCTGCAGACAGATCTTGCAGAACTGATCTCAATACTGACGAGTTTATTCAACGCATGTGTAATACACAGATATCATTTGAAGCAGTTCAAAAAAGCTCAAATGATAGTATTATGCAAATTGAAGAAGAGTGATTATACTGATTCAAAGACATATTGACTCATTGCTCTGCTTGATATCATGAGCAAAGCTCTGAAGTTGATCATGACTAAGAGACTGAGCGATATAGCTGAGACTCATCACATGCTATCTGATGCTCAAATGAAAGCGAGATGCAAGCGATTCGTGATCTCAACATTAGATCTACTAGTAGATCAGATTCATACAGTATGAAACTGCGAAATCAAATACGTAGCGTTCATGCTAAGTTTAGACATTGTCGAAGCATTCAATTGAGTCTTGCACGTCAAACTTCTGCATACTCTGAAAATGAAAAGAACTTCAGACTACATAGTTGAATGAGCATGCAGCTTTCTTGAGAATCGAGAAACATCATTGAGATTCGACGAGCAAACGAGTGACATGCGCGAGATAAATGCAGACATATCACAGAGATTTCTCATTTCATCGATTCTCTTTCTATTCTTCAACGCAAGTCTGATTGAGAAGTGCAAAGCACTGAAAATTAAGATTGAAGTGCTTAACTTTGTAAATGACATTAACATTTTAACATACAATAGATTCATCAAAGAAATCTGCAGAACATTGAGCAAAGCGCACAACGTCTGCGCGAAATGAGCTTGCACTCATGACGCAACATTTGCATCAGAAAAGTACAAACTTACGCACTTCATCAGAAAATCAAAGAGATTTGACATGATGATTAACATACAAATAGAAAGCTCAGTTATCAAGTTGAAATCAGACATGCAAGTTCTGAGAGTACAACTGAACATGAAATTGCAATGAGATGTGCATCTTCGTCAAATCGAAGTGAATCACGTCACATGAATGCTAGCACTTAGTTGACTTGAAGTCTTCACATGAGAGACAATCTTCACAAAAGCAAGACAGATATACTCAGCAGTGATAAGATTAGAAATTGCATTCAAAGCATCAGTCTGACATCAGCGAGAAAAGAAGAAAGAGCTGTCAGACAAAGAATGCAAACTTGAAACATTACAGAATCAGACTCTGTGTCATGTTGCAGAAATGTTCAAAAGAGTAAGCATCGAGACTCTGAAAGCAGAAATGTACACAAGCTCGCTGCATGTTCATCTGAACATGCTGCAAGACAAGATCACGTTACGCAGTTGAGTCAATGATCGTACACAGAAAATCAGACAAGCATGTGAACTGATACACGCTCATCTGATGAGTGTCAATTGCATCATTTCTTGCTCTTTTGTCATCAAGAAAGTGACGCTTCTGAACAACTCAATTCAAGAAGATGCGAAAATACAGTCAAGACGCAAGCAATTAGCTTTCGCTGCGACGATTTCAACTAGTGACAGCATCGCAATAGCGCAGTTTCACAGAAGTCAGTAAAAGCAATGATGGGAAAAATATAGAAAATGCATCGTAGATGTTCACATCATCTCGACACAAAGATTGCATCTGTTTAACAAGACAATAAAGATGTAAAATGATCTTCAGAAGATCAAAAGCACTCTCATCACTTACATCAAAATTGAACGCATAGATCTGAATGCTTATCTGCACTTCAAAAACGTTTCAGACGCAGATAGCATGTGATGTGACTGTGACTGAGATCATCAGATGACAAAACATGTACTTATGCATTGCTTGAACTGATTGCATCTGCGATCAAGAATGTTACAAGACGTCAACTTCTTGAACTATCAAATAATCATCGTTATCACGAAGAGTCTCAGAGCAGCTGCAAGAATGATGATGAAAACGAAGCTTCTAAAGCAATTTAAAGTGACTGAGTCACTCATTCTTTAACGTGTGATCAACGCGAACTAATTTGATACAAAGTCTCATAATGACAGTTTCGACTGCGCAAAGCAGTCGTATAGACAGCGAGTGATTTTCTATCTCAGAGAGTTTTGTTCACTCGATATAAATAGCATAGAGTTTCTTATGAGTCGGCTTAATCAATGTCACAAGAGTGTATGAATTTATTATTAATAATAATAATAATAATAATAAATTCATACATTCTTATGACATTTTTTGAATTCTTACTCAATTCAACACTCATTATGAATTTATGCAAGATTTTATATATTGTAGTGAGCGCTGCGCTAGCATAGCACTCTTTTCATATTTACTATCGCTTTTCTCTGCGCTCTATACTGTAACTGTTCTCAATGCAAGAACTTTATGAACTTGTTTCTTTTCTACTTTTTCTCTCTTTCATTTGATTCTTTAATGATATCACAGTTTGAAATTGATTCAGTATGCTTGTTGAGAGTATCATTCAAATTATCACTGTCATTATGCTTATGATTTCTAGAAGCTTTCTCAAGTTTGTGATGTTCTTTTTACATTGCATCATCTTTCATTCTATCTTTCATTTAAAACATGTTAATAGAATGTGCTTGATCAACATTCAATCTTTGTCACATTCATAAGTACATTGTCATAACAACATTAAATACTTATCTTTTATATAGAAATTGATTGAAGTCAATTTTTCTTGTGCGTAGCTGCATTAATAATGTTAGAAATCAGCATAGAGCGAGTCATATGAGTGTAATGTAACGAGTATATAAATGCTAAGAAAGAAAAGTATCTAGAAGAGAAGAGTCGACTATCTATATGACTCAGAGAAATATAAGCTAACTCTGAATAGAGTTGACTTCGAAACAATTTGATAGTCTAGTGATGAGCGATCAACGATAGTCATCAACATAGTCATCAACATAGTCATCAACATAGTCATCAACATAGTCATCAACATAGTCATCAACATAGTCATCAACATAGTCATCAACATAGTCATCAACATAGTCATCAACATAGTCATCAACATAGTCA
>JAABUU010004390.1_pt1 | contig 16683 bp, 16 predicted proteins | sample 5559301 | NCBI WGS metagenome assembly JAABUU01 (sample SAMN10711884, study PRJNA513360) | rock metagenome | isolation source: Antarctica rocks | place: Antarctica: Victoria Land, Richard Nunatak white | reverse complement strand
ACTGTAGCAACAGGAGTGTGCATCTGTCAACAATGTCAATGACATGCTGTATCAAGATTGAGATGCTGAGACTGTCTATTTTGAACACAAAATACATCTTCTGTGCTCTTTTGAGTAGCAAATGGACACACTGCCTTGTGTATTTATCGCTGCAGATGCTCACATACAAAGCACCGTTGTGACAAGCTAAACAGGTGCACAATCATTCGGCTAGCCATTCGACACCACTCCCATTAAAAATAATGGTGGTTCAGGGCTTTCGATCATGTTCGGTAACCTTTCGATTCGGTATTCGGCAATCGGTCAGACCCCAGGAGCATTCGGCCCGTACAATGCAGCATTCTCTAGGAGCAACAGTCTGACTTTAGTGCCAATAACGTTTTGTGCTGAAAAATTGCAAGTAAAAGCCAATCTTCTGACCACGCCATGTGCATACCACCAAACATCATCATCAGGTATTTCAAAGAACACGGGTATCTATCAAGGAAAGACACGACTATCAGGAAGAGTGAATAAAAACGTCATGGGCAACAGCGGCTAACGTTGTCGCGTCGAGCTCAGCCAGCACTTTGGCGCCATGGCTTTGTTGTCTACATTGCGATGTACGAAACGGCTTGAGCAACTGGGAACAGCGACTATTTCAGGCATTCGTCACGCCTCAACCAAGGCCGCTGAGTCGTTTATGGCAGAGCTAGAAGCATCCGGCTTCACTCCGACTGACATAAAGAAGATTTGTACAAAGCACCCTTCCATGCTTTCAAAGCACTGGACACCTGCAGCTCGCAGACAAAAGATTGAGTTGCTTAAGAAGACAGACGAACAAGAAAAGGCAAAGATGAGCCAGGATGAGGCTCAAGTAAAGCCAGCCCCATCATGACTGCTCACTGGCCTTCTGAGATGCTCAGCATTCCATAGCACGAATGCTTTGACGCAAGCAATACATGCAGCATGGCAGACACGGCATAACAGATTGGCAGCAAGCAGTTGCGAATGTGGCAAGTACGTATGTAAAGCAGAAGAGACGATTGTGTCAATTTTGTACTTTCCTTTGCTTTATGGTCAGACTTGCTTGTTTACAAATCACTTTCATCACAACAGCGACCAAGGTCTACCAGGATCTCCTCTGCGACCGTGTGAGTGACTTGTGAGGTCTGACAGTCTGTCCATGCATACACACAAGAATACAGCATCGGCGTTTGAGCAGCAACGATACTTCGTGCTTGTTTTCCTTCCCATTTCCTCTGTATCAGCAATGCGCATCAACACTGCAGCATTGTCCTGAAGATGATGTTGTTTTTGACAAGTAGTTTACGCTTGGCAGCACCTGCCTTCCATGGTCTCATCTGTGACACTGTGCTGAAGTGTCTGAGCATGCTGTTGCAATTTGAGCAGGCATTTTTGAAAGGATGAGACCCTCCCGATGCAAGCAAACTTCACAGGGGCCAGTTGACATGTTGTACACATTGTTCAGGATCCTTGACTGCTTTGGAGCACACTTGCTATAGCCCAGCAAAAGGAGGGACAGTCCAAGTATTGATGATCTAGATGTAATGACTGCTGACAAATCCGCAATGGGCATGCGCTTTGCTCCTACTCAGTTTTCGCAAAAGTTTGCGAAATAATGGTTTCCTGCTTTCAGACATTCAAGCATGCGTGGAAATGCGCAGTCAGCCTCCTGGATGTAAGTGCCAGCTGTAATCAACTTCTGCTACTCTGACAGCATCAAGTGACATCAACTATCTTCCAGACCTCAAGCGCCAGATCGGGACTTCGTATGTCATAGCCAATTGAATGATGTGAGCGGTCTGGACCAGAACTACACCCTACATGTTCTGAAGTCATTACTACCTATCTGCAGATCCAAGAAGTGGTTGTGCTTTCAGTATACTACATAGACAAACAGTCAACATGCACAATGGTCTGCCGACTATTCAGATTGAATGGCACTACACATGGATTGTCCATTTCAAAAATTAGTGCACGAGTTAGCAGGCAGAGTTTCTAAATTTCTTAGAAGTCTATAAAACATACTTGCGTATTGGTAAACAGGACAATTCTAAACACCTCATGAAAAGTACAGTCTGAGAAGTACGTTTGTGCATTGCTGGAGACATATAGGCTGCAGTCATACACTGTGCATCGCTTGTTTGCTGGCAAGACATGATGAGTATGATTGCAGTTGTCAACCTTTTCTTCTCTGCACAGGTTGGGCCCTGCAGGGTCAGTGCTTGATACAGCTGCTTGCATTGGAGCTGAACAGTGGCCTTGCAGACATACAACGTGGCAAGGCTTGTGTGGGGGCATTTCCATGCCCCTGTAGAAGCTGGACATCAGAAGATAACACAGTCTGAGCTGTCCGGGACCAATTCACTGAGTCAGGCCTGAGCGGGCGCTGCTGACATGCAGTGCTGTGATCACGTGATGAGAATGAGCTGCTGGAAGCCAGTGGAGCAGTGTCAGCCTGGCAGCAGAAGCAGCAATCTAGCTGCAGGACAGCTACTGGCATCTGTTGGGCGCTGTGGCATGCCACAGCACTCTGACATGAGGGACAAGCTGGGGCACCAGCAGCGGTCTGCGCTCTTGGGCGCACTGAAGGCTGGAAGCTGCTGTGTCAGCAGCAAGTTGAGTGCAGAGCACACAGTGGAATCTGCTGTGGAAGCTGCTGTAGAAGCCGCGCTCTGCAGATGCAGCAACTTCTTTTCATGTTAGGGGTTGCCAATGTCGGCTTCGGATGTAGCGGCCGGCAACGCATCCATCAGCTGGTAGCATTCAAGCCTGTCACCTGTTTGACGGAGTACTGCGAGAGCCTGAAGGGGACATACACTGAATGCTGTTGTCCCTGCTGTGTATCAGAGCACTTGCAGGCTGACAGAAGAGCTCGGGGGGTTGAGGCTCTGGCAGGAGAGCAAGAAAGACCCACAATGGCAACATCTGGGCAGACATCCACGCAAATGTTTGGGCTGGTTGCTGGCTGCGCTGTGAGCTGAAGGCAGCAGGCCAGGATTAAGTCACAGCCCAACAAGACGGCCAGCCTGATGCTGCTACTGCTGCTGCTTCAGGGACATTTGCTGGGCTGCATGCAGGTTACTTGACCTATACACTGGACCACCCTGCTGCAGGCAGGTTCTGCAACAGGGTGGGGCGCAGTGACATGCTGCTGAAGGCGGTCAAGACTAGGGAGACGATGGTTTGAAGCTGCTGAGGTGTCAGGCGTGAAAGGCACACCCTTCACGCATGAATGCCAGTTGACACAAATGGCATCTGGATGCAAGCAGGCCAGGCTGATTGGCAGCAGGAGGGCCTTGCAAAAGCTGTGGGCAGGGGAAGGTGCTGAAGAAAGGGTGGAAAACGGGGGGAGCATTGTCTATATGGGACTGAGTGTTAGAAAACGATGCTTGAGTGGGGCTGAGGGCAGAGAGGGGGAGGGTGGGGGGGTTGAGGTGGGGCTGAGGGGTTGGTCTCTGACTGCCCTTGTTGGTTGCCTCTGGAGGGCCATTTGGCTGGAGGGTAATGTGCTACACCCGCCAAGCCTGTTTGTCATGCTGCTCTTTGAAGCTGTGAGGACTGCGTCTCTCATTGCAGTCTGTCTGGCTGGCACTAGTACCGGAATACTGCTGAAAATTCCGCCCATAACTGATTCAGGCGGTGAAGAGCTTGCATAGCCAGATGCTATGTACCTGGCATAATTGAGCTGACTAATACTGTGTTGATAAGCAAAGCTGCTGGGTACCTCTAAAAGGCATAATACAGCTGAGCAGGTTGGCGCTGGATGCCACTGCCTCCTACTGCTGCACACACTGAGCCATGTGCACAGTTGAGCTGGCACAGCCTGTGTGTGGCGCATTAGTCACGCTGCACAGCAACAGCCAACATGTTGTATCAGTGCTGTAGGCGCTTACAGATGAGAATAATGATTGCTTGGGATTGTCACAACATGCTCACATGGGTGTGCATCCTTATGTTACTTGGCTCGAAATCCTGGTAGAAACTCATGCAGAAACTTGGTGGTGGTTGCAGTAGCAGTGCGACTGTGAGTGCTGCGCTGTGTGCTGAAGCCACACAGGCACATACATATTCACATGTCAGGTAAGATCAAGACTTTGCTGCAGCCAAAACAGCATGCATCTTGCTTGTTGGATGTCCAGCCAGACACCAATGGTGGTGACAGAGAATGCAAACAACCTGGTACTGGCATAGCAGGCAAGTACTACTGAGCTGACACACAAGACAGAACATCCATTGGGCATGGACAGCTAGAAGACTGCAACACTTGACAAAGCACTATGTAGGACCTTACTGAAGGCAGTTCAATTCCCGGTTTTTCGGAACTTGGTATATGAGCTGACGGCGGGTCAAGTAGGTACAGGCTTTGCCTGGAAACTACATGTATGCTGCGCAGCGGCCACCCCGGTCTCCGGTACCAGGGTTGCTTCGGGCTTGCACCCGGGAACGCCGAAAGGCGTAAAAGTTTCCACATTGAAGACAGATGCAAGTTGGTGTACACCTGTCAAGTCCAAGACAGAGCTGGTACTTACTATTGCACAGCATGGCTGTCCAGAAGGAAAAGGATGCTGCTCTTCATCACGCATATGTACCTGTGCACACACACTGTGCTATTTTCGCAGAGCGCTCATTACCATGCAGTCCCAGCAAGCTGCAAGCATCCTGAGGCCACTGGCTGTTTGCATATATGTTTGCATCAACATGTCATACGGTCACTCCAAGCTTCTTGACAGGGTCCACATTGCCACAACATAACACATGTTCTATCCTGTAGCCATGCCTATCGTGAACAAGCACTCATGCACCACACTGCAACTTGCCTTTAACATGCCAGCCAAGTTTTGCGTGATACCTGCCTCCACAGCAGGCATAGATGCTTGCACAGACTAGCTCAAGGTTCACCATGCTGGCAGGGTTGCACAGGGTCGCCATTATCTCTGCTAGCTTGCTCTTCTTGATTGCACTCACAAGATGTTGTTCCTTGCATCTATGGGGAAACTATGTGAGTGCATGGCCACCGAAAGTAAAGGCTCGTGATTGATCACAGAGACACAATGAAGCTGGCAACGCACAGCCAGCACTGCATGGACTGCTTGATGAGGCAAGAAACTGTGAATGCAAAAGCAGTGACAAGCAGCAGCTCAAGCAGTGGCTCAACAGCAAGAAAAGCCCAATACTCAAAGTGGTCTGAGCTGTAGCTGAGAACTTTGGCATCAGAGATTTGCAGTTGCTCACATGTGATTGACAAAAGCTCTCAGCTCTGCAGGTTGTGCACCAGACAATTCCAAAAAAAATAGCTAAACGCCTGTGTGTGTGGACAGCATTCTCCCCTTTATGCATTCAACAGGTTGCCAAACTGAGCTGTTATCACCAAGCTCAAGACATGGTTGCAGCATACCTAAAAGGTCTTTGCAGTGCAAAGTCGGCAGTGGCTTGCTCACACGACTCCCAATCAGAATCCGAAAACTTCATGTCTGCCATTTGGATCACCGGCAACTTGTTTAGCTGCAGCAAATAAAGCAGTGTATAATGCACCACCCCCTATCAGCATGGCAGCTTTGATATGCTGCTCAAAGGCAACATTTCTTCTGCTGATCTGGTGAGTTACCGCATTGAAACATGTTGCGAAGAGGCTGCAGCAACAGTGAGCTCACAAAATTGTACACTTGACATGCGTCAGAAGGTGACATAACTCGCATCACAGTCGCATGCAAAATTGCTGCCAGCACAGCTAGAACTTCGTTACTTGCTAACATGTGTCACAAAGTCTCAAGTGAGCACTGGCTGCTCTGTCGTCCCAACAAATCATATAATCTGCAGTGACAACAGGACGTGATGCTACTGTCTGGTTAGATCTTTCTGCCATGTCTCATGTCCATCAGGACACTTTTAGAAGCTGATGCATCAGATGCTGGTAGCTGGAACCTGGAAGATCCACCTGAAAGTGAGCATACAATATCAGCTTCAAAGGAAAGCACTGCAAATCAGCCAGAAAAAAGGCACATAACCAACACCGGGCTGCAGCAAGCAGCGCACGATCAAGACAGACAGACTTTTTCGCAGGAAGGATGGAGACCAGCGCTGAGATACTTTGCAGGATAAAAAACTATCAGCCATGACCAAAGCCCGTATCAAACATGTAAGCTGAAAGTTGCTGATCATACTCTAGTCAGTTTCAGCTAGCATAAGACAAGGCTGAAAGCGTTCAGACAGGGGTTCAGCCGCGCTTCGTTCCCATAGTTAATGACTCAGAGACAACAGCCAGGAGCGATGTGCTGACCTGAACACTTTCAAGCTGTGTGTATGCTGCCAACATCTGAGACTGCTGACGCACCCCTGCTAGCTCAAGATCATTGATGTCATTCAGCAGCTGCTGAATTTTATCCTGCAGGTTGAATGCTACATCAGTACATTTTAATGAAATACATTCCTATCATGAGCTGTGTGTGCTAGCAGTACTATACATCCAGATACATTGCAGCAGTGCAGATCTGTCCTACAGCTGCTTTTGGTGGAGGATACTCTAGACGCCTGCAAGTCCTTGTCTACTCTGCGCTTGCTAAGCTTCAGCTGCCTAGTCTTACATTCAGCTGCCATGCTACTTGATCATTTTGCTGAAGTTGCAGCAAGATCTCAAGCTTGCCAAAAGTCAGATGACCAGCTACTTGACTGCAAGCTGGTCATCTGACTTTGGCAAGCTTGAGATCTTGCAGCAACCCAAGCAGAATGATCAACTGCAATTGTCAACTCAGTTGCAGCAAATTCCTTTCTGACATTTGCAAATGATCATTCTGCTTGAAGCAGCATCTTTTGTATGCGGCTGCATCGGTGTAGGCTCTGTCCAGCTGAGACTGCAGTGCCCATAGCTGGTCAGCCTGCAAGAAGCACATTGTTGAGTCATCCTTCTCCGCAAGGCGCTCTGCAGGGACCAGCAATACCCAGAAAGACTTTATGTGCCGTGTAACAGACTCCATGTGTGCACAGGCATCTCTAAAGACAATCAAACAATTATTTCGTCCTGTGGACTTGGGTATGTATACTTACCTCTCTGCAGTGACAGGCCATGCTGCACACCGCAGTCATACTGGGACCCTGGTCCCTTATAGTAAACGCCTTCTTGTCCAGGATACCTTAGTCGAAGCTGTACCACAAACCAGTTTTACTGGTCTTTGTTCAAAACACGTGCAAACAGGCTCAACCAGCACGCAACCCAGGCACATAACGCCCTTTACCTCAGTTTTGTGCTCAGCTCTGAAAACAAGGTATTCTATGGCCAAGAGTGCCATGTAAATTCGCACTTCTTACTCACAACAGAATGTGTGGCAACGTGCTCAATCCACACACTCTATCAGCCTTTGTCACAAAGACAGACATTTATGATTAAATGCCATACGTCGCCCTATGCTTGATCAACATGACTTGCAAGACTTCATGAAGCGCAAGGTTTAGACTCTAAAATTTAGAGTCTTCGAATTCGGGGAGCGCAACTTCAGAATCGTTGGTGATTTAGCAGCGATGACTTCGACCATAGTAGCCTCCTTGTGATCACTCTACGATTCGCTTAGCAGCAGCGGGCTTGCCGCAAATTTACTGCTCCCGAACGGGCTTACTTGGCATATCCAAGCTCTGCTGTGCAGCTCCGTTCTGTGAAGCTTACGCAAGGCGCAGCAGAGAGCGACGCACAAGGATAAGCTTTCCAGTATCCAGGAAGCTTGACAGCGCAGTACGCTCCGCGTGACTCTGCTAGTATCAGTTCAAGGCCCCCCGATGAAGTGAACTTGCTGTTTCTTCTGGCTAGCGTGGGCCAGGGCGGCCTAATAATGGAAAACGCCGAATGGATACTAGCTTTCGGAGCAATAGCTGCTTTCTTCAACGCATTTACCGTTGGTAACGGCTCCATCCAACCCCTCTTGTCCTCTTTTCCGTTTGGGTGCCAGCCATTCTTGATCAAGCATCGCCGCTGTTGCAGGCGCCAACCTCACTGCTAATTGCTGGGGACCGGTCCTGGGCGCCAGAGTTATTGAATATCGTACTGCTGTTATGTTAGGCGTTGTGTGTCAGACTGCTGGTGTCCTAGCCTTTGGTCCACGCACATACACCATCTTTGGAGGATTTTTAGATGAAACGACAGAGCTCAAATCCCATCCACAGTTGACATTGTATGCCATAATGTGGATCGTTATAACCCCCGTAGTGTGGCAATCTCTGGCCATATGGAGGCAGATACTTGTCCCTGCGTATCTTGGAACAGGTGAGCTTCCATTTCAATGACAATGTCATTCAAGCAAGCAGGCCTGTTTGCATTGCATGCTGAGACATACGGCAGACGTTACATAAGAGAAGACTTCCACATGATGTGAGTATCACCCTTGATCTCTGCAAGTTTGCCTAGTTACACCTGACTTGACCTATCTGTTTGGTGCGTGCGCAGTTGCAAGCATAGTGGGGGCTGTTCTTGTCTTCCCTGGTCCCTCTTCATTACAGTTTGGACAGCTGTTGAGCTCCCCACCGTTTCTGACTGGGCTGGGACCAACTTTCCTAACCTGGCTCTGCGCACCTTGGATTACAATTATTCTGATCTTGCTGTCGTTTTTGAGTATGAGAAGTCTCCTCATGCGGGGAGAGGACACATTCCACAGGGTTCTTTGGGTACTTGCTTCTTACTGTTCATGACGCATGTATGTACACACAATGTCTTGTTTTCAAGTGAAGGCATGGTGGCGAGATAGACCATCAGCACACGTGTTGATGCACACTGCGTAATGTGGCACACTCGCACATCGTGGTATTGTTGCTTGTGTAGTCATTATTGCACTTCTCTCAAACCCAATTCTACTGGAATTTGGCATTCTATCCTCTAAACACCTCCACAATGTTACTGAGTCAATCTCATGATAGCATTGTGTTCGATTCTACTAGGTACTGCATGTGCGTTTTGCCAAACAGTGCTTGCTTTTTGGTTTTGGATACCTGTCAGCAGTTGCACATGTGGCTTGACAAGCAACGCCAGCTACACTCAACTTGGGCAGATGCTGCAGGGCATTCTGCAGCCATACTGCAGCGTCAAAGCCCATGCTATACCTATCAAATTTGCTGTTGCATGCAGACTTTGCCAGCTGGTGCTTGCTTCTTAGCTATGGTGCTGGGACTCTTCATCATTGAGGTCATAGGCTCCCCTTCAAGCCTGAGTCCTCTCAACCTGACAGCACAAGAACTTGTGATCATCTTGGCTGCGCTAGGATCTGGCAGCTGTGTCTTGATGACCATGCTCATACCTCACATGACTCGTCGGATGACCAGCAGGAAGCCCACCTTGAAGGGGCTGAGGAGAATGAACTTTCTGGGACTGGTGCGCTGGCTGTCTGACGCACATGTGGCTGTCATTTGCTGATTGCATGGTTGTGGTTAGCTCAGGCATGTGCGTGATCCCACAGTCAATCTTGCCTTGGCATGCAGCCAGGCCGCACTGAATGAATGAACGACTGAATGAACTGAACGAATGAATGAATGAATGAATGAATGAATGAATGAATGAATGAATGAATGAGTGAGTGAGTTAGTGAGTGAATGAATGAACAGATGAATGAATGAACAAATGAATGAATGCATGAATGAATGATTGGACAACTGAGTGCACAAATGAGTGAATGAATAAATGAATGATAGAATGAATCAATGAATGCACTACGGCTTGAAAGCATGAATGAACAACTGAACGCACAGATGAATGAATTGATGAATGCATTAGTGATTGAATGCCTGGATTGGTGCCTGCAAGCACCCCAAGAGGATAAAGAGCATATGCATCCTGTCATTGCTCGTACGCTTAGCAGGCCAGACATCACATCATGTGTGTCTTACATTCAAATGGCACCAGCTGCTGCTGCAGGATGATCTGACAGTGCAGAATCTGGCAGACTGTGACAGGGCTGCAGACATGAAGGGCTGGCTGCAGCGCTTGCATGCCTGTCTGTTTGAGAGAGACCTGTTTGCTGGTGTGACCTCAGACAGCACCCTCATGCGCATCCATGCTACAGCTGAAGAATATGAGTCGGCGGCGGAAGACTGTTTTGCACCATTTCAGGCAAGAAAGCACTCTCTTGTCTTAGACATGCAAGTTTTGATGCACTCAGGTGATTCTCAGCTTGGAGCTTGAGCTTATGCATAGGCAGCCAGCCATGAGCTTATGCGTAGGCCGTGACTCTGTCTTCAAGCTTGTTGGCATCTGTTGTCATTGCTCATGCCTGTCTGCTGGAGATATGTGTGCGTGTGTGTGTGTGTGTGTGTGTGTGGCTTTACTAAGGGACCCCTCTTCGGGTCCTGTTTGTGGCACGTGTCATAATACCTGATAAGGTAATTATCAGGTCAGGCTGTTCTGGGCTCACCTGTGCAATCACGCGGCAGCGATCAAATTGAGATCAGTCAATCAACCCTTCAATCCTCTCTATTAATCATTTATTGAATCTCTACTCAGTCAACCAATCAACCAGCCAGTCAATCAAAGAATCCATCCATCCATTCATGCATCCATTCATGCATCAGTCAATCTTGCCATCATCCAGTCAATGATGAGTATATGTGGGGGGCTGTAGGTGGTCATTTCCTTGTGCTTGTCAGTGGCTCACGGTGCCAACAATGCCCGCACCTCAGCCGGCGTTCTCACACTCATGGCGGATCTGTACTCCAGTAGTGCTGTCTCAGCAGCAGTCAACATTGGCTTCAGGGGACGCATTGTGGGCGCCGTCGGCATGGCGCTTGGAAGCCTGCTGTGCGGCTTCCAGCTGGCACCTGTTTCAGGTGAGCTAAGCTCCTGACTGGATTTGACCATAGGCAGGTGTGTAAGCTGACCTTGGCTGGCATAGCTTTGAATGACCTTTTTCTGTTGCATGGGTTGCATGGAATGTTGCTCAAGGTCTGCTAGGTCCAGGCGGTTGCTGCACCTTACTTCAAGCTGAGATGCCTCTTGAACGCTTCAGATCTGGCTGTCCAATCCCAGCCTGGTTGCTCCAATCAGAGAGGATGTATGGCCCTAGCCAGCTGCTAGATTACTTCTCAAGGAATGTTGATTGGAAACTTCGCTTGATTGTTCCTAGACACAGTGCATTCATCACAAGAAGGCTGCTGGACGTGTCACAAGTGGAGTGTTGGTGCTGCAGGCACGGTCGTCGTGCAGTTTCATGCTGTCAGAGACTGCGCCATGCCTCATTGCATGGCAAAGCTGCAGATGTGACTGGCAATAATAGGCATTGGGCCAAATCCTGCTGCCATAGGCTAGCTTTGATGTCTCTGTCTGTGCAGGCGTGCAGCTGGCAAAGATGACGCCATTCCGCAGTGCTGTGGTGATGGCGTACACTGCCTTATCCATCAGCATACTTTCCCTGCTACAGCTCAAGGGAGGAATCATCACATATGTCATTGTAAGCATGCGTAACCCTGCTCACTGTACACCCTGACTTGCTTTTCTGTGACACCTGTTTCACAGTCTGGGCACTCAAGCCCCACAAGCGCTGTACATGCCCTCCTTCTTCTTTGTCTTCTTTCAATTTTGAATTTTCTTCTCCTCCTCATCTGCTCTTCTTCTTCTCCTCTTTCTTTACGCTGTACATTGCAGCAGTGTCTTGCAGTACTCTTGCAGTCAGTATATGACAGTGCCGTAGATCAAGAGCTCCACTATGACACTCCTTGCACCACGTGGAAGGTGCAGAGACAGATTGCGCAGATGTCATGCCATGGTGACGTGTCATGACTGCATGCGACACAAACTTGACTTGATCAGGCAGATGATGATCCCACCAGACAAACTTATGTACACCATTACCATGACCCCTTGACGTGCACACCTTTGGGATCACCAGCCACTACATTCTGACTCCAATCAAAAATGCTCGTCAGTGCTGCGCCATAGTTGTTTCACTTTCAAAGTAAGTAGTAGAAAGTAAAAACAAAAATAGGAAAAGACAAACAAGGAGCAAAACAGGCACTGCTGATATTAGCTGTTTTGGGTTCTCGTGTGCCACAGGTACAGATCATCACTTGCAGCACGAGTCGTAGTCGTCACGTCCATCCCATTGACCTGGCATGCCTGTACGGCTGGTAGGGTTGCACATGTCATTGTCCTAGCGTCAGTCTTCAGGGTTCAGGGTGACTAATCAAGATGGAAATGCAGGTGTGTGCAGTGTCAGCCATGGGCTTTGCTGAGGGGCCATCTCACACCAACTGGAAAAAGGTGGCGACCATTTTGCTGTGGTGGTTCGTCGGGTTCTTCTGTGTCTGCGGCGCCACCTACGTCCTGGTTGCTCAAGGCGCGCGCAACCTCTTTCCTCCTCTTGTGCAGCTTTTTCTTTTATGCGCTCTGCACTGTCTTTTTTGCACTGCGCATGATGTTCTTCCTCCTCTTTCTTGTGCCCCTGCTCTCCTTCTCTGCCTTCCTCCTCTTCTTCACGCTCTTGCTCTCCTGTTGTCCTGTGGGCACTGCAGCGCTGGGTAGCTGACTCAGCTCTTGCAACTCAAATCAGGACTGAGTTTGTTTTTCTCCTTCTCCTCTTCTTCCCTTTCCTGCCTCTTCTTCCTTTTTGTCTGACTTGGTCCGCAGCAAGTTAGCCTCCCGACCACACTTCTCCTTGTGCTGGATTGTTCTTATGCCACGAGGCATTACACACGTTCCCTGCTTGCTCAGGATCGTTCTTTCACTCTGCATGATGTCTTTGCTCACTGCCCCAGCTCCTTCTATACCAGCTTTGTGTACCCTTATATATCCCGGCAAATAGTGAGCAAATCACTCACAAACCAGCTTGGCCGCTGTGCTTTTGTTTGTTTCTCACTATTGAAGATCTGCTTGAAAGCATGTGCCACTCTGATACATGCTGTTTTGTGCCAATGGTTGTAGCAAACGCTTCCTATCATGGTCATTATCATGCCTGCCTTGATCCCCTGCAATCGGTCACACTCCTAGTGCTTCACAAATGGCGTGTCACGTTCTCAGTTGGTTTCATCATGTTGCTTCAGAACACCAAACTGTCACACACACGCCCAATATCATCAAGCCAGGCTCATGTCAGTGACTTTGCTAGATGGTTGCTGCTGTGCTGCACAGTGCATGCCCCACAGAATCACACTGGCCCGTTGCAACCTGATGGGACTAGATTAGAGCTACATAGAATACGCATATAGTCTGGCTTGTTGTTAAAACACAAATATTACTAAGCATGCAGGGATGTATGCTCCAGCTGTCAATGGCGCATCTGTTGCTACACTAGTCGCATCTGATGGGGATGGCTGAGCAAGCATGGTACTCATTGGGAGCATGTGTTGTCGGGTGAGCACTTCTGATGTTGATGAGTCATCACAACACAGCCACATGGCTTTGGTCGCAGGCTGCAGCTGATAGCAAAGACATGTCGTCATCAATGCACTGCTGCATAGGCACGCACATATCTGGAGTGTCTATCCTAGTACGTGAGCCTGACAGTCACTCACTCTGCCTGTGCCTGTGTCACATGCAGGCCAGAAAGCTGACCATATGCAACAAACTCCAACAGGCTAAACATTGGCCACGTTATGATTAAACTGTGATAACTATTTGTACGGCATGTGGAGAAGCAGGCATGAGCCCTGAAGTCAAAGCAGAGATGGATCTGCATTACCAATACTAAGTCTTGGGCCTTGGAGCAAACAAGGCTTTAGGAACTCTCTGTCCAGGCAGCTGTGTACATGAAACCACACATGCACGAAAGAAGTCTTTAATCAACTGGGGGCAAAATATAAGCGACTGCTAAGAAATGCATACTCAGAATCACAGCAGCACAAGATTTCTGATCTTGTTTGTCTTGCTCTGTTAATAGTGGCTTGTATGGCACGGTCAAGCTCAGATGACATGAAGTTGACACACTGTGACAATTGTTGGTTCAGGACATGCAAATGCTGCAGCAAGACAACTGTCATGCACCAGCATCATGATCAGCTTGTTCTCTTTGTGTTCACATATTTTTGCTGTAGCTATATCAGAATTGCTTCCTCATTTCAGGAATGCCATGGCCCTCGAAGTGAGTCACTTTGTACAGCATAAGTCAGCTTTTGTGCCGAGACTTGTACATTCCGACACTGTCACAACAGAAGATGTTTATGTAGCTCGCACCCAACACAGCAGGTCAATCAGCACAATGTCACCCTTCTGTGTTCGGGCTCACTGCTACAAAAAATGACTGTGAGCTATAGCGCTAGCCATGGCCAGCTACCGCTGCAGGCAGCAGTGTTGCACCATGAAAGCAGGCTGCAAGGACGGCCTGCAATTTGCCAGCTATGCGGCACGCAAAGGGCATACAAAATAAGCGGCAGTGTTGTGCAAAACAGGAAAGCTGTCTTCTGTAACCTGCAATGTGTACAGCAAAGCAGGAGACAAGCAGCAGAGCACATGCACAAGGAGGTGCAGCAGTTTCCTGCTCAGACGAGCTTCCTCCCGCCAGAGGGAAGTTGTCCGATCAGTTAGCCTCTTTGTTTTGCGGCCTCTTGCAAATAAACAGCACAAATCTTGGCTTACAAGCTCAAAAACTTTGGCTTGGGGAAACTGCGGAAGCGGCAGAACTGTGCCTTTGGCTCCGTCATAAGTTGATATACTACACTCACAGCAGGGCACTACAGATTGAGCGTTGAGTGAATGAGCAATGCAGTTTAGTGTGTGCACTGATGCAAAATGCCGCAGCAAATCGGGAAAGACCTGCACCTGGCAATGTGCTGCAATGCATTGGGATGATTCTACCACTAAATACTATGGTGCAAAGGTAAAAGCGCAGCAATAGCCACTAGCATAGTGCTAACATACAATCATGCTGAGTTTCATGACTATGATCACACACTCTGCAAGCATTGCCACAAAGATGTGACTTTGAACCCCCAGTAACAGTTACAGTCGCTTCAAAGAAAAGGTCTGGCCTTAAACAGCAAATGCCAGTTTTGCGTTCTGCTTGCTGCAGCCGAGGCATGGGTGCTGTGCAAAACCAGCACTGCTCAGAAACTCTCGCACCTTCACAACCAAATCCCTGTAAGTACATGATGGAAGCTACTCACAGCACATAAATGTGTCATTGCTGTTGGTATCATTTTCTAGTCTTTTGCAATTCCGGAGCACATATTAGCAGCCTGAGTACAGTGTGTTGGGGTGTGAACTTGGCATTGCAAATGTGACTGTGTTTGCCTGAGTGCAACCTGCAGAGAAGGGGCACAGCCCTTTGTTTTACCCCTGCACCCTGTCAAGACAGACAGGGTGAAGCTTGGCAGGCTGTTGCAGTGCGCACAAATGAGTCATTGGCTAGCATATGTCCATAAGCATGACTGTCAGGAGGCCTAATCACATGCAGCTCAATCATGCATTCAAGGCATTTCCTGCTCAAATTGGGCGGGACCGTTAGGTTTTGTACAGCCCTCAGTGGGTCTTTGCAAGAGGACTGTGTCAGGCCTTGGGCACAACTACACAGTTGGACATGTAGTAGAGGCCAACCTGTTGGTCAGAGGAGTGCTGGGGTAGTTGTAGTAGTGCTCCCTAACCACCGTCACCAGGGCATTAGTCATGGCTCCACAAGCCCTAGTAGGGTCTGAAGGATCGGTGCTGTCAGCCGACGTCTCAGCATCCATACAGCCGCTGATGAGCACTGCAACATCCTTGTGGAGCTGGTTGCTGGGGTGGGGCTTTGACCCCGGCCGGCCTGCAGCACAAACTTGCATGTAAGACATGCTGCATTTGTTGCATCCATGCACTCAGGCACTGCTTCCCTCGTGTACCTTGCTGGCACATGAGTGATCACTGATGCTGCAACAGGCTTGACATGCATGCCTGCTGAGGCAGCAACTGCACTGCATTCAGGTCAAAATGGACATGCTAGCTCTGCAGCACCAGTCTGTTCTTGTGCATGCACAGCTTGGAGAGCAGAAGTGCATTCCACACTGGGTTCCTAGGTATCACCAGATGGACATTGCACTTCTACCACAAGGAGCTGACACTTCTGGCAAAACTTTTGATCTTGCCTTTGCTGTAAATGCTGTTCTGTGCTGTAACAGCGCTGCATACCTGAGATCCTAGGACGGCCACTGGTGCCCATGAGGGGGGCAGCCTGCTGGGTCAACCCCACTGGGGCCCCATTACCCCCTGAGACCCCGTCACCCCCTGAGGCCCCATTGCCAATAACCCCGTAACCTGCGCCCAAGTGAGGATCTGCCACCAGCCCACTGCTATGACTCAGCATCTGAGCTGCCTCACTGCCCTGAGTCGGGTGTGCCAGCATGCCATTGATCAGCACAGGCTGAATGGCTGAGGTAGGGTCTGTTGACCCATACCCAGCTGGTCCTGCAGAACCCTGCTGCTGCACAGTGTAGATGATCTGGCTAGGATCAATGACGCTGCTCTGATTAGGGTCAGCTAGGGTAGCCCCATAGCCCTGGCTAGGGTACAACACAGCCCCACAACCCTGACTAGGGTTTTCTGCTGCAATGAGCTGTTTGGGGGGCTGAAATTACCCTGAGCAAATTTCTGGGTGGAAACCCTAAAGGCATGCTGGGTAAATCGCTTAGGGCCAGAGCTGGGGTTGAGTTCATGCTCCATGGTGGTATAGTCAGGGCCGGCAATGATAGGCTCTGAAATTGACGGGAAAGATGGGCACATTGACTGGTCGCCCATGGTGGTGTAGTCAG
>JAABUU010004388.1_pt1 | contig 16688 bp, 20 predicted proteins | sample 5559301 | NCBI WGS metagenome assembly JAABUU01 (sample SAMN10711884, study PRJNA513360) | rock metagenome | isolation source: Antarctica rocks | place: Antarctica: Victoria Land, Richard Nunatak white | reverse complement strand
CTTTCTTCAACCGTCATGATCAGACAGGCCTGCCGTCAGAGAGTGCAAAACCAGTATGTCATTGGTCCGATCACAACAGTAGAGTTTCAACACGTCTTTGCATCAGGATATGTCTCAACTCAATGCATCAGCAGGTCGTGCGCACCGTGAGAGTGTCTCAGCAAACAGGCTTTTATTGACAAGCATAGCATTTGAGCAGAGAGAGCAATCTTGCAGCGTGCATTACTTTGTGCGCAGTGCGCTCTTCCGTGGTCCGATCCTCGAGAGTGGATGGTCGCAAGAGCTTTGCGTGGGTTTGCAGAGCGTTCGCGGTGAATGCACAGGCAGATTTGCCCTGTTGGACGTTGCAGGCTTGTACACTGGTCTCGCCCGTAGTCAGGCGCCAATCATTGCCCTCGTTCGCGAGGCCGGCACCGCGACCATTACAAACGAGTTTCGATGCTCCAGCTGCAGCTTACACCGGCGTGCGCTGCCTCCGGTGTCGAAGCGAATAGTCGTGCAAGTTTGACGACGCGAAAACTGCCTTCGGCAAGCGTTTCGCTGCTGCCCCTGACAAGGCATCCCGTTCGACATGCGGGTATAGCTGACTGCTATTTTTCAGGCTCAGTGCTCTAAGCTGCTGACACTGCGCATGCCTATCGCAAGCTTGAAGTGCTGAATATAAAGTGCTTTCAAACAGATGAAAGTGCTGTAACTCTCGACGAAACCCGGATCACCATTGTTTGACCACGGAAACTATGTTCTGTGCAGCCAGAACAACCAGAGGAAATTTACAAGTCACAGCAGCCAAAGACAAGAAAGGCAAACTCATGTGGGAGGCTTTGCGTGAGGCTGTAGATGAGGAAATGGAGAAGGATCCCAATGTCTGCGTCATAGGTACAATCTGCAGCCACTGATCAGGCAAAACCTGCCTGCACAGCATTTGACCAGAACATCATACATCCTGATATCTTTGGTGTTGTATGTCATGATGCTTCAAACCTTTGGTATGCTACACAGGTGAGGATGTTGGACACTATGGGGGCTCCTACAAGGTCACATACGACCTACACAAGAAGTACGGCGACTTTCGATTGCTGGATACGCCAATTTGTGGTAAGCAGCATCCTTTCTCATTCACCTATGCCGTCACAACCATGTTTGCCTGGCATGAACCTGCTTGCCTGGCATCGTGCAGAAGACTTTGTGCTTCCAGCATTACTACATGGGATTCACTGTTCATTGTCAAGTAGTATTTGTGCATGGCAGACACAGAAAGATTGCTTGTCATACAATGCAGAGAACGGGTTTGTGGGAATGGGCATTGGTGCAGCAATGACAGGGCTGAGGCCCGTCATTGAGGGCATGAACATGGGCTTCCTGCTGCTGGCCTACAACCAGATCTCCAACAATGCAGGCATGCTGCATTACACCTCTGGAGGCCAGTACAAGGTGAGTAATAGTATGATCACATGATGACTTGAATGACAGTTGCTACAGATCACCAGATGGCCCGGGTATCTGTCATTGCTGGTTGCACGTGATGTTTGGTATACAAATTGGAAATACTGTTCCATCTGAACAGTATTCCATACACGGACCTGGCATATTGTAAGTTTGGCTAGAGCTAGACATAGCAGATGGCAATATAGCGAAGGGTGCTCTGAAGCACAGTTGACCTGGCAAACCACAAGGTTGATCAATTCAGTCAGGAGTACAAACGATTTTGTAGCAAAATAGCAGGAGGTGTTGGCTATACCTACATGCAACAATTGCTTTGAATTCGCACTAAGCATGCAGTCAGTGCGTGCAGCGCTAGGCTTCAGCAAATGCTAGATGTAAAAAACGCCGCATTGCCAGTGAGCGTCAGAGCCCATTTCAGTTATGGCGGTGTTGCCGTCATTCTCAATACGCTCCACATTGGTACATTGACCTTGCAGCCTTGCGCGTGATCTGCAACAGAGATTGTGATGAAGCATGTAGAATCCAATGCACCTCGCACACAGGTCCCTTCACAAAGCATGTTTGTTCTGTAGTCAAGCTTGCCAGTTGGACACGTGGCTACATTATAAATGCAGGTGCCAGTAGTAATTCGCGGGCCTGGTGGCGTCGGCCGCCAGTTGGGAGCAGAACACAGTCAGCGTCTAGAAAGCTACTTCCAGAGTATTCCAGGAGTGCAGTTGGTGGCCTGCTCGACGGTGGCCAACTCCAAGGCTCTGCTGAAGTCAGCCATCAGGAGTGACAACCCCATCATCTTCTTCGAGCATGTGCTCCTGTACAACGTCAAGGGTGAGTCGCTACCATGCACTGCTGAAAGTGCTGACCAATGATGCATGACCTGCAGAGGGGTGCGCTCCTGTGGTGTGTCAAGGCTGATTATCTCTCATGTCATGCTGAATGGTGTTGACATGATTGCATAAATGCAGCCATCCTGAAGGTCCTGCTGACCCATGCTTGCTGGCAATGACAAGCTCTACACCACCATTGTACACCAGTATTTGCACCTGCAAAGCTACTGCTGATTGCCAAGAGTGAATCATGTTGCCCAAAAACTACTCTGCTGAATTTGCAATGCGTGACAACATACACAGTTCCAAATGAAAGATAAGCATACATAACAACGACAATGATTGGGCAGCACAAACCATACCACAGATTTTCATTGTGCAAGTATCTTATCAGACAAACCATGCTCTGAAAAATGTTGTGGCTCTTACAGGTGAAACTCAGGAAGGATACTACCAGCCTCTTGAGAAAGCAGAGCTAGTACGGGAAGGTGGTGATGTGACCATTCTGTGCTATAGTCGCATGCGCTATGTGGTCATGCAAGCTGTGCAGAGTCTCGAAAAGCAGGGCTTTGACCCTGAGGTGATTCCACATACTGCTGCTTGCATCATACTGCTGCTTGCATCATACTGCTCTTGAGCTGAATGTTCGTAGTGTTGTTGCTACTTCATTATGCTGTAGACGCACATGCATGTCAATGAAGGATGTTCTTCATGCCCTCATTGCATGTCAAGGTTGTAAGTTGTCCATCAGCAATCTCATTTTGAACTGGTCACATCCAGTCCCTCTGTCTGCTGTACATGTCTTGGTACTTCATTGATGCAGTGCATATTGAGTGCATGCAGTGGCTGTCAAGCCATTACAAATACTACACCTGGCTTGTGTCTAAAATCTTGGTGTGGCTGCAATGTATTTGAGAAGTTTCATCTGTTGGGTCATCGCTTTGGTCTGCCTGAAGTCTTTTGCTGCTGCTGTATGGATTGCAAATTGGTCACATGTAGTGATTGTTCCTGAAGGCTCGTGCTGTGCAGGTAATTGACCTGATCAGTCTGAAGCCGTTTGACTTGGAGACCATCACAAAGAGCATCAAAAAGACACGCAAGTGCATCATCGTGGAAGAGTGCATGAAGACAGGTGGCATCGGGGCTTCTCTTTCTGCTGTCATCAATGAATCCCTCTTCAATGAGCTAGACCACGAGGTAGCCATCAACCCCCTAGCCATCAACCCCCTGCATTTCATCAAGCATGATCAACCCTCATGCCCTTGCTCAAGTCGTTTTTGGCTCATTGCGTACACCTGAACCCATTTTGGTCTTGTATCTGGCATTGGCAGCTCCCTCAGCGCTAGTATTAAGCCGTGCGTGTTCAATGAGCAGAAAGCGCAAGGCACGCTGCACACCTTTTGCATTTGGAGCTGCATGCGATTTTCAGTCGTATCCTGCTCCCACTAGGCATTGATTTGTTGTCTCTGCTGTCATAAGTGCTGCATCAAGGAGCTACACCATGAGGTAAGATGTGTCCTGTAGTCATGCGCCCTATGATACTAGTGTCTTTGTGCTGTCTTTCACAAATGCCTTTTCCACTAAACCTTGAGGTGAGCTAGCCTTGTGATGAAGTACATCACTCTGGTTCTATTGTTGCAACTGATGCATGAACAAAATCCATGTTGGTGATGCATCTGGGCAAGTCTCTCTGTTGGCTGTCATCATCAAGTCTGCAAGAAGGTGCATCATGGGGTATGGGTGCACTGTAGTTCGGAGCGCATGCTCAATTTACCTTGGTCTCGTGTGTCAGCCATGCAAGTATCTTTGAGCTGCCGGCAGTTTGGATTGCAACCCCTGTGTGCAACAATTTCTTATGAAGACTGAGCTCATTGACCTCCAGTAACTTTCCAGCTACTTTGAACGGCAGCAAGACAAGATATTTGTCCTTTTGCTGCTTGCCAGCTGCTGTCAATTCACAAGCAACAACTCTCCACATCTGTTGGGGCAGTCCGGCAAACATGTTTTGCGTACTGCAGGTGGTGAGGTTGAGCAGTCAGGATGTGCCAACTGCATATGCATTTGAACTGGAGGCAGCAACCATTGTACAACCAGAGGAGGTTGAGGCTGCAGTGCAGCGCGTGGTTGCTGGTGCACCTGTATTGGCATAAGCGACCAAACAAGCGATAGCTAGAAATTTTGCCCATGATGACAATGCCAGTCTGGCAAGCATTTGATGCTGCCAAATTTGATCCTACCCAATGTGCATTAGGTCAATGACATCAAGTTTGGCCGTATGTCTCAGTCTGAGAGGCAACAAGTGTGCCAAATACATATATTCTTTGTGCGGTCATTGAGAGTCAGATGATGAGAGTGTGTAGACACTATGTCAGCATTGTCAGTTGAGAGAACTTGCGGGTACTGTCACTCAACTGTCACCTGCACTGTAACGACATGCTGAGTCGGATTTATCGTGAATTTGCATCTTGTTATGATCAATTGAACAAATTTGTGCATTGTTGCAATGGTCTCAAACGATCATTTGACTCTGGAACAGGTTCAAGTTCGACGCAATTCAACGCCATGCCAGAACCCTGGTTGCACAATCGTCTCAACCGAGAATGATCATGACTTAGCCAAAAAAAATCGTATGAAATCTCGTCAGACACGAAGATGCTACCGTAGTCACAATAATGTTGGTCGTTTCATTAATTAAAGCAAAAACGGCGAACCCCCTATAAAAACAATAAACTTGATTATTGACGCCCTCGACCTCTATTTAAAAATAATAAATAATGTAACGAAAGAGCCGCTTTGAGCGCGAAAAGCTGTGCTGCATGATCTAGCTTGCTGCAGCACACGCTGAAGGATTTTGCGGCGGTCCTGGCCATGGTTCGAAAAACCTTATGTTCACATCACGGCAAGCGATCCTTCATAGAGCAGTTTGTTGATTTTCGGGCTTTTGACCCCGTACTTTCTGGCCGTCTTTGGTCCTGCTGACTTGCCAGTCTGTGGTGTTTGTGCATTCTTTTGGTGTCTGTACTTGTATTTCAGCTGAAAGGGGTTTTTTGTCCCCCTTTCAACAACAGTCGACCTGCTTTAAAAACATTAAAAGTATTATTGGAGGTGCCGACCCCATTTAAAAATAGCTTATTAAAGTTTTTAATCTTTTTTTTGCGCAAAAGGTCGTTTGCAATATTCCGGAGGGTCGCGACCCTACATATAATCCGACCAACATTAATGTGACTGCGGTATTTCCATACACGAAGTTTTTAGCCCAAAACGCGTCAAAATCATCCTGCTCGCAAAATTTGACTGATGGCTCGCAACTACGTCTGAACTGCTGCGTCGGGAGAATCTAGATTAGCACCTGCCAAATGATTAGCGCCTGCGATAATCATTAGCACCTGCCATATGGTTATAGAAGCATCCTTAATCGCGCGTTGGATCTCTGGATGATACAGCATTACCTTCCTCACGATGAGGTCAGTCTTGGCTTGTACAATAACACATGTGCAGCTGTAGGGTTCTGCCTTGTTGTCTTGCCATGCGCAGAATTTTCTGCCCGCACAGAGTGCGCATAAAATACTCCAACAGGTTCAACGTCCTAGGCACCGTGAAGGTGCGGGGATGTATCCAGCGGTACATGTTGAATTTGGACAGATTGTAATGGCTGATTTGCTGCTAGATGGCCATTACGCAAATTGCCAGGCCTGCAAATGAAGGCTTGCTTTCACGCCCCGTGGCACTGCAACTCCGCTCGAGTTGCAGTGCCACGGGGCATATCACGAGGGCGGTCACGCAGAAGGTGACAAGGCAAAGCCTCGCGTAAACCCCATGTAACTTCATCACGTACATACGGATTCCTTCAAGATCCTAAAGCCTTTGGGATGTATTGGGATGTATTGTGGGGATGGCATGTTTTGCTCAAATGCGGTAAAAGCCTCTGCCTACTGATCCTTTTCGCGGGTGTTGCGGATAAGCGATGCCGTTGGCGTCGCAAGGGCATTCTCAGCGAACCGTCGAGAGCTTCCTTACCCAGGAAAATCATCGTCTGCTGTAAGATACGCTAGGCCAAAGCTTGCTTGCACACAGCTAAGGCTTTGCGGTTTCACGACTCTCACAGACAGGCAGGTCGACCAAAACAGGGAAAAGTGTCTGCGTCGTGACATTCGTACCTCAAGGAGTTTTCATGTCGATACTGACAACGTAGAGATCGTCAGGCTCTTTTTTGGGATGGATGGCTAGCTGTGCATCAAGGTTGCGTGCTCGTAAACAGTCAAAGGCAGGTCCTGTTCGCTAAGATTTTTCGCTGTCAAGCATCGCTCACACGACAGAACAACTCTGCTGCAAATCTGTGATTTGGTGGCGACTGCGAAAGCAAGTGACGGCATATCTGACAATCTCATGAACGCTATAGGGCGACTATGGCGTGTGCCCGGCTGCAACACGCGAAGTAAAGATAAGTTTAAGTTTTAGGTGTGAAACAAGACTTCTGACTGCTAGGTGGGCGATGGTGTAGTACTATTCTGGGACGACTTTCCGTTTCTCTGCTGCTCAACTCAGTTATTAGCGGTGCGCAGGCAACCTCAGTAGGCATTTTGCCAAAGTCTCACACGTTCACGTCGCCGGTTCGACTCATTGCGTGAGGTTTGTGGCTCCAAGACAGGCGTGCTGGCAGCAAGCCCAAAGCCTGCAGACTCTGATGTTCAAGCTTGAGGGAGGGCACATTCATCACCACAGTCCAACTGGTATAGGTGAACTTTGTGTTAACATGCGCAGCCAGCTATGCAAGCTGTGAAGGTGCAGCTGCAAGAGTGCATTGCAAACAGTTGCAGAACCCAGGGCTCATGTGTTGTCCTGCAGCTACCAAGACTCCATCCAGGGGAATGGATGACATAGACACATCCCCAAATCAAGATACACTACAGGTTGGTTTTCTGCAGGTGTTGTGACTCTTATGCACAAGACCCCTTGGGGATTTGTCAAGACCACTTTTGCTGGAAATGGTCAGCTGTCTGTAATGGTCTGTTGCAGGAGACTGAGAGCCACACCTTCAGCGAGGAAAGGCTGAGTCCTGAGTACAGTGAGGCTCCCGCAAACAGCTGGGGCGACGCTGCCAGGACTCAGGCAGCAGACAAACGGCAAGTCTCATACCTTGTAAAGCTCTCTTGTGCCTTGCAGCTGCCTTGAAAGCAATCATACAATCTGGTGATCACTTTGGCATGTTGTTTGTGATGCCGTGTTGGCTGTCCCATTCAGTCTGCTTCCACACATATGACCTGTCATGCTCATGCAGGCGCAAGATGAACAGAGAGTCTGCGAGGCGAACGCGTCTGCGCAAGCAACAGCAGGTCACTTCCCTCAAAGAAGAGGTAGGTCCTCACACACTTTGCTCTCTGTTTCCTGATGTTCTCCTCTGAACATGGCCAAGCTTTGCAATATACTTGAACTGTCACCTATTGCATCCGTCATTGGCTGACTCACAAGCTGTGTGGACTTGGTTTTGCAGTCAAGCCTGGTGCACAGGAACTCCCTGGCTTGGCAGTGTTTGGTTCTGTGCTGACGGAGCTTGCTGTTGATTGCAGTTGAACACAACACCTTCACAGCACGATGCACCAGCTGCATTTTGCAGCTTGTCACAGCCGGCTCTACATGCATTAGGCTTCTGACTAGTGTAGCATGCTTGACTGCAGGTGGCTGCTTTGCAACTACAGAATCTGCGCACAAACGAGCGCCTCAGCGCATCTGCTGAGAAGAACAAAGAGCTGTCAGCAGAGAGCCAGAGGATGCAGCTGCATAACCAGCTGCTGATGAAGTGCATGGGGGAGCTCACTGCCATCACCAAGCGCAAGGAAGGAACTATCGAGCAGCTGAGGCACTGCATTCAGAATGCAGAGAAGCTCACGGATATCCCACTGCCACCTACTGAGCAGGTGCTGCTACCGTGCATGCTCTTTCTTATCAGCAATGGTGTATTGCTTGGAGCACACAGGCTTGACAGGGCATTTGCTGTACCAGTCGCATGTCAGGTTTATTGCATGTTGCATATGACATCAGATACCTGCTGCTGTGGTCTCATTGCTTGTGCCCAACAGCAGTAACAACAAGCAAGCTCAGCACCTTCAAGACTCTTGCCTGTTGTTCTCAATTCTGGTCCCAGTGTGTGCATGTCATCTTGCTGAAGTATAAGACCGTAGTTTGGCAAGCCTGTTAAATTTCTGACATTCCCTGAAGAGCCCACACATGATGCTGAAGGCACAAAACCCGCTGGCGCTGAAGCATAATCAGTCATGTTGTGACGCTCATGACAAGACAGCTTGCTGTTGTGCTCTTGCTGAGTCAGCTCATGCCTTCAGGTCGAAGAGCAATTGAGTGCAGAAAGCTTGCAGCTGTTGTGCGTCCCTCAAGTTCAGCAAGCAACAGGTAGCAGGCTGGCACGAAATCCAGGCATAAGCGTTCCCATGCCAGCCACAACGTATGTGCCCACGCCAGCACGCATGCATGATGCAGTCACCACCTACATGACCTCCCCAGACCCAGCCCTGATGCAACCAGCACACAAGATCCCCAGCTTTCCCGCCAACCTCCTGCCATCAAGTCTGGTCAGGAGCAACAGCTTGAACAGCAACTCATGGGCACGCGGTATGGGATCTGCAAAGCTTAGCACTGAGAACGCCACTCTTCTTCCCATCCACCTCAGCAACCATATGGCTGCCCCCAGCAGCTCATCACAGCAGCCCAGGGCAGCTCTTGACAAGCTTCACTCCTCCCTTCCTGGCAACCATGTGACTGCACCAGGCAGCTCATCTCAGCACTCCAGGGGTCCCCTCAACACCCTCCAACCCTCCCTTCCTGGCAACCCTGCATTTGGCATGGACTTCAACATGGACTTGGCACGCCTGTACCGCCATTCAGCAGAAGCAACAGTGCATGAGTCAGCAGCACGCAAGGCCCTCATGTCAGAGGTAGCGAAGTTGGAGCAGGGATTCAGCCCCGACCATGCGCACCAGCTAGCTCAGCTCTCGGCTCACGGCTCGGCTCTCAGAACATGTAGCGAGCCTGCTATGTTCAGGGGTGTCATGGGGTCAGGCACAGGGGACCCCATGCAGGACATTCTGGGCACAGCAATGGATTGGCAACTGCAGGGGGGGCAGCAGCAGCAGCCACGCAGGCCCCCACCAAGATCTATGCAGCCGCCATGCCACAGTCATGCCCTTCAGATTCCTGCTTTGGACTGCAGTCAGCAGGGAATGGCTCTTTGCCCTGGCGGCTTCCAAGGAACGCCAATGCAGCATATGAATGAACTTGTGGGCGGGGATTGCAACTACAGCCACCACTGATCAAGTTACAGATGCTTCCCTTATATCATGCGCTGCTTGCAAGTACACAGCAATGCAGGCAGCGATTCTTTTTTGTTATTTGCAAGCTAGATAGACTGCCTTGAACTATGCCTTAATTGCAACATCAGTGCAGGTGGATGCAGGGTCAGGAACAAACACATTGTTGAATGATTTTGATGTGCGGCTTTTTCTTTTTCTGCAACTGCTAATCTGACTGAACTTTTTTCAGCATGTCCGGGAATTTGCAGTTCGGGTTCTGTCTGGTTCAGTCCTCGTATTTTCTGACACATGCATTGGCATTTGTACTGGCAAGCCACTTGCACCTCCTGTCTGTTGTGCGTCTTGGTACAATTAGCATGCGCTTGTGCGCAATATGCGTTTACTGTAGTGTGGGAAATCTGCATGGCATTGCACCAATCAAGGCGATGTATATCCGGGGAACAGCTTGAACGAAGTGGGTGCAGTATTGAAAAGTGTGTGAGTGCCTTGTACTTAATCTTGTTGTCTTGAAATTGTATTGCAAGAACAATCTTATAGCACAGCAGCTTTTTGATCCTTTGAGACCGTCCAAGGTCCACCTTTTTTTCTTTTCAGCTTTGTCATTATTACCTCTGTGTGTTGTGCTATGCCCCAAGAGCTGCACATTTGGTAACTTGGTGCGCAGATTATGCAGTGTGGTATCAGTAGAAGGGCATGACTACAAGTTAGGTATAAAACAGGATCAAGGTGATGATTCGTGGTGATTGATGCATTTTTAGCTATGGCTGCGAGTGTAGTCATTTCATTTCTGTTCCTCAGTTCAGTAGTGAAAAAAAGGGCGTTTTGAAGTTGTTGGCCTTCTGCGGAGTTGCAGGAAGCTCTCACAGATCAGTGTGATGTAAACAGGTGTTTTTGTCTGCGTGAAGGGTCACAAGACTTGTGCATCCAAGAGCATGCACCCAGCATCTCTGGTCAAACGCCATTATCAGTTGCGAGCATTGATAGTTTAGTCAGTCTGAGCTGTTTGTACAGTGTGTCTGTCATCGAAAGGCCTTCGTTGAACCTATAGGGTCTCTGCTAAAGACAATTAATTACGTTCAACGTACCCTGTGAAGTACGAGTGCATGGATAATGTTGAGACACAGTCTCAGGTATCAACCCTGAGTAAGAACCACACTTGGTGTACTATATACATTACAGACGTTTGTATATGCTGCAGCATAGATCCCATTTGTAAGCCAAGGAGTGGGTTCCAACAACAAAGCATGCACAACAGTGCTTAGCCACTCAGACTGACGTACAGCCAGTAGCACATTGTAGATTATGTGATCTCGTGTCTGCGTACTACAATATAATGAACTAGTTGTACCAAGTACCCTGTACAGACATTGGCGTTAATACAGGGCAGCTCTACTCTGGACTGAGTTGCTGTGTGTGCTGTCAACACATTTGCAGCAGCCACACTCTTGATACAAACAATGCATGTCAGTTCCGCACAGGTAACACTCATGAGTGACCACTGCATGCAACTATCACTTCTACTCCTTGACATTGCTGTGATCATCACAAAACACTTTGCATGTTGTACACAGATGCACAAAATCTATAGAGACACTGCTCCCGGCACGTATTTGTCTATTGCCAGACTAATTTTGGCTTTATCTCGTGTTGCAAATTGCTCTACCAATTTGCCATTCATATAGAATTGGAAAGAGGGAACAGCTCTGATGTCAGCATGGTCTGCAAGCTCTGTGCGCTCATCATATCTGCAAAACATCGCAGCATGGTTGGCACGCAGCAACAAACAATCTCCATGCAGTCAATGCATACCTACAACAAGATAAATTAAACAAACTTGCCGCTGTACATGTGCCAATGCAGCAGTGCAGGAGATAAACCAGGAAAGCGTAGTACTGCTTATGCCTGCATGCACCAAAGTCACGCTTGAGTCTGCAATGCAGAGCACTGAGTACTGTCAAAAATGCTGAAGAACATCGTATTCCAGTTTTTGGGATGCTTCAGTCATGATTGGGAGTCCTTCAGCAAGAGCACACAGGGCGTCAAGATGATGCAGCCGTCAGCTTCAGAGGGCTTACTCATCAATGACATTATGTTTGAGGAAGATGACTGGAGCATCATGAGAGCCACTCCGTTTACACAACTTCACAAAGCCTGGCAATATATATTTACACGCTCCACATGCTGTTCTATAGTAATCTACGACTACCAACGACTTTGGATGCGCCTGCTCTACTACTTTCTAGAATTCTTTCACTGCATGCAGCAGGTGATTACTGCACATGCATATACACCAAACAAGCAATCGTGTGAGCATGCATACTCTAAAGAAAGAGAGAAATTAGCACAATTGAGCCACTGGTTGAGCTCAGTCAAATTTGGGCACACCTTTGTAAACCTGTCGCACACATTCCAGCGGACATGGCTCATCTTCATCAATCTGCACAGCAAGGTCATGTCAACAACAGCAGAAAGCAGGTGACCAACACAACCATTTGAGATTGAAGCGGCGCCAAGCTAGCACTTTTCAGCTTACAGAAATGGTGGCTTGAGACTGCGATGAGTCATCTCGGCTTGTCATGTGCTTCCAAGAATCCAAAATACCGTGCATAGCAATTCTGTCGCCAAGGCTTGCGTGTCTAGGTGTAGCAGAGACAGGAGCAAAAGGTCTACACAAGCACTGTTTTAAGGTCATTCCCTTCTATACTTGCCTGATCCTGCACTAATTCAACTGGTTTTGCACTAAGCAGCTGGTGTACCTGTGAGGGATCCACTGAGGTGGCTTCACCCTGGAGTGTTCGTGCATCTGGCACAGGTTGTTGAGACTGCAACTTGAGCTGCTGTGCAGCAACCCCATTCAGCCTTTCAGCAGCGTCGCGGTGATGCTAGCAATAAAATTGGTCGCACAGCCTTATTGGTGCAGCTCACAGCGAGGAGGCCTCACTGTCCTTTCAAGTCAGCACAGACGCAGACAGGATTTCAGACGCGGCAAACTTACTTCGTGTGATCACCAGGCATATAGCAAATGAATGCTCGACTTTACGCCAGATCAGTGACAGGCCAGCACTGAATTTGACCTAGGGCTATGCCGCGAAGCCCTGCATGCTAGTCCCTGGTCTCAAAAGGAGCTGTGTCTCTCCATGCAGCAAGCCTTGAATGCGCAAGCGGCGAAGCGCTGCCTGCCGCATCGCCGTGCCCGCAGTTTTCAGTCTTGGAGTGGAGTATTGCCGGCTGCCAGACAGCGTGACAAGCTTTGTCGTGCTCTCTATGGTCCACGAGTGATCGCCATGCTGAGAAAAAAAAGCGCGCAGGAAGCTCTTTTGTTGAGCCCAGATAATTCCAGTTTACACGTGCAATCTTCCTATGATTCAAATGTGTCTATCGAAGATGACAGCTATGTTGAGTTACGTTTGACTGCCAGTTGCGGAGGGGTCATCGGTAGAGTCAAGGTCTTTGAGGACGCCTCGTTCAGTTTTTCACCCCACGAGGTACCGTGCGTAATGCCACCCCATACTTTACATTGGGCTCCAGCATTCATCTGAGACTTGAAACTACCTTTCGGTTGTTCTTGCTTGGCTGCTGAAGGTACTGTCTGCAGGATCCGACCTTCAAGCCGGATTTATTGTACCAGTGTTGTTGCAGCGGCCAGAGTATCGACTTACAGGTGACCAGCTCATCCCCACAAAGCTGAGCATGCAATTCACATCCAGTGCCCACAGCTCGACCCCCGAACACTCAGGATCAAACACCTTCATGTCGTGCTTTGCTCTGCACCAAGAACAGCATGTTCTCGTAGGTTCCTGGTCGGGACGTGGTGGGCGCAACTGTCGAGAATGAGCGAGGCTTCAAGCTTTGGTTCTGCAGGTTGCCTAGCAAGCACCACAGCAAGCCGGTCAGGTGTGTGCTGCATGATATTGTTCAAGATTGGCTGTGAACAGCACAGATTTCTGGCTGCAGATCATGTACACTTAGCTTACCTCTTGAAGCCCTTGCAATATTGATGTATCACTCAGTCATGAATCATGTGTCACAACATATAGCCCACCTGCCTGTGACTTGGAACAGTGCACTGTATGCTGCATGCTCACATGATTGTATGATGTTGTCCGCTTGCAAAGACCTCAGCCTCGCGACAAGTCAGCTGCAATTTGCATCACATGGGTGTCTGGTGCTCCAGGAAACTGGAGTGCTCCCAGGTGTTTCAGACAGGCTCAGCAGATGAGGCCAAGCGGTGTCAGATAACCCTGCAGAAGTCAGCTAGCTGGGGCCGCCAAAGTCAACCGAGAAGGGTCACTGTCATAATCAACCCCAAGAGTGGGCAAGGAAGGTAATCAATCATGACCTGTGTCTGATGAAGGTTATTTTTTGAACACTGTCTCAATTGGGCAGGCAGCAAGTGCACATGTACATAGACTTGTGCAAAATTCAGTTGGTGTCAGCATGCAACGCTTCATCGCTCTCCTGACCGGCCAGCAAGCTGCAAGGCTGTGACCATCTGTGCATGCTGGGACAGACAAAACAGTCAGACGTGTTCAAGCGTACAGCATCCTCACCACCGTTGTGAGGCATAATTCACATCTGCATCAGGATGCTTGGTTTCCCCATGTGCACCAGCATGTGGGGTGCTCACATCTGTACAAGTGCATCAGGATGCCGTGCACATGCTGCACATGGGCTAGCTGGCCATAGCGACTGCAACATCCCTGACTGGCTGCAGTGCAGATCCAGAGCCACGTTCCAGAGGCCTGAGATTCAGAGCATCTTCAAGGCCGCAGGCTTGAGCTTGAGTGTGTGGGAGACCGAGAGGCCGGGCCACGCAAGTGAGATGGTGAAGGGCTTGGACCTGGCTACCTGTGATGCGCTGGTCACAGTCGGAGGCGATGGGACCGTCTTTGAAGCTCTTCAGGTCTGCACGCTCCCACACACCTAAACCCCATCTGGTCTTGATGTGCTTACTGCCTACCTCAAATGGCCTGGCAGCAGCAAGTGGAGCAAAGGCTTCATGTCTTGCATGTTACAAAACTATGCTATACTGACCGTAGGCATGCTTGCCGTGCAAGGTCTTACTCACAAGGCTGGAAACAACCAGAGCATCAGTCATGACAGGGTTGCATGCAAGGCAGTCAGAAGTTAGATCTGGCAGTCTCCATATCCTGTGGCTTGCCGCAAAAGGGGCATGCGTCAGGATTGCACTGCTGAGCCTTTTGCATTTGCTCCAATTGGCAGCCTTTGCTCCAATTGGCAACCCCCCCTGTCTTGATAGCAATCTCCCTCTTGTGCAGTGTTGGTTAAGGGAGCAAAGGGTTAAGCTGCCCGTCACCATGCTGTCGTGCTGTTGAATCAGTTGCCTTTTGTGCAGGGTTTGCTGGGGAGGCCTGACTGGCAGGAGGCAGCCAAGCTGCCCTTTGCCATGCTGCCCACAGGCTCTGGCAATGCCCTCGCTGCCAACACTGGTGCGTCTCCAGTGTGCTACCATGAAACATAGTTGTGTCTGGATCTCCCGTGCCACCATCTGTGGGAACAATGTCTTGTCCTGTACCATCTTTGGCATCAGTCAGAACTGCACGCGTCATCATGATCATATGACAGATTGCCCTGGTTTTCAGCCTGTCTTGTCTGCTTGTTACAAGGTAATGACAAACATGCTTGTGCCTGCTGAAAGGAAAACTTGTCAGCAATCATAACGGGAGCCTCCTAAGGTGGCAGCCCAGAGTGTTTGCGCCTGCTGCATGTGCATGTGCATCTGCATCTGCAGCATCATCAAGATTTCAGTATTGTACTGTTGCATGCAATGGCGTGGATCACTGGCTGACACCTGCAGACTTTTGATCAGCCTGAATTTCTGTCTGTGCAGTATGCTTTGTCATCATGCATGAGGCACACCTAAGGTTCTACATTTGAGCAAGAAGGCTGCAGTCCAGTTGTTCTGTGACTTTTATTTTGCATACAAGACGCACTGGGCAATGCAAAACAAGAGTAATACTCAGCTGATTGTGGACACTGTTGGTACGCTGACTGCCAAGACAGGATCTCAGATAGGAATCTACTCAGGCCTGTGCAATACCTGACTCTAGGGGGAGACATGTGTTGAATAAGCGCATGAAGGTGGATGAATGAATGATGATGGGCAGGTGTGCAGGCATGTGGGATGTGGTGACAGCTGCTTATGCCATCTGCAAAGGGCGTACACGCTCCATAGACATTGTCTCCATGCTTCAGCCCCCTTCCACACGCTTCTACTCCTTCCTGTCCCTCAATTTTGGGTTGATTAGCAATCTGGATATCGGAACTGAGAACCTCAGGTGAGTGTGACAGATGTGATTCCCTGCATCAACCTGCATCAGCAGGTTGTGTTGAGACAACCTCGGGGTCCACCTGCGAATCGCCACAAGTGAGCCCACATGTAAGCCATCTAGCAAGATGCATGACATCTTCATGCTGACATATGCATACCTGGCTTTGATGACTGTTTGCATCATCTGATAGTCGCTGGTGGGCAACAGCTTGGGCTGCCTATGGTCAGCACACATGCATGCTTACTCACACATATATGCTTTACTTAAAGTGCTGACAGCAAGCCAACACTATACTTTCAGTTCTTACAATTTCTGAGTGCGTCTCTGTTGTGTTGCCCTGAGGCTGCCAATAAGCGTAGCTGCAACGGTCTGCATTGTTTTCAGTTTGCCTTCTGCTGTGATGTGAAGCCACCTGAGCGTGTTATTGTCATCTTCAATTTGCTCATGCCAGTCTCTCTGCTGCTCATTTCCAAGCGCTCAAGCAGAGCCAGAGAGTTCACCATTCTGCTGATGATATGATACACTATCTCATTGCGCTGTTTGCTACTTGGATGGAGGGACGCTGCAGCATCAAAGCCTGATGCTGTTTGCTGCGTGAGTGCAGGTGGATGGGCAACTTGAGGTTCACGCTAGGGACCATTCAGCAAATCCTGCAGGGCAAAACACACCAAGCACACATTGCTGTGCTGCCACATGCGCAAGCTGACACCATATTGCAAGATGCCGCAGTTGATGACCCAGCAGGTGGGGCACTGCAAGCCTGTCATGGCTTGAGACATGTGCTTTGCAGAGCGTTTGTTGCATGG
>JAABUU010004385.1_pt1 | contig 16703 bp, 13 predicted proteins | sample 5559301 | NCBI WGS metagenome assembly JAABUU01 (sample SAMN10711884, study PRJNA513360) | rock metagenome | isolation source: Antarctica rocks | place: Antarctica: Victoria Land, Richard Nunatak white | reverse complement strand
AACTCCATCGCCACCATGCGCCGCATGCTGACCGTTGCTCTCGCCAAGAGCCTCGATCGATGTCCATGCTGCCATGTGCTACGACACGCGACCAGCCCTCCCACACGTTTGTGACGCAGTAAGACTAGTGCGGTAGTGGCCGAATCATCGAAGCGGGTGGGAAACAGCCTGTCTGCTGTCGTGCGCAGTGGTCGTCCGAGCAGACAATCTTAAGCAGATCGGCTGGTAGCGATGGCCCGCCGCACCGCCGGCACGGTCGGTCGACGCAATGGTACTTAAGCGGCGCAGGTCACCGCAGCCGATGTCCCTGCTTCGAAACATTGACGTGCCACGTCACCGCTTCGGATAAGGTAAGACGAGAGCCCAATAATGAGGTCGGTCGCCCTCGACAGCGCGCTTCGTGTGGCCCATCGACTTAGTAGGGGTGAAGATGGCAAGGAGACCTGCCAGATCTACCTCCAGCACGGACAGCCGCGTCTGCGCCGTGCGCTGCTCAACCTGCGGGCATTCCGGAACGTCGCGCTCGCGCCCGGCGAGACCAGGACCGTCGAGATCAGGCTCGAGGCGTGGGACTTTGAAGTTTCTAACCCCGCCCGTGCCGCCTGAGTGCTCGACAACGACGCGGTCGCAGTCTGCGTCGGCGCCTCCTCGCGCGACATCCGGTTGAGCGAGCCGCTCCGCATCGCCGCGTCGCCCGGTACGCGCAGCCGGCCTATCTCGTCGACAGTCCCCATGGTCCGGCAAGCGCTCGACGCCTTCCTGCAGACGCCGGCCGGCATCACGGCGGAGGAGGTCGAGCACAGGCCGAAACAATGCCGGAACACATTCTTCGGCATTTTCACGACGCTCGACCGCCGCCAGCGCATGACGTTCGACGAAGGGGCCGTAGAGGTGGTCTGCTCAGAGATCAGCGAGAAGATGGGACCCGAGGAGAAAGCGGCCGCCCGAACTAGAACGGCCCTGCGGGGCGTAATTCCGCAAAAGCGATCCAATGCCCCGGAAAGCCTTTCTTGCGACCGAGGCGGCCCTGGCACAAGGGTTCGGAACCGAGGAGAACACGTCATGACGGTTCACAAGCGTATTCGCCAGTTCAACACCAAGGACACCTATCCCGAGCAGAAGCTCGACAACGACCTCTGTCAGACGGTCGTCGCCAAGGGCTCGATGGTCTTCGTGCGCGGGCAGATCGGCCAGGATCTCCATACGTCCGAGAGCGTGGCGATCGGCGATGCCACGGGCCAGACCGAAAAGGCCATGGCCAATATCGACATGCTGCTCAAGGAAGCCGGCTCGCAGCTCGAGCACATCTGCAAGATCACGATCTACATCATCGATCCGCGCTATCGTGAAGCCGTCTATCGCGTCGTCGGCAAGTGGCTGAAGGGCGTCTACCCGGTCTCGACCGGCATCATCGTCTCGGCTCTGGCCCGGCCGGAATGGCTGGTCGAAGTCGATGCAATCGCGGTCATCCCGGATCAGGTCGCATGACTTTTTCCATCGTGGCACGCTGCGCCGCCACCGGCGCCTTCGGTGTGGCGGTCGCGTCCTCGTCGCCGGCGGTCGCCGCACGCTGCGCCTATGCGCGCAACGGCGTCGGCGCCGTGGCGAGCCAGAACGTGACGGATCCAACCCTCGGCCCGCGCGGCCTCGACCTCATGGCGCTCGGCGCTAGAGCCGACCAGGCCATCGAGGCGCTGCGCGGCTCGACCGATCACATGGATTACCGGCAGGTCCTAGCGGTCGACGCCCGAGGCCGAAGCGCCATCCATTCCGGCGACAAGGCGCTCTGCGTGTGGTCCTCGGCTCGCGACGATAATGTCGCCTGCGGCGGCAATCTCCTGGCCGATGCGGGCGTGCCGGCCGCGATGGTTCGGGCCTTCCTCGCGTCGGCGGGGCACCTCGGTGATCGGCTCATCATCGCAATGCAGGCCGGGCTCGCGGCCGGCGGCGAGGCCGGCCCCATCCATTCGGCGGGGCTGAAGCTGGTCGACAAAGTGCCCTGGCCAGTGGCGGATCTGCGGATCGATTGGAGCGAAGACTGCCCAATCACCCGCTTGGCGGCGCTGTGGGACATCTACAAGCCGCAGATGGACGCCTATGTCACCCGCGCCCTTCATCCGGCGGGGGCCCCGAGCTACGGCGTGCCGGGCGATCTCTGAGACGCTCTCCGACTGACCGCCTGGGGTAAGGTTGAGAACTCGCGCTCGGTCCGCCCCTCCACCGTGCTTCGCATGGTCCCCCTCCTCCCCCTGGCGGAGAAGGACGGGCACCCATCCCGGCTCGCCGGAATCGGTGCCCTAGCCGAAGGCTGGTGGAGGAGGCAGACCGGGCGCAGCCGCTCAGGTCCGATCCCAGGCTTCGGAAAAACATACGCGCCGTTTCGGTTAATCGTTCTTACGGCAAGATTGACCTCTGGTACCCTCGTTGGCGCCGCTGCTTCGCTATAAGCGGGACGAAAATTGTCTCCCGCTGTTTTGCTTGGAACCCCGGAAGGGAATGCTTTCAATGTCGGTCGAACACATCGATAGCGTCATCGTGGGCGGCGGTCAGGCGGGGCTCGCCATGAGCGAGCACCTGCGCGCCGCCAAGGTCCCGCATTTGATACTCGAACGGCACAGGATCGCCGAGCGCTGGCGTTCGGAACGCTGGGATTCCCTCGTCGCCAACGGCCCCGCCTGGCATGATCGCTTTCCCGGCATGGACTTCCCCGATGCGGAACCCAATGCCTTCATCTCCAAGGAGAAAGTCGCCGACTATTTCGTCGAGTATGCCAAGATGATCGAGGCACCCATCCGCTGTGGAGTTGAAGTCACCAAAGTTGAGCGGCTCCCCGACCGCCCCGGCTTTCTGGTCGAGACTTCGGCGGGTCCCATCGAAGCCGCTAATGTCGTAGCGGCGACTGGCGCGTTCCAGGAGCCCGTGATGCCCGCCGTCGTGCCCGCCGATGCTGGCGTGATGCAGATCCATTCCAACGAATACCGCAATCCCGGCCAGCTGCCCGAAGGCGCGGTGCTGGTGGTCGGAGCCGGCTCGTCCGGTGCGCAGATCGCGGAAGAACTGCTGGCCTCCGGCACGCGCGTCTACCTCTCGGTCGGTCCGCACGATCGTCCGCCCCGCGCCTATCGTGACCGCGATTTCTGCTGGTGGCTCGGCGTGCTCGGTAAGTGGGACATGGATACGCCCGGCCCCAACACGGAACATGTCAGCATCGCGGTAAGCGGCGCCAACGGCGGAAGGACGGTGGATTTCCGCCGCCTCGCCGAACGGGGGATGACGCTCGTCGGCCGGACCGAAGCCTTCCGCGATGGTTCGCTGAGTTTCGCGGGCGACCTCGCCACCAATCTGGCCCATGGGGACACCTATCTGCGCGGGCTGCTCAACGAAGCCGACGCCTATGTGGAGCGCAACGGCCTCGACCTGCCTGAGGAGCCGGACGCCAAGGTCATCCCCCCCAATCCGGCCTGCGTGACCGACCCGATCCGCGCCCTCAATCTCGTCGAGGCGGATATCACCTCCATCATCTGGGCGACGGGCTATAGCGTCGACTACAGCTGGCTGCAGTTCGACATTTTCGACGCTCAGGGCCGGCCGAAGCACAAACGCGGCGTATCGAGCGAGCCCGGCGTCTATTTCCTGGGTCTGCCCTGGCAAACCCGCCGCGGCTCAAGTTTCATCTGGGGCGTCTGGCACGATGCCAAGCTGGTCGCCGACCGTATCGCCACGCAACGCAAGTATCTGGCCTACCAGCCGCGCCAACAGGTGGCATGAGGGGCGAGCCCATCGCGAACGCGACCAAGCAAAGAGCCGCGGGCTCACGAGCCGGCGGCTTTTCACCCCATGACCTCGGTCGCGCCAGCCCCCACCCGCTGCGCGAGGGAGGATCACGAAGGGCGCCGATCTCATCCTCCCTCGCGACAGCAGGGGAGGGAGACCGGGCGCAGCCGCTCCGATCCGACCCGGTCCGTTCCTTAATGCGCCGCCCAGGCCCCGTTCTTCACTTCACGTAGTTCGAGGTCGACCGGCAGCTGGGTCTGACCGTTCCCATCGAAGCTCGTGTGGCCCATGGTGCCGTCATACTGGATGCTATGGATCGCCTTGGCTATGGCGGCCTTGTCCTTGGTGCCGGCCTGCTTCAGGGCCGCGATGATAATGTTGGTCCCGTCATAGGCGCTCTTCGTATAGGTCGTCATCGGCTCGGAGAACTTGGCCGCATCGTAATTGGCCTTCATTTGCGTCAGCCTCGGGTTGCCTTCCTCCTTGATAACGCCCGAGATGGTGCCATTGGCCGCCGCGCCGGCGATCTTGATGAACTCCGGATCATAGAAGCCGTCGACGCCGATCATCGGCTGCTTCATGCCGAGCTCGACCATCTGCTGGCGGACGAGGCCGGCTTCGGTCACCACGCCGCCGAAATAGATGGCATCGGGCGCCGTCGCCTTGATCTTGGTCAGCGTGGCGCGGAAGTCGGTGGTGCCGACCGGCGCGGTCTCGGTCGCCACGATCGTGCCGCCGTCGTCCTTGAAGGACTGCGTGAAGGACTTCACATTGGCGGTGCCGTAGTCGCTCGTGTCCGACACGATAGCGATCTTCTTGCCGACATCAGCGGCGGCCCATTTGGCGAGCGGCGCATTGGTGTTGGTCAGCGTCGGCACGACGCGGCTTACCAGAGGGTTCGGGCGCTCGGTGATCTTGGGGCTAATCGCGCCCCAGACGATGAAGGGGATGTTGGCGCGGGTGAAGACCGGGATCGTGGCCAGCGCTACGGCACTGTTCCAATGGCCGGTAGCCGCCACCACGCCGGATTCGTTGGTCATCTTCAGCGCCGCCGCGACACCGGTCTGCGGGTTGGCCCCGTCGTCCAGGATGGCGGGCTCGATCTTGAAGGGCAGGTTCGCCTTGTTGGCCTCGTCGACGGCGAGTTGGAAGCCGTTGCGGGCCGACAGTCCCTGCTGGGCATCACCGCCGGAGAGCGGGCCGAGGAAGCCGATCTTGACCGTCTCCTCCGCCTGAGCCGCCCAGCTGGCCAGGGTAAGGCCGGCCGCCACCATGGCGATGCGTGAAAGGCGTCCGAGCCCGAGAATGAGTGAGCGGTCCATACCGAAGATCTCCCAGATGGCTTATTGATGTGCCGGCAGTGCCGCCTTGGACGGACTTCCCGGCCAGACGCCCGGTGTATGGCCGGGGACCCGGCTTGAAAAAGCAAATCGGTTCTTCGAATGCTCTCCTTCAACTTTTCCAAACTGCCCGTTCCGCGCTTGGATCGCCACCCCGGAACCAGAGGTTCGGAAAAAACGAATCTGATCGAGTCGCGTCTTCGCGCAGATGGATGATGGGGCCGACCGGTGGTCCGACCCAAACGGTTGACCCATCCGTTTGGACGAGTCGGCTCACCAAAATCAATGCGGTGGACCGACTCGAACGGAAGAGGAACCTTCCGTTCGAGTCGGTGTACGAGGGAGTGCGATAGCGTCGTGCAGGAGCTCATTCTTCAACAGATCCTCAACTGGCTCACGCTCGGCAGCATCTATGCGCTGATCGCGGTGGGCTTCAGCCTCCTGTTCGGCGTCCTCAACATCATCCATTTCTCGCACGGTGACGTGTCTTTAATGTCGCCGTTCATCGCGCTAAGCCTCGTCCAGGCGCTCGGCGCAAGCTTCGGCGTCACGGATTCGCTATGGGCGTTCGCGCTCTGCGCCCTCGCGGCCATCGCGCTGACGGGGCTGCTCGGCGTGGCGCTGGATATCCTGGTGATCCAGCGCTTCCGCAACGCGCCCGCCATGATGGCGCTGGTGGCGACCGTGGCGCTCGGCATCGTGCTGCGAGAACTGATCCGCCACTTCTTCCCGAACGGCAGCAACCCGCATGCGTTCCCGCGGGTCGTTAGCGGGAGTCTCGACATCGCGGGCTTCATGGTGCCGACCTTCGATCTCGCCGCCATGCTGGTGGCCGTCGTTGCGGTGGGCGCCCTTTTCCTGCTGCTCGGGAAGACGCGCCTCGGCCTGCACATCAATGCCGTGTCGCAGGACCGCGATGCCGCGCGGCTGATGGCGATCAGCCCGCGGCGCATCTTCCGCGCTACCTTCTTCATCGCCTCGGCGATCGGCGCCGTGGGCGGCCTGTTCTTCTCGTCTTACGCCGGCATGGCGCGGTTCGATTTCTCGATCGATGTCGGCCTGATCGGCTTCTCGGCTGCCGTCGTCGGGGGCCTCGGCTCGATGCCGGGCGCGATCCTTGGCAGCCTCCTGATCGCCGGCCTCGACACGCTGGTCCAGGCCGTGGTGGCCAACGGCGCCTCTTACCGTCTGGTCTTCGTCTTCCTGCTCGTCATTGGCGTGCTGGTGTTCAAACCGTCCGGGCTCTTCGGACGTACGATCGTCGAGAAAGTCTGATGGCTACCGTCGCCGTGCCCACAACCGCGGCCGAGCGCCCGCTCGCCGCAGCCGCCTTGGTGGTCCTGGTCGAAATCGTCGGCGCGGTCTTCTTTCGGCAGTTCCTTCTCGTAGACGACTGGCGGCTCGTCGTCGGGATGCTCGTCGTCTTCGCCGCCGCGCTCGTCGCCTTCGAGCGGCAGCCGAGGTTAGAGGGCGCCATTGCTTCGGCCTTCCGGGTGCAGCGAGGCCTCGCCACTCTGCTCGGCATCGCTCTCGTGCTCGTCTTTCCCTTCGTGCTCGACCAGAACACCTACGCACTGCACCTCTGCGTCATTTCCCAGCTCTATGCCGTCCTGGCACTGGCGCTGAATTTCCAGCTCGGCAGCGCCAATATCCCGAATTTCGCGACCGGAGCTTCCTACGGCATCGGCGCCTATGCCTCCGCGCTGCTGGCGCTGAATTTTGATTGCAGCTTCTGGCTGGCCCTGCCGGCCGCCGGAATCGTGGCCGTGGCCTTCGGTTTTCTGCTCGGGGTTCCCTCGATGCGGACGCGCGAAAGCTATCTGGCGCTCGTCACCATCGCCTTCGGCGTGGTCATCAACCAGCTCCTGAACAACCTCGATTTCACCGGCGGCCCGAACGGCCTCGTCGGTATCCCGGCGCCGGAGCTCTTCGGCCATTCCTTTGCTTCGTCGCTGGTGATCTTCGGCTACGAACTGCCGTCGCAGGCGAATTTCTACTATCTCTCGGCGCTGCTGGTATTCGTCGCGATCCTGTTCGCCGGACGGCTGCACAACTCACGCGTGGGCCTCGCCTGGAACGCCCTAAGGGCCGATGAACTCGCGGCGCGCTGCCAGGGCATCAATACGACCTGGTACAAGGTGTTGGCCTTCGCGGTCGACGCGTTCCTAGCCGGCTTCGCGGGTACGATTTATGCCTTCTATGTCGGCTTCATCTCGCCCGACAACTTCACCTTCCTGGTCTCGGTCACCATCATGACCATGGTGATTGCGGGCGGCATGGACAACATCCTGGGCGTCATCGTCGGCGCCGTGCTGCTGACGCTGCTGCCTGAGAAGCTGCGCGCCTTCTCGGATTACCGCATCCTGTTCTTCGGCGTGACGGTGATCGCGTTCCTGCTGATCCGCCCGCAGGGGATCTTTCCCCAGCGCCTGCGCCGCTACGGAGCGTGACCATGGCGGCTCCCATCCTCGAAGGCCAGGGCCTCACGATGCGCTTCGGCGGCCTCGTCGCCATGGCGGAAGTGAGCTTCACCCTCGCCAAGGGCGAGATCCTCGGCATCATCGGCCCTAACGGGGCCGGCAAGTCGACGCTGCTGAACATCATTAGCGGCCTCTATGTCCCCTCCTCGGGCGAGGTCCGGCTCGAGGGGCGCCGGCTCAACGGCATTGCCACCCACAGGATCGTCAAGCTCGGCATCGCCCGCACCTTCCAGTCGAGCCGCCTCTTCGGCGACCTGTCGGTGCTCGATAACGTCATCATCGGGCGCCACACCCATACGCGCTCGGGCGTCTTCGACGCGGTCTTCCGCCGGGGGCGGGCGGAGGCCGAGCTGAAGGCGGCCGCAGCCCACGCGGAGCGGCTGCTGAAAGCCGTGTCGCGCAGCCTGTTCGAGCAGCGGCACCGCCCCGCTGCGGAACTGCCGCAGGCGGATCGCCGTCGCCTTGAGATCGCCCGCGCGTTGGCGAGCGAGCCCAAGATCCTGCTGCTCGACGAACCCTCCTCCGGCATGGACGACGCCGATACGGATGCACTGATGGACGACATCCGCGCCATCTGCGCCGAGCGCTGTGACCTCTCGCTGATGATCATCGAGCATGACATGCGGCTCGTCGCCAGCCTGCCGCACCGCGTCATGGTCCTCGACTATGGCGAGAAGCTTGCCGACGGCTCCTTCGAGGAGATCCGCCGCATCCCACGCGTGCAGGAAGCCTATCTCGGCCGCAAGGAAGCCCGCGCGCATGCTCAAGGTTGAGAAACTCGACACCAACTACGGCGTCGCGCCCATGCTGCGCGACGTATCCTTCGCCGTGGCCACGGGCGAACTCGTCTGCCTTCTGGGTCCGAACGGCGCCGGCAAGACGACGACCTTCCGCGCCCTCGCGGGCCTGCTGCCGCCAACCCGGGGGCGGATCGAGCTCATAGGGCACGACCTGGGGACCGTCAGGACCGAAAGGCTGAGTGCGCTCGGCATCGGCTTCGTGCCCGAAGGCCGCCGGCTCTTCGCCGAAATCAGCGTGCGGGACAATATCCGCCTCGGCTTCGAGGCCCAGAAGGGGGAGGGGCGCTTCTCCGACCGGCTCGAAGCAATGCTAGCCCTGTTCCCGCGCATCCGCGACCGCATCAATCAGCGCGCCGGAACCCTGTCTGGCGGCGAGCAGGCCATGGTGGCGCTGGCCCGCGCCCTGATCGGCGGGCCGCAGCTCGTCATCATGGACGAGCCCTCGCTGGGCCTCTCGCCCAAGCTGATAGACGAATATTTCGACACGGTCGCAGAGATCAACCGCCGCGGCACCACGGTCCTGCTGATCGAGCAGAATGCCGAGACGGCCTTGTCCATCGCGCATCGCGGCATCATGCTGGTCAAAGGTCGCGTCGTGGCGGAAGGCAAGGCCGCCGATCTGCTCGACAGCGACGCCGTGAGGCACCTTTACCTGTGAAGACCCTGGATCTCCTCGACCGGCTGATCGCCTTCCCGACGGTCAGCCGCGATCCCAACCGGGCGCTGATCGACTTCGTGCGCCAGTTCCTGGCCGATCGCGGCATCACATGCGAACTCTACGAGGCCGAGGAGGGCCGCAAGGCCAATCTCTTCGCCACAGTCGGGCCCGCCGACAGGCCAGGTATCATGCTGTCGGGCCACACGGACGTCGTGCCGGTCGACGGTCAGGCTTGGACCAAGGATCCGTTCAAGATGACGGTGAGCGAGGGCCGGGCCTATGGCCGCGGCACCACCGACATGAAGGGCTTCCTTGCCAGCGTCCTGGCGCTCGCCGACCGCGCGGCGGTCCAGACGCTGACAACGCCGATCCACTTCGCCTTCAGCCATGACGAGGAGGTGGGCTGCGTCGGCGTGCGCTCGATGATCGCGGACCTCGCGGCCCGTCCCCTGCACCCGCGCTTCGCGATCATCGGCGAGCCCAGTTCCATGCGCATCGCCACGGGCCACAAGGGCAAGATCGGCGCACGGGCGACTTGCTGCGGCGTCGAAGGCCATTCCGCCCTGGCCCCCAAGGCGCTGAATGCCATTCATCTGGCCTGCGATTTCATCGAAGCCCTGCTTTACCGCCAGACCTTGATCGCTCAGGAGGGCCCGCGGGACGACGACTACGACGTCCCCTATACGACGCTGCACGTCGGGCGCATCGATGGCGGAACGGCGCTCAACATCGTGCCGAACCGCTGCACAGTCGATTTCGAGATCCGCAACGTGGCGGAGGACGACGCGAGCGCGGTCCTCGACCGCCTGATGGACGACGCGGCCCGGATCGCGGGCAAGCGGCGCAGCGCCTTCCCGGAGGCCGACATCCGCGTCGACGTGTTCACCACCTATCCGGGCTTGGCCACGCCGCCGGACTCGGATGTTGTCCGCTTCGTGCAGAGCCTGATCCCGTGCCAGGACCTATCGAAGGTCGCCTTTGGCACGGAAGGTGGGCTCTTCTCGGAGCGCCTCGGCGTTCCGGTGGTGGTCTGCGGGCCCGGCTCGATGGATCAGGGCCACAAGCCGGACGAATTTGTCGCGATCGAGCAGCTCGACGCCTGCGACCAAATGATGGACCGCCTGTTACAGAGCTGCCACTGACCGGATCGCGCCGCCGCAGGACAGCGTGCGGAACCTGTGGTAGGGATTTCCGCTCCGATACACCGCTCAGGCGCTTGGCAGATCCACGCTTCGGTGTGGGCCTGAGGGGAGCGGTGCCACTTGCGTTACACGCTGCGTCAGCTCGAATACTTTATCGCGACCGGGGAGACAGGAAGCATCACGCTGGCCTCGGAGCGAGTGCATATCTCGCAGCCGTCGATATCCATGGCGATCTCGCATCTCGAGAAGGCGCTCGGCGTCCAGCTCTTTATCCGCCATCATGCGCAGGGCCTGTCGCTGACGCCAGCCGGGCGCAACCTGCTCTTCGAGGCCAAGAAGATCATCGCCCAGGCGGAGGGCCTCTTCAGCTGCGCCTCCGAGGCCAATGGACAGATCCGCGGCCTCCTGTCCTTCGGCTGCATGGTGACACTGGCCCCGATGCTGGCACCGGAACTGGCCCACACCTTTACCAAAGCCTATCCGGCCACCCAGGTCAGGCACGTCGTCGGCAACCAGGAGGATCTCCTCGAAGGGCTCCGCCGGGCCGAGGTTGACGTGGCCCTGACCTACGACTTGCAGATCCCAGGTGACGTCCATTTCGTTCCGCTGGCGCGCCTGCCGCCCTATGTGCTCGTCAGCGAAGCCCATCCGCTTGCGAGTCGGCTCGCCCTTACATTGCAGGAATTGGAGAGCGAGCCGCTGCTCCTCCTCGATCTGCCTCTGAGCCGCGAATATTTCCTGGGCCTTTTCATGGCGCAGGGACTGCGGCCCAATATCATGACTCGCCTAGCGCACCAGGAGGTGATCCGGACCATGGTGGCGAATGGCTACGGTTACGCACTCTTCAACGTCCGGCCGCGCTCGGAATACGCGCTCGACGGCCGCAAAGTCGTGCGCGTGCGCCTCTCCGGCGATCATCGCCCGATGGTCGTCGGCTCGGCGACGCTGAAAAACCTTGCGCAGAGCCAGCTCGTGCGCGCCTTTGAAAAGCACTGCCAAGCCTTCGTCTCGGACAGCTACATCTCGGGGATGGCGGCGCCCAGCTACGACACGCGGCCCGTGCGGAATGAGGAGCGCCCGGGCTGAGCGGCCCAATCGAAGGGTGATTTTCAGATCTTTGCTACGGCGTCCCAACGATTGGATCGAGCGCCAAAGCACTCGCAGCCTCTGCCTCGGAATGACTACTTTCGAGCTCGCTGTGCGCGCATGTCTACGCCCGGGATGGGTCGACTCCAGCCGGCCCGGCGGACGGGGCTGAACGTCCGAAAGCTGGCAATGTCTTAACGTCTGGTTCTGGCGCATCCTGGCCGAGAGCAGACGGCAGCCTTTGAGCCTGAGATCGTCATGAACCGACAACCGGCGGCCAGGGTACGATCGGAACTCTTTGGGGCGGACGCGGCTTCTGAGGAGCGGCAAAGTTGCTGAATTCGATGGTACCGTGCCGACCGCCACGAGCAGAGGGCGGATAGTTTGTTCTGCTGTCGCCTGAATCGGAGCCAACTGCGCTGATGAGGAGAGATGTTTCAATGATGGTGCAGGGTGCACAATGACGACTCGGGTCACGATTGACCAAGTCGATCAAAATCGCCCGGCCACGGAATGGAAGGGGTCGCTCGCTGATCGGGGTCGCCGGCGTCATCTCAGCTACACGATGGACTTCGACACTCGGGCCCTTGTGTTCGAGGAGCCAGGGCCAGAATGGGAAGACGAGCCGAAGCGCCTTCAGCTGGAAAACCGAGAACGAGCGAAAGCTGGGCTCGCGAGAGAGTTCGGCAGCGACTTCTTGGACGAGAAGGTCGCTAACTTTGTCGCGATCGGCACCAAGCCGTTCTCAGTGCTCTCGTACCACAATCGGCTATTCGAAGAAGTCCGCCGCGCGTTCGTTGTCGGCGCGTTCTATCCCGCGCTAGTCGGCGCCTGCGCTTTAGGCGAGCGTATACTCAACCATTTGATTCTCGATCTTCGCGACAGCTATCGGCACACGCCCGAGTACAAACTGATCTGGCGCAAGGAATCGTTCGACAACTGGACAGTACCGATCAACACGCTTGAAGCATGGAACGTGCTGCTGCCGGAAACGGTCACCGAGTTCAGGGCGCTTATGCGGCTACGCCATCGCTCGGTGCATTTCAATGTCGGCACCTACACGACGCTGAAGGAGGACGCGCTCGCCGCAGTTCGCCACCTTCGCGAAATAATAGAACAGCAGTTTACCGCATTCGGAGATCGGCCTTGGTTCATCAGAGGCACACGAGGCCTCATCTTCATCAAACGCGAGTGGGAGGAGAACCCGTTCGTCCGCGCCTTTTATCTGCCTACATGCCCGTTCGTAGGACCATACTTTGCGATCTCGTTCGACCAAGGCCTCCAGTACCATGATCACATCGACTACGGCGACGGCGACTGGACCGACGAGGAGTTCGCTTTGACCTTTGAAGCGCGCTCGCCAGAGCAGTTAGCGGCAACCAGCTAGACGCAGGGACGCTTTGAGCGCCCGGTATGGGCACCGAGCCGCACGTCCGCAATCTGGCAGCCGTCCAATGTCTTTTCCTGGCGCACCTGTACTGCGCCATGGCTTAGCAAGCCACATGGCGTGGGTGCGTTCAAGAGCGCCGGTGCGGCGCTTTGGCGCTCGACCTCCTGCCGAACTTGCCGACATGATCCGGACGAGCTTCGGACCTAGATGCGTCTCACGGCAGCGGTTGGAGACGAAGCCTGCGGCGGCTCATCCAGCCGCGAATCGGGTGGTCGCTCTGGTAGTCGAACACCTCGACCTCGACCCACTCGCCCTTCGCGTCGACCACGCGCAGGGTCTGGTCGGGATAGACCAGACGTAGGACGAGCCCCTTTGCCTGCGGTTCGGCGCGGAGCGGCGTGTGGTCGTGGACGTAGCGCAGGCGATCGTGCACCTTCGCGTCGCCGCGCGCCCTGTCTTCGGCTGCTTCTCGAGCTGCCTTGGTCTCCTGGATGAGGGCCTCCAAGTCAGCGCGCGTTGGTCCCGCCTTTGCGGCGACGAGGCTCTCCTGCGCGACCGCGAGGCCGCGTTCGCCGATGAGGAGGCTCTCGTAGCCGATGTAGGCCGTTACTACCGTGATCACAAACATCAGGACGCCGATAAGGCCGTTGCGGCGGATGATGTCGGGTTCGGCCTCGATCATCCCCAGCAGCCAGCCGACGACTCGCTGCAGAAACCCGACGGCCTCGGCTTCGCTCAGCACGCCGGCGTCGACGATGGCGGTGCTCGTCAGGGCCTCCGCGAATGCTGGTGCCTCGGGCGTCGCCTCGTTGTAGTGGTGCAGGACGTCGGCGGCTAGGCCGCGTGCGACAGCACCCCCTAGGCCGAGCGCGGCCGCCATCTGGAAACCTGGCGGGAAAAACGAGCGTAGCCGAACCTGGTCGGCGAGCGCGCTTGTCGCCGTCAGCGCCGAGATCGCCGCTAGCGTCCCTACCGGCAGACGTAGGTCGAACTGGCGGCCGATAGCCGAGGCAAAGGCGGACTGGTCGATCAACGACGTCAGCGCCACCGACTTGACGAGGTCGTAGGTCGGCATCGCCGCCGCGAGCGCCTTGGCGGCGCTCGCGGCCTGGCCGGCGAGGCCGATCTTCTCGGCAAGGTCGGTGGCCAGGTTCGGATAGAGTCGAAGGCCCTTCAGGAGGTCGGCCGCAGGCATCGTCAGGCGCGCGATCTCGCGCATTTGAGCCTGCTGGGCCTCGATCTGGGCGAGGATACCTGAGGCCGGTGGCTGGGTGAGATGGCGCAATCGGTCGGACAGGGCGATCGAGGGGCGGATCGCGTCGGTGAGCGCCTTGTAGGCCGGCGACTGCAGCGCCTGGGTCGCCGCCTTGAGGCCAGGGAATGGGTCCGCGAGGGCCGCAAAGCGCCGTTGCTCCTCCATAACGCGATTCAGGCGTGCGAAAGCGCCTTGGCTCTGGACGAGGTCGGCGACGTTGAGGCCGACGCGTGTGGCCACCAGGGCGTTGAAGTCGGCGCGATCCTGCCTCCAGGCCGTCAGGATGCGCAGCAGGCGGTCTGACCCGGTCTCGCCCTCGAGGAGCGACAAATCGTAGGCCTCGTCGTCGCGGCGCTTGCGGACCTTGCGGGCTGCACCCGCGCCTTCGGCGATGTACTTGGGCCGGAAGCCGTCGCCGCTGGCGGCCAGGAAGGCGTTGGCGAAGGCGTCCAGGTCATCGGGCTGGAGCTCGGCGGCACGCATTTCGCCGAAGGGTTCGGCGTCGCGATCCGGCCGGGCCTGGGTGGAGACGAGGTCCTTGGCGAGCGCGCGGCCGTCCGGCGAGCGGCCGACCTTGAGACCGTCGCGCACCCAGCCGGTGAAGGCGCCGGATAAGGCTTCGACCCACACTGTCCCGAGCGGCGGCGCGTCGAAGGTCACCCAAGCGAGGTGGGCAAGGTCGTTGGCGATGATCATGGAATCTATATACCGCCGAGGCGTCGATTCCGGAGCGTTGTTGGCGCGAAAAGGGCGCCGAGGCGCGTTAGCGCCTTTGCTCGACTGGCGATGGCGGCAAGTCCTCATGAAGCGTGGCGACCAGGGCGACGCGCCGGGCCTTTGGGACGCCGTGGCTGGGGTTCTTGATGATTTCACGGCAAAAACCCACCACCAGGGACGATGAGCAGTACGTCAGGGATAGTTAGACGGCGACGTCGATCGCTCCGACGGGTGTCCTGCATCCATCCTGGATGGCGAGCCCTGTGAATGTCGTCTTTCCGGAGCGGAGCCAACGGCAGCTATTGGCGCATGCTGGCCGAGAGCGGAACGGCCGGTCTGCGGCACAAATTCAAGAGAGAAACCGCCGTTGCCCTAATCGGCCGTTTCACGAGGCCGCGCCGAAACCTGGCCCGCGCTGCGCCGCGGGCGCTGGTGCATTTTACCATGCCGCCGCTTCTCCGGAAAGCGTGAGCGGAAGCGCCACCGGTCCCCGTCGGGGATCCTGTCGCCGCCGGAATCGAGCGCGAGGACCCAGTTCGCGGCACACCGACAACCGCTTGACATGTATCATTCAAGTAGTACGTCTTACGCATTGAGTGTGATATTTCAGGCGCATTCGAACCTGAACGTCACACAACGTGATGACGGGTAGGGGGAACCGCGGGATGCCTGTGCAAGCCGGCGAGCCGACACGTGAGGAGCCGCGTTCGGGACTGGACGGGCTTAAGGCCGCTCTCGCCTTCAACCGGCTTTGCAAAGGTTTCGACGGCATCCCGGTGCTGCGCGAGATCACGGCGCGCTTCATGCCCGGCACCGTCAACGTGCTGGCGGGCGAGAACGGCGCCGGCAAGTCCACCCTGTTCAAGATCATCTCGGGCCAGCTTGCGCCCGACAGCGGCATCCTCACCGTCAAGGGCGTGCCAGTCCTCGTCTACGATCCCCGCCACGCCCGCGGGCTCGGCATCTCGATCATCCCTCAGGAACTGCTGCCGATCCCGGACATGAAGGTCTGGCAGAACCTGCTGGTCGGGCGCGAGCGCGTTTCGGCGCTCGGCTTCCTCAAACGGCGCGAGATGGTGGCCGAGGCGCGGCGGCTGCTCGAGGAATTCCACCTCGACATCGACCCCGATGCGCCGATGCGTCGCCTCGGCGTCGCCGCGACTCAGATGATCGAAATAATCAAGGCGACCTCGCGCGACAGCGATCTCGTGCTGATGGACGAGCCGAGCTCGTCGCTTAGCTCGCGCGAAACCGAAGAACTGTTCCGCGCCATCCGCATGTTGCGGGCGCGAGGTGCCTGCATCCTCTACACGAGCCATCGCATGGAGGAGATCGAGCAGATCTCCGATACCGTGGCGATCATGCGCGATGGCGCCTTCATCCGTCAGGCGCCGACATCGACCCTGACCGAGCGGCAGATCATCGCCGACATGGTCGGCCGCGACATCGAGGACCTGTTCCCCGGCCGGACAGTGGGGGCGCGGCGCCAGGCGGTACTGGAGGTCCGAGACTTCAGGGTCGCGGGCTATGCGGCCAGCACCTCGTTCACGGTGCATGCGGGCGAGATCGTGGGCCTCGGCGGCCTCGTCGGCGCCGGCCGCAGCGAGTTGCTCGAAGCAATCTTCGGCCTGCGCAAGGCGGCAGGCGAGGTAACGCTCGATGGGACGCCGGTCGCGCGCTCGGCGCCAGCGGACTCGATCCGGCGGGGTATCGCCTTCGTGCCGGAAGACCGCAAGCTCGCAGGCGTCCTGACCTCGCTCTCGATCCTCGACAACGTCACGCTACCGCATCTCGGCGGTTTCACCGGAGCGGCGGGTTTCGTCGACAACGCGGCGCGACGCGCCCAGACGCTCGACGTGCTGAAGCGCACGCGCACCAAGTATGCGCGGCTCGGCCAGGCCGTGGCGCATCTCAGCGGCGGCAATCAGCAGAAGATCGCACTGGCCCGCTGGCTCGTCACCGGCACGCCGCGCCTCCTCATCCTGGACGAGCCCACGCGCGGCATCGACGTCGGGGCGCGCAGCGAGATCTACCGGCTGATCCACGACCTCGCCGCATCCG
>JAABUU010004384.1_pt1 | contig 16704 bp, 16 predicted proteins | sample 5559301 | NCBI WGS metagenome assembly JAABUU01 (sample SAMN10711884, study PRJNA513360) | rock metagenome | isolation source: Antarctica rocks | place: Antarctica: Victoria Land, Richard Nunatak white | reverse complement strand
CTCAACAACCGGCTTGGTATATTCAAAGTCAAGTTGCAGTGCCACGAGATTACTCTCGTCAAGACCTTTCTGGACGCTGCGTCAACCCTTCTTTCCCCCGCTGAAGTCACTGGCCTGCAAATTTCTCGTCATGCTCGGCAGCTTTACTCTAAGACCATCTAGCTCCGGTGCCATCTTGACTTGACACCCCAATCTCGACGTCTCCGTCAATCCAAACGCCAGATCCAGCATGTCGTTCTCGTCATCGTCGGGTTCGGGCATTTTATCATACATATCCGGGTCTTCGACGGTGATATGGCAGGTTGAGCAGGCGCAAGAGCCACCACAAGCACCTAGTGTCTGCTGAGTACATGCAATAAATGCTAGTTTGGGGTCACGACGTACCCTCCATTTCCAGATCTTCTGATTGTGCGATATCAAGTAGATTGTCTCCCTTTGCAACCTCGAAACTGTGCTCCTGGCCCTCCTTATCGACAAAAGTGACATGAAGCCTGCATAGCGTTAATTCCCCCAATCCAGGTCTTTGGCGAAGGGATCCTTACTCTTCGCCAGGCTTCGGCGGCGTTAGATGACCATGCGCCCTGAACGCTGAAGTAGAGAACCTTCGCCGTGCTCTCGAGAAAGCTGCATTGTGTCTGTGTACCCTCAAGTCCGTCACTGAAGCTTGGCAACTGTCGCTGCTACCGCGTAATGCTGAAGATGTGTTCACGCAAGATGTCCGAAGGTTCCAGGATGTTGTAGCTTGGGTACCACATGTAACTCGCTGCAGGGTATTTCGGATTGACTGAGCTGCTATCCTGGATCCTGACATGCTCAGGAGGTCCGACAGTCTGACTGAGTTGGAAAGGGTTCATCCGAAGCTCCGAATTGAATTTCTCATGTCGAAGCTTCGAAGCGAGCATCATCGTCACCAAACTTTCTTTCTCCGCAAAACAATTTACGTCCTTTCTCTGTAAACCTTTACATCAGTTCCTCATCATGTCGTCTTTCCAACGAGAAGGTCCTAATCCCTTACGACCTTATTATATACCTCCTTCCGTAGGTCTTCCGGCCGACCCAATAACCAACACCACTTCGGCGCAGAGCTATAGCAGTAAACATGTGCCCTCAACGGCGAAACCAGGCTTCGGCTCGTCAGCGCGCGACATTCTGTCAGACCTGGACTACTCCGATTACCTCTCCGACTCGTCACCTTCACTTGTGGATGTGATAAAGGGTTTAATCAACCAAGCTTTGTGGAAATATACCAGTATCTTGCTTGCGCAGCCTTTCGAGGTTGCGAAGACTGTTCTGCAAGTGCATATAGCACAAAATGGCTCCAGATCTGCTGCTGTGGCAGAGGATATGCGACGGCAACCTCACAGCTATAGAGATGAGATGTACAACGACGTACGTGATTCCTGTTAGTGCAGTAACTATAGCCGTCCTGCGCTGACAAGACAGCTGCAGCTGTCGGATGATTCTGACCCAGATTCCCCATCCTATTTTACCTCCTCTGCTCCGTTATCCCCGCATCGTCGGTCAGCGTCTCATTCCCGCGGTCGCCGCCATGTTACAGACCGGGCCGGATACATCCCCCCTTCCCCGGGCGACACGTACTCTCCGCACAAACTCGAACTTCGCCGTGGCGGTTCGTTACTAGAGGTCATCTCTCAATTATGGACGAAGGAAGGGGCGTGGGGAGTGTGGAAGGGCGCAAACACGACATTCATGTACAGCGTGCTTCTCAAAACAATCGAGTCATGGACGAGAAGTCTCCTGAGCGTGCTTCTCAACGTGCCAGACCCAGGTACGCTGGCTGGGTCAGGAGTTGGCGGCCTGGATATCGTCGACTCACCCTACCCTCTTGCTTCACTGGGCGTGGCCGTCGCAGCAGCTGGCGTTGCGGGTGTCCTCCTCGCACCACTAGACATCATCCGAACGAAACTCATTTTGACACCTACGACGCAATCGCCGCGCTCGCTCCTTAAGAACTTGCGCTCCCTCAACCTATTCGCTCTTCCTCCGTCAATAGCATCTATCACCCTCCTGCACAGCATTGTACCCACCTTCATCACAACATCAGCCCCACTCTTCCTACGGTCACGGCTAGGCGTTGACCCCGTCCTCACACCAAACACATATTCAGCAGCGACCTTCCTCTCTTCGGCCCTGGAACTCTTCATCCGGCTACCCCTCGAGACAGTGCTTCGCCGCGGACAAATCAGCGTGGTCTCCTCCGCCAGACGTTCAACACCGCTTGAGACGGTCGTGGACGTGGGCCCATATCAGGGCATCGTCGGTACGATGTGGGCAATAGCAAAGGAAGAAGGTGGGGCGGGCCAAGACATGGTTCTCGGCACGGACGGCGCTCCCGCCGTCAAGATAGGAAAGAAGGGGAGGCGCAAGGGACAGGGTGTGGAGGGTCTATTCAGGGGGTGGAGGGTGGGGATGTGGGGTCTCGTGGGAGTCTGGGGAGCGGCTGCATTAGGGGGCGCTGGCGGGAAAGGCGGGGAGTTCTGAGGAGTCACAGCAACAGTGTATTCAAGTCCTGTGTCGGCCTTGGGAGCGTGGGTTGGTGGCGTTGGTGGGCGCGGTACATAGGTAGCTTGGTACGGGAGGCTGGACTGTTGTGTAGCGTTGAGGTGTATAGTTGTCTCCGCTCGATTCTAGTATATATATTGCCAATATTGCCTGTACTGTCTATCAATTACCCGAAACCGATGTATATGTCGAGGCGGTGCAACAGCCCATTCCCACATGTTTCTCACCTCGACTAACCGAATTCGGAAGAGACTTCTGTAAGATAGCCCTCGTCGAACGTCTCAATTCAGACTGAAGGGTCTTTTGATGAGACTGTCAGGATCCTGTTCGGAACGTCACAACTAAGGTACGTACCTTGTCAGAACCGCACCGGTAAGGTAGGTACAAATTACCTTTCTCCAAATCCTCGCTGGCGCGACCTCACCAACGCTATCCGCCTGCTTACAAATCGTAATCCATCCACCCACTAACCTGATCTGGAGGTTTCTTGCAACATCATCGAACGTCTCTTGAATCTTTAAACGTAGACCACGGTGATGCGACTCGAGCCCCCTTTACGACTTAGCGCCACCATATTTCGTATGTGACGGTACCTTATGTCGCGTCATTTCCATAGCAAAGACAGGGGTCATTTTAATACCTAGATCTCAGAGATAGGCTTCACTGTGGTCTACGTGTTACCATCCTTTTCATCTCTGTTCACACCTTTTCTGACTTTGTGCAGCTTCTTCTCACCGTCGCCAATCCACCCCCAAGACCCTGTTCCCTATGGCCTCGAATCTCCGTCAATCTCCGTCGAAGTCGCATCCATCCCTGCACTCCCTTCCCAGCGGCTCACGGTCGCACTAACTGGATTTGGCGGGCTGTCGGCGACTTTCATCGAACGTCGTCAGATTTGGGGCGCCGTTTCGCCTCCGTTTCGCCTCCGTTTCGCCGCCTTTCGGGCCCGTAAACCGCGGGGACAATCGTTGATTTCAATCACGTGTCAAAAGTTTCAGAGGATCACCGTCATGCAAGAATCTGTTCTCCAAATATAAATATAATTGTATACGATGACCGTCCGGAATTGTTTTGAATTGAGCTACCATAACACAACTAAAGTGCCGCTCCAAGACATGCTTTGCTAAACCACAAAAACCTAACTCCCAGGCCCGCTAGCCCAGCAAGCACTCCATGAGCCCGTGCGGCTTCCAATCACCCCTGCGGCCCCTTTCCCTCCCCAAACCTCCGATCAAAGTACTTCAACACACTCATCACATTCGCAGCATCCACCTCCATAGCCGGCCGCCCTTCCTCGCCCCGCACCATCGGTCGCGTCTGCAGGCTCGGCATCCAGCTTGCCAAGTCGTCGCTGGCCTCCGTGTAGTGCGGATGGCGGGAGAGGGTGGTGTATGCGCCCGCGCAGGTGAGGGGCAGACCTGCGCTGCGGCTGGGTGGAGGTTGGGTGCGGCAGCATCCGCTTGGATCGGAGGCGTTGGTGCAGGGTCGGGCGATGCTGTTCGTCGTTGTATTTGTCGCAGTGGTAAGTGGGGCGGAGGTGCGGCTGGTGGCGAGGGTCTTGCAGAACAGTGTGCTTTGTGGGTCTGCGCGGCACTGATCGCATGTTCCTGGGCCGTTGGCACAAAGGTTGGTGTTCGGGAGATTGCTCGGGTTCGGTTGGAACTGTGCGGCACGCTTCGGGACGACGTCGCCGTCGGATGGTGGTGGTGTGAATTGAGAGACGGCGTGTGGTAGATGGTTAGGTTGGGCGTTATCAGCAGCCGCCTCGGCACAGATGCACGGAGTCCCGTCCTGACAGAACCCACAGGGGTCTGCGGCAGTTGTCGATGACGCTGCTGGTTGCTGAGTACTGGAAGATAGAGTAGCTGTGGTGATTGGCTTGGTCGAGAATCGAGTAGTGAAGTCAACCTCGAGAGCCTCAGGATCGGACTTGTCGACTTCGTCCGACTGTCTTTGGCGTTTGCTTTCAGTAGAGGTTTGTGGTGACAGCGGTCTTTTCGGTATAGAGTCATCAGAGTAGCTGAAATTCGAGATATTGAATGCTTGCTCAATGCACTCGCAGCGACTGGTAGAAGTGCAAGCCCCACAGCCCATGGAGATCTCCGGAGGACCTAGAGCACTCTGCACAGGCTCGGGGTGCTGCTCTTGGCGAATTGATGTCCTTTTCTGGGCAGATCTTCTTGGCGGCAAAGCTACTGCATCCGTTCCTCCACTCCTTCCATCCCGTAAATTCATGAGCTCCTGCATTAGAGCTTGACTCCCCTGCCTCTCACGTTCCAGACTGCTTTCCAACCCATGGCATTTCTGATGCCAAGCCAACAGCTCCTCTCGATAATGCTCGACCTCCGCCTCTAACCTCTCGATTTGGCTCCGCAACCCCGTCTGCTCTCTCTCATCCTCATCTTCAATCTTCCTGATGTGTACTTCCAGCTCCCCTACCTTTGCAGCCCGTCGCTCGCGGAAGGCTCGCTGAGCGGCGCGATTCTGAGCTTTGCGCTTTGTTGGAGGGGTACCGGTGGCGGGCTTCCGGCCAGGTTTTGGTCGAGGTGGAACGATCCATTCCCTTGTAGTAAGCGTCGGAGTACTTGCTCCTGCTAAAGGAGCTGGTGCCAGTAGTTTGGGGCCTGCAGAAGCTTGATGTGTAGGGGTGCAAGATAGTGGGGCAAACGAATGCGGCGATGAGGCAGAGCTTGGTGTTAAAGCTTCCAATGAGACAGACATTTTACCGTATTCCGAGAGTTGTGCAGAGGCTCGAAAGAGCGTCAGAGCGAGTTGCCTTGTCTCAGAGGCTGCCTGGATGTGTGGTTTCTAGTCAACAGAGTGGTATGAGCTTTGATGTAGACCCGGCCCTAACCTAATCGAGCGATATCGACAATCAGACACTGTGTGCTTCACTTGCACGTAGATTTTACACAGTCTTTCTCATAAAGAAGAGGAGGAGTCTAATATGCGTAACTTGCTCCAATTACATACTTTTGCGCAATCCTCCAAACATGAATAGATTCTACGTAAGCAACCTACAATATCCGCAGAGTGCAACCTGCTAAGCCGATACGTAAACAGTTCGGCGATGATTCCTCCGGCTCTGATCTAGAAGACGACAATCTTCCCTATCCCAAACCCCTTCAGCGCTCCGCCTTTCTCACACCAGATTTCGAACCCGCAACCTTCCTCTCGACTTTACGCAACCGACATCAGACGCTCGAAGATCTGCGCGCTGAGTTGCGCTCACGAAGTCAGGAACTCAACAAGGAGCTCTTGGACCTGGTGAACGATAATTACCAGGACTTCCTATCTTTAGGGCAGAGTCTAAAGGGAGGCGAGGAGAAGGTAGAGGAGGTTAGGGTTGGGATGCTTGGCTTCAGGAGGGACGTTGAGGGTTTGAGGAATAAAGTCATGGAGAGGAAAGGGGAAGTGGGGACGTTACTTCAAGAGCGTACGTCGACAAGGAATGAGATTGTACTGGGAAGGAAGCTGCTGGAGGTGGACCAGAGACTGGAAGGGTTGGAGGCGCGCTTGCTGGTCCACAATGTTAATGGCCCGTCGAATGGCGAAAGGAGCGTTGCTGAAGATGATACCGGCCTGGAATTGACTGACAGCGAGGATGAGAGTGACGAAGATGGCGTAGGGAATTCAATGTCAACGGGTCGATTGCGGTCCCATGTACAACAATATATCTACATCAGGCGTCTCATCGAGTGGACCGGCGCCGATCATCCCTTTCTGAGGAAGCAAGAGGAGAGGCTATCAAGGTTACGAAATACGCTACTGCTAGATCTGAGTACTGCATTGAAGCAGGCAAAGCAGGCAAAAGGGGAAGACGAGTCTTGTAAAGCAAGATTGCTGAAACTCATGAACATTTATCGGGAAATGGGCGAGGAGCGGGATGCCTTGAGGGTCCTCAAGATATAAATTAGGAGACTTTTTCGCCTCAAGTTGACAACCAAGCCTAGCGAAGGCGTTGTTGGCTCATGTAATAACCCTTCTATTTGTGGTATGGTATGACCAGTATCATACACATTCCTGAGGTATGCTATATATAAACTACAGGGTGGAAAGATCCCGAGTTGGCGGTGAAGTTGGACTTTTGAAATCTCCATTCAGGCTGAAGCCTGGCGCATTCGTAGAGCTAAGGACCTGTTGCACAATCAGTCAACCACACACAACTGATGGTGCCGATCAACTTACCACTTCATGCACCTCCTTATTGATCTTATCACTCAATTGAGCCATGTCCTTCTTCACCTTCTCCACAAAGGCTCTGATATTTCGCTGCATCTCTTCGGGCGTAAAGCCAAGCTGGCCGACAGCCATCCTAACCACCCCCATTCTTTCCCTGTATTCACTACCACCAATCATTTCTCGAACAGTTCCCGCCACATCCTTCACAACCGTCCCTAGTTTGACACTCGGCAGCAGGCCCTTTGGACCTAATACTCTGCCTAGCCCTGCCTTGTTCAGCTTCTGGATCGAATCAACGTGGCATATGCATCTATCGAATTCTATCCGTCCATCTTTGACGGCATCGAAAACAGTCTCTTCGCCAACCACAGAGGCACCCGCTCTGATGGCGGCATTTGCAATCGCAGAATCTGGAGGGCAGATGACGCAAATTCGGATCGAGGTGTTTACAGGGTGGGGAAGTTGTATTCGATTGCGAATCGTAGGACCGTTCTTGAGTGTGCGGAGCTTGAGGTGCATCTCGTATTTGGAAGACGTCGGAGGACGACCGACTTCGAAAGCGCGGATGTAGCTGAGCGCGCCTTGTCAGTGATCAGAGCTACAAGGGTCTAGCATTCAGGGTCAATTAGGGTTGAGTACCGCATGGCGTCGCATAAAGCGAACTGATCTGCATTCTTGAGATCGTGTTGCTTGAAGGTATTGCGGGGTTTCCGTTTCTTCGGGGCATCCTTCTTCTTGGGCTTGTTGGAGTTTTGGCTGGATCCTGATGCGTGCCGTACCTGCAGCGAAGGGAGAAAGATCCGTAAAGGCAGTGGTTGAAAATGACAGGCCAGCCCAGATAGTGATTTGCTGGCCCAGGGAGCCAGGCACGAGTTTGCGGTGGCCATTCTGGTAGTCCTGCGTGGTGTTGACTAGGACGTATGAAGTTTGTCCCGGGGATTGAACATGAATGATGCTAGCTCTCCCGAGAGGTCACCACCCCTGCCTGTAAAGTGCATGCTGTGATTACGTAAGATCTCGAGCAGCTGAGTCTGATATTGAACGTTTGGTAATCCAAAATTCCGAACATCGCCAGAAGTCTCAAATAAATATGCCACACCTCAATCTTGCCGTAAAAGCAACCCAGGCGACGGTGATACCTCCGCTGCTTGTAGCAACTTTGGTCAATAACACACAGGATGCCAACATAGAAATCAACTTTGAAGATGCCGCTGCTCTTAAGGCTTTGGAGCTTAAGGGCTCGGAGGATGCAGAAAGCTCGCAGCTCGTGATGGACGATGGATTTTCAGTTCATGGAACTGTCTCGGTCGTGAGGAAACTCATTGAGCTCTACCCATCCCTTTCGACGGTACACGGAAACCTGGTGAGTCGAAGACCCCAATCGCAGAAAGGTTCTCTTCTCACATCCTCGGACATGAATAGCAAATGGAATGGATCACTCGGTCGCCGCATTTCTTTCCACCGGACTACAAGTCAGTCGAGGAGCATTTGTTCCAGCTGGATTCACACCTTACTCTCCGGTCCCACATGGTAGGGTATACCCTAACCACCGCTGATCTTGTGATATGGGGCGCCATTCGTGGACACAAAGCTGCCGCCTCTTTTATTAAGAAAGGGAGTTTGGTCAATGTCAGTCGATGGTACAGGTACATTGAGGAATCCAATCCATGGATCACGAGTGCGCTTCAGGCCATGAATGCTCAGGCACAGGCGAAAAGAGCAGCCGACAGCAGTAAAGGCGGAAATTATGATATCAGTTTGCCCGATACGGACAAGGGGGTAGTGACTAGGTTTCCTCCTGAGCCATCGTACGTAATGCGAAATGCCAGCAGTCTCCGTGCTCTTTGCTGATGACTGATGAAGAGGCTACTTACACATTGGTCACGCCAAAGCTGCACTACTAAATGACTACTTCGCGCATGAGAAATACAATGGCACACTGCTATGTCGATTCGATGACACCAACCCCACGAAGGAAAAGGAAGAGTTCGAGAATGCAATCATTGAGGATCTTGCACTGATGGGTATAAAACCCGATAAGACTAGTCATACTAGCGACTACTTTGAAGAGCTCTATCAGTACTGTGTGCGGATGCTGAAGGAGGGCAAGGCGTACGCCGACGATACAGATCAGGAGACAATGCGGGCCGAGAGAATGGATGGAATCGCTAGCAAGCGCCGTAATGCCAGTGTGGAGGAAAACATCACACACCTGGAAGCAATGAAAGAAGGGTCTGAAGAAGGAGTCAAGTGGTGCATAAGAGCGAAAATGTCGGTTGATAATCCAAACAAAGCGATGCGTGATCCAGTCATTTACCGTTGCAATCCTCAACCACATCACCGTACGGGCAATAAGTGGAAGATCTATCCAACTTATGACTTTTGCTGCCCCATTGTCGACTCGATGGAAGGGGTCACCCATGCCTTGAGGACAATCGAGTATCGCGATCGTAACCCCCAATATGACTGGATGCTGAATGCGCTCAACTTACGAAAAGTGCACATCTGGGACTTTGCTCGAATGAACTTCATTCGTACGCTTCTCTCGAAGCGGAAATTGACCAAGTTCGTCGAACAAGGTGTGGTATGGGGATGGGACGATCCTAGATTCCCCACAATCCGCGGCATTAGACGGCGAGGAATGACTATCGAAGCACTGAGAGAGTTCATCCTCAAACAAGGCCCAAGCAGGAATATCGTGAACTTGGACTGGACCATATTCTGGGCCACAAACAAGAAATACATCGATCCCATCGCACCTCGACATACGGCCATCACCAAGGAACACGCCGTGAAGGCCAGCGTTAGGGGAGCACGAGCAGCACCCTACACCGAGGACAAGCCAAAGCATGGCAAGAACCCCTCCCTCGGCAGCAAGAAGGTCGCATACAGCGAGTCCATCCTGATCGACCAGGAAGACGCCAAGACGTTCAAAGAAGACGAGGAAATCACACTGATGAACTGGGGCAACGCCATCGTCCGGAAAATCCACACATCCCTAAATCCGCTGAACAGCAACGTCACCACTCTCGAACTCGACCTCCACCTCCAGGGCGACGTCAAGAAGACGGAGAAGAAGATCACCTGGTTATCCGAGGCCGGGCAGGAACTGATCCCCGTCGAGCTCGTCGATTTCGACTACCTCATCACGAAAGACAAGATCGAGGAGGACGATAACGTCGATGATTTCTTGAATCCAAAGACCGAGTTTCGAACCGAGGCATGGGCCGATTGTAATGTTGCGGAGCTCCAGGAGAACGATGTGATTCAGTTCGAAAGGAAAGGCTACTTCAGATGCGATCGGCCTTTCCTGCATGGGCAACCGGCGGTGCTTTTCAATATCCCGACTGGGAAGACGAAGTAGATAGGAGAATATCTTGTGTCGTAATCGCAGCATTTGGCTGCAGATCTGCGTAAAATCGTTTAGCGTGCTCCTAGTTTAAGGTTGCCACGGTGGTATGACAGCAGAATCAGCCGTGTCTTATGCCTGAACCATATTTGATGTGTAAGGCTTCTCTCTCATATGAGTGCATTGAGTGACGTTATAACCCACTTTTCTCAAGCGGACCTACTCAACACGTCCATACACGGTCCACGAGACACAATCAGAGGTAAAGTGGTGCAAAGTAAAGCAGAAAGAGTCATTTGGCCTTTTCTTCTTGAGTAAATGTGCACAGACAACAACAAAAGCAGATATTCCTCAAACGTGTCCAAACCCCGAAACCCTTTTCCCAGCTATACACCATTCCTTCCAACGCCGGACCCAGCCTCAAAAACAGCGTCAAGAAATCCTTTATCAAACACGCCCCTCAAGAACAGCTCGCGCCAGCTGTGGTCTCTCCATCTCAAACACCTTGGTGCCAACCAGCTCCCCCACCTTCTCCACAAGCCTCTCCCTCACCTCCTCGCCCCCAGCGCCCATCCACCCATTCGCCATCTCCGCCCGCTCATCCTCCAGCGTCCTCAACGACGCCAGTATAGCGCCGAGCACCATCTCCGCCTCCGCCCTCTTCGGCCCGTCCGCCACGATCTCATCTCTGACGACAGCCTCGTACGTCTTCAGATTCGGCAGAACCAGCGCGCGAACCACGTCCGGCCCCCCGATGGCCTGCAGGCCGATGATGGCGCCGTAGTGGGCGCCGAGCGGCTTGTTGGGGTCGAGGAAGTGCTTGAGGCTGGTGCGGGCGAGGCGCGGCTTGAGCGTGTGCGAGGTCTTGGCGTATTTCTTCGTGATCTGCCCGACGAGCGAGGCGGCGAGGTCGCGCAGGGCGAAGTGCGCGAGCGGGTCGGTGCCGGGGCCGAGGCGGCGGCCGACGAGGCAGGTTAGCACTGGGGGGACGATGGAGGCGACCTGGCTAGGTTAGCTGGGCGTGTTCTGAGGGATGGGGGGGGGTCGGGTTGGCTTGCGTAGGGGTCGACGTAGAGGCTCTCGTTGTCGAGCATGGCGGAGGTGAGTTGCATCATTTGGGTCAGGACGAAGAGGTTCTTTAGGTTGTGCGTTACTCTTTCGGCGACGAGTTGGACAAAGTAGGGGACCAGTTGGTGCAGGCCTGGGTCGCTTCTTAGGCTTGCGAGAGCTGCCACTCGATACTCGTCGTTGGTTTCGTCGAGGATGGCACTGCAGATCTTTTCAAAGTAGAGCTGCAGTTCCTTGGATAGGACGTGCTTGACCAGCGGCTTGACGGCAACGTTGTCATTGCCGTTAATAGCTGCCAGGCTGGCATTTGCCCCTGGGCCTTTCGGTACCAACTCTTGGTTCCTCGAGTCGGCCGAGGTCGGATTCTGCGGTATCGACGGCTGCACGCCTTCCACGGCCAGCCAATGTGCTGAGGTCTTCGTCAGCGAAGGCATGCGCTGCTGATGCAACTTTGACCTACCCGTGAAGGAAATCTCCCGAGGCACTTTGGGTAACGGCGCGTTGATGAGCTTCTCGAAATCAACTTCCTCGTCCTCGACGTAGAATAGTGGCTGCCCCGGTCCTATCGAGGCTTCACCAAAGCGAAGAGGTCGGGTCGACTCATATCCATAGAGAGGCTCCACATCGAGTACCCGTAGCGCTTGGGATATATCCTGCGTAGATAATACCGTTCGTTTGCTATGCCTCATGAACTTCAGAGCTTCTTCCAGAACTTGTGATAGTCGGTACTCCACGTCTCGGGAAAGGTTCTCAACGACTTCGTTGCTGAGTGCGGCAATCCCGACGGATTCGGCGACATCTTTGACGTTGTCTGGATTCCAGACCGACATGTTCCAATTGAAAAAAGATAGGTTTAGCTATGAGAAAGCACTCAGTGTAGGGTACTGGTCCTCGAAGGGTCCCTGGTATATTTCGTAAAGCACAGGTATATAGCCTCAGTTTTCCCCACTCGAAGCGCAGTTTGAACAGCTTCGGAGGTAATCAAGTTGAATCCACATCACAGACAGTGCTCTCCCAGGCTACCCTATTGACACTCTGGATAGACAATGTCCCGGTTCCTCCGCATGTGGTTTTTCAGTTGTACCCAGCGCTCTCTCTATAAGCAATAACACGACTCAGATACTTTTGTTAGTCTTCCACCAATTTTCCTACCAGCTTTGTACATCAACGTTGATAGACGATGATGAATTGATGATTGATTGATTGATTGATTCATAGGTGACTGAGGCTGCCTAGGCTGCCATACACTGCATAACTACAAGCAGCTAGCGCATACTGATCTCACCTTCATTATCATCTCACTGTCATCATCACTGTCATTTCATGATCTAACTAATTAATACAAATTCTGACTTTGCTCTCTGTAGTTCTTCATGTTTTTCTTAATTCTAATGCTTGCTAATCTTCTTTTCTTGTAATCTAATGTTAATGTCTTTCTTTCACTGTCATCAATAAAGAATAAACATTTCTGTAAATAATTAATTGTCTTTTCTACAGTCTGAAATGTATAATTGTTGAATTTTCTATTTCAGACTGCATCTAAAAATGTTAGATCTTCTGATGTCTTTTTTACAGTCTGAAATTGTTTCAGAAGATTGCTTCATAACATAAATATAATGATCACTTTAACTAATGCTGAGTTTCATAGAATCTTCTTTATATCATTAACTCATCTCAGTAGTTTCTTTCTTAAATTTCAGATTTGTAAGCATTTCATTAACATATAATGAATAATCTGAATGCTCAAATTATATAAACATTGTGAAGAGTCTGTTCAATCTATAATATAAAGATAATAAGTTATGTCAATCTTCTCTATGCATAGCTGAGTAATCAGAAAGCTTATAAGTCAATAAAGTTCTATATACTTATTTAACATTCTTCTATCTGACTATTGCTTCATGCTGAATATAACTCATCTCACTGTTTCATTCTTTCAGTTATTGACTCATTCTTCTGTTATTCACTGACAGAGTCTTATCTTACAGATAATAATTAAATGTCAGATCTCTATAATTTGTTCTTTCTCAATGTGTAAATCTCTAATTTAAATCACTGTCTTAATCACTCTATTCATTTCTTCATTTTCTGATATCTCTATGTGCATCAGTATTCATCAGATTCATATCTGAATCTTTTAACTTTACAGATCATCTATCTTCTTCATTATGCACTGTAGTAAATACTGACCTGACTATATATCTGATTTAATAGCTAATTAAATTGCTGCTTAATTATCTATATATATGTTCATTGTTCAGAGCTTTAGTTTCATCATTTTCACTGTACTTACTATGCTCATCATCATGATCAGGCTCTGTAGCTTCATCATATACACTGTGAATGTCTCATCTATACTTATATACATTATACATCTTAGATCTCTTTTCAGTGTCACTGTTGTCACATTTATCTGATTCTTAATGTCACTGCTGTTCATGTAGATATTTAACACTTTTCAATTCTGACAAAGTTTGTTGATACAGTGCTGGTGGAAATTCTGAGCCATTCATATCATAAGTAAAAAACACACCTGTTTTTCTAGTAAAACCTGTCACCTCTGTATTTATTCATGAATTCACACTGAAAACAGCCTTACAATCACTGTAACTGCTTTCTAAACTTCAGCAATGTCTTGCTCATTGTCTGAGTACATTAAAGGCCTCATTGACAGTTAATTAATCTGTAAGATGTTGATTTCATTAATTTATGAGAACATAAAGATGTCTACTTAACAAATTTAAAGAATGCAAATGAACTAATGAGTATAAGAGTCATTCAAGATCTTTAAACTTAAAAGAAAAGATTGATCTAGAGCTCTGATCTTAACAATAAAAGAGATGCTGACTGAATATCTTAAGAGAAGATTCTGAGTTTATTATAATGAGATGAGATAATTTCTTTAAGATAAGTTTAAGATTGATGTCAAGCTCAGAACATTGTCTGATGTTCTGAAGAGAATGAAATATACATAAAAGATGATGAGAATCTTTATTGTATGATTCAATAACTAATATTTGTGATTCTAATAGCTACAATAAAAAGTCACTCAATAAGACAATGATCTATGTGCAGAATAACTTGTTTAACTGATTAATTGAACTGCAGATCAGCTTGTCTTTGTTGATGAGTCAGCTGCAAATGAATGAAATAAGAATTGAAAGTTTAAGTAATTATATTGTGAAGTGAGAGTCTTAATGTTGATCTTATTGAAACAAAGTGAATGATGAAGTGTACTGTCAGCATACACTGTCAAAGAATACATAACATAAATAGTCAGACAGAGCTCTATAATAAAAGTTTTATTTAATTTCTTTATATAAAATCATGTTCTTTTAAAGTGCAGTTCTTTTTTAAAATCATAATCTGTTCTAATTATAAACAATGTCTCTATACATCACTTTAAGATATGTCTACTGATCTCTCTGTGTTTAATTATTAACATATTACTAAAAATTAATTAATATATGCACTGAGACTGATGTAAAGCTTACTTTTCTTTCTCTTTACTTCTTTAACTACAACTCTATCAAACAGTTCTTTGTCATCTTTAAGCAGTGAATGCAGTGACATGAGAATCTTGTGAAGAAGTATAAAAATGACTTTAAGAAATTTATATGACTGACAGTGAAGAAATATAACAGTGATAAACATTCTGAGGCACATTTTTGAAGTGCATATATTGAAATGAAGTTAACAGTCACTGATAATGACTATAAGTTTTAGATTAGACAGATTTAAAAGATAGAAACATATAAATTGAATATTATTTAATACTTTAGAAACTTCACAACTGCTGTTAAGTGCATTAATGAATCTACAGTATCAGTTATTTTTATTTGTTTTATCTGTTTTACTCATTTCATTCTATTTTTTATGTCTTTTACAGTTCTCTTCTTTACTCACTTTTTAACTCTCTTCTTTAGCTGCTTTTCTAACTTTAAAGAAATGTTCAAGTTTCTTCAGTTAAAATTCTCTATCTTTTTTATCTGCTTCACATTATATAGCTAATCTCACAGCTATTTATATGTATTCTTCAGCAACATTAAGTATTTCAGAATCTGTCTCTTAAATCATTTTATATACTGATATAGAAGCTTCATTAATTCTGTGCTGTCACTGCTGACAGAGCTGCTTTTCTTTTCATAAAAAAGAAATTGATGTAAAGATGATTGTTGTAAGAGCTGTGAAGCAGACTTTGAAGAAGATAAAAAAGATAGTTGAGATGAGAGTAAATGAGATGAATGCATTGAATAATGCATTTAATATTGTGAAGAAGATAAAGAAGATGAAGAAGATAAAGCAGCATAAAAATGCTAATAAGAATGCTGATAAGAATGCTGATATAATGATGAAAATAAATAAGATGAAGAAAAAAACATATATAATGATGAGTACTGTCATGAGCTCTGCATAAGCATTGATAACATTAAGAACATTGATGAGATCTATTTTATGTGAACATGAACAGATGCAGAGACTGAGAATGATGTGAAGAGTAAAGAAGACTATAAAGAAGACTGTAAAGCAGATGATGAAGTCTTTTTTAAAGAAGATGAAGAAGATTGATTAAGTATGTGAAGAACTTAAAGAGAAAAGCTTAAAATGATGACATCTTTATTGCTGATGATTCTATTTTAGACAGTGAAATGATTAAAATTCAGAGCATAATGCTTCTCTTTTAGCATTAAGTACTTCTTCTTCTTATTTTTGCACTTCACATTATTATAGTGTCATCAGCAAATCAGATACTTTACATAATTGTTTAATTTCAATTTCAGTTTCTCTCACTTCTTCATAACTATCTGATTCTTCTCTGTAGCTATTTGCTGTATTAATTAGTATAGACACTTTACAGAAAGCAATTGATTTACTTTTTTCTTCTATGAAAAGATTATCTTTTCTTTTAAGAACTTCAAATCATTGCTATCTATAAAGTTATCTTGAATAGATCTTAAGACTGTCTTCTGTACAAACTTAATATTAACAGTTATCTAAATGTTCTTCTTTTTGCTCTTATGTCAAATCAGAAGAATAATCTTCAAATTGACTTATCTTTCTCTGTTAACATTCTTCAAATTTAAGATCAAAGTGTTCTGTTTTCTAGTCTCATTAGCTGACAGCTGTGTCTTGATCTGCTGTCATTGCACTTAATAGCTTTTAGATTAAGTCTTTTCTTTTAATTTGATCTGCTCATTTATCAGAAATGCTGAGTAATCAAAATTGATGAGATTTATCATTTTATTCTTGTCAAAAAGGCTTTTCTTGTCAAGAAAGACAGTTCAATGAATCAGAAATATAAACAAAGTCTTAGTTGAAGTCTTCTTTCTTGTTAAATCAACACTGTCAATGTCTTCAAATTCATCAACATCAATGTTCTTGACATCTTAAGATAAAAAGAATGTAAAAGAATGTCTAAGATCTTTTAGATGTAGTTTTGACAAAGATTTCATCTTAATATTCTTTCTTTTACTCTTTGACATTGAGACTGTTGTTATAGGGCTTTGAGGGTGTCAATTGGCCTTGTGGGTGTGTGATTTTGTGAGTGAATACAGGGGTGGCAGGTTTTACTTAGAAAAACA
>JAABUU010004379.1_pt1 | contig 16724 bp, 23 predicted proteins | sample 5559301 | NCBI WGS metagenome assembly JAABUU01 (sample SAMN10711884, study PRJNA513360) | rock metagenome | isolation source: Antarctica rocks | place: Antarctica: Victoria Land, Richard Nunatak white | reverse complement strand
GACTCAACCGCCGTGTCAAGCAGATAAAACGGTTCTTGGGCCAGCGATCCAGCAGTGACACAGACGCTATATGTCTTGCACGTCCCTTGTGCCTGTGCCTCTTGGCATTTGGACCCAGCACAATGCAACAGGCAAGCATGACAGCTGACTGTACCTTAACATAATGTTCTCACCTGGGTATCTCTGCCATATTGATGTGTACAGACTGCCCAAAGAACATGTCTGTTTGCAACATGTGTTAACGCAGAAGGGCTCTTGGTCAGCTTGACCTCCTGTCATTCCTTAGTGTATATTACCACGCAGACCAGCTAGCAAAACAACATCCAGTACGACAAACGAGGTTGTGCATGACGACGAGCCATGAATCCTATGCCTTTGAGCTGCCACATGTTGCACATGCATCATACTATACCACCATCAAACGACAAACAGTCTGATATGGCGTATTGTGCTACAGGGGGATGGATTTGAAAGTTGCTTTGCCATTGCCAGGGATGCAAAGCTGCTGAACAGCTACCTTCAGGCTGTCTGTTGGGTAGAAAGGAATCCTACACTGCAGGGAGATCTGGCTATCAAAGCATTCATGACATCTGTTGCCAGCATGCAATCTGCCTTGGCCTGGCTTGAGCTGCCTGACAACTTGAATGGCGGCTCACTTCAACAGCTGAGCCAGCTTGCTGCTGCACTTCAGCTGTTGGATGACCGAGAAAACTTGGGCGTTGCAGTTGACAATAAGATCATAGCTGCGCGCTGTGGCCAAAGCGATTGCGTCTTCTACCATCATGTCTTGTGCTCAGATGCAGCAATGCTTCTAGCTCCTGTTGCTGACATTGTCACGCAACTAGAGCAGGTTGCACAGGCTGGCGATCAAGCACCCCTACGTGACATATTTGAGGTCTGCAAAAAGTGTGAAGAGTTGTGTCAGGGTCGTTCCAAGCTTGCGCTGCACTTTGGACAGCATGGCAGCGCGCTGTTCAATGCCTACCTACATCAGAGCTGGAAAGCACAAGTGAAACAGCTGCTGGCTCCAGAAGGTACACAATACTTGGTGCACCATGATGTTTGCAATCTGCCTGCACTTGCCTGCTAGTTAAAGGCATTCCTTTACTTCTAAGCCTTTGTTGCCCTGCTCTGTTTGACTGTGGCACACTACACCTTAGCAGTACATTCAAGCTGTATTGCTTGAAGCATTCAGTGCTTGCTTTGCTCTGCAGTTTTCAAAAATGAAAGATGCCAGCTTCATCAATGGTCTCATATGCTGTCTGTGTAGGGCCAGGAGAGTACTATCCAGATGATGAGGATGACTACTATGCACAACATCATCCAGCTGTCACACATAATCAGCACTGCCAGGCTGTAAGCAAGGAATGTGCATGCGAGCTTACTGAGCGGGTCCTTGCATCAGTACACTACAGCTTGGAAACATTGCTGACAGCTGACGACCTGGATCTTGGCGCTCTTGAGGTTGCACGCCAACATCTGGCAGGCAAAGATGAGGAGCATGAGCTGCAGGTAGCCATAGTATGCTGAGCAACTTCCGTGCGATCTGGATCATATAGAGTTTACATGTCAACTGCTCTTGTCACTGCTTCTGCATGGCATCTTGTCTGTACGCATGTCCCAGCATGTTGAAGTCACAACAGTCTCAGCACAGGCATTGATGTGCTTGCTAAGTTCATGAAGCAAGATGCTTTGTTGTTCACTAGTGCTGGTAAGGCCAAGAGTCGCTGGTTTCACTTGCTGAAGATTCAGCTGCCTGCAGGTTGTGGCCAACTACTTCCAGCAAGATGGCAATCAACAGATGCAGCATGCTGCCAGGAAGCGTATTCGTGATGCCATTGTAGCCACACAATGGGCGGATACCCTGCCTCACATTCTGCGGGTGGTCCAAGATCATCAGCTGCTGAGTTGTCAGGACACAGACTATTTGGCTATGAAGGCCGTTGCTGAAAGCGCCTTGGCACCAGAGAGGCTGAGTACCCTCAAGTTCAGTGAAGCTGCAGGGGTCATTGCAACCGTCAGTAGAGTTTGTGGAGCTCTATCGGGTCCAGAGAAAGTGTTGTTTGAGAAGATTGGTGCCTGCAGTGCCTTCTGGAGCTTCATTGCAAAGGAGAACTTCTACGGCGGGTAAGCTGCTGCTAAAGACCTTGTGTAATGATCCCCTTTCTGTTCTTTTGGGTTGCGCTCTGCACATGACATTCATGCACACATTACAAGCAAACAGATTAGTTTTTGTAGCCCATACACACGCCGTGCTGGGAACAATTCAGGTGCTTTTCTTGTCTTAACTCATGTTGCCACCTGCTCCCCTCCCCTCACTTTTCCATTGCCCTGTGGCACTTTGAGCATTGACAGTCTGATGCCATTCATGGGCTTGTTGTCTTGTGCAGTCAAGGCGTCAGACGCTTTGAAGGAAAGATTCAGTTTTTGAACTCTCAGCTGATGTCAGAGGAGGAATACAATGCTGGAGTGCTGGCTGATGTACAGCAAGCTCAGCAGATTGTGGCAGCCTTCTTGGAAGCCAAGTCATTCAAGGGCTTGCTTCATAACGTAAGTGATATCTCAGCATGCCTATACATCACCATTTGCACTGTTACGGCTCAGAAGCCTGGTCAGTGTCAACAGTCAACCTGGTTTCAGTGCATGGATTAGATGTCCATTGCAGAAGTGACATTCCCTATTGTGCACAAGGTTACCATGAGTCACACTGCAGGTACGTGGACTACACTTGGATCGTGAGTTAGCACATGTGGCGGCTGGACGCCCAGTGCTCCCAGCGCTTGCCTGTCTTGAGGCAGTGTCCAGGAACATGGAGCTCATCATAAGCTGGTTTGAGATGAGCGCGAATCAATCAGCACAATCTGTCAGCGTGACCTTGGAGCAGCTGATTAGCACAGGAAGGTTCTACATCCATCTGCCAAGCTCAGCAGATCAGCAATCTGCCCTGTCATGTGTTTACACATCCAACTTTGCTGGCGCAGCCACGGCTGTGGAGCTGACCATGAGCAGTGATGCTTTGGCAGAGTTTGTAAGCAAGCTGTATCTGAATCATCATCAGGAGGCCAACCTGGCTGACTTTGACGCCAGGATTGATTTCTTTCTGGGCTGCTTTAAGGTAAGCAGACATTGCAACTGTGTATATGCACCTAGTGTGAATGTTGGCATGGTCAGAACAGCATGTAATAGACGAGCATGATGCTGATTTTTATCCTGAATGCATACCTTGACAATCCTTGACTGCACTATTCACACACACACATGTTTCACATATGGTGGCTTCATGCTGATAATGCAAGCTGCTGCTACAGGTGTTGCTAGACTTACAGGACGTGCATTGGAAGCTGCGATTGGCAGGACATATGGCCCATCAGGGCTGCCCACCGGCCTATGAGTTTGCTTACACCCGGGATTCGTTGGCTTCACACTGCGCTGACCTGCAGTCTGAGCTGGGGATATGGTCTGAGCACATTGCAGCCATTCACAACCGCTACCCCCTCACATGCTTCATGAACACTCAGCAGCTTGTGACAGCAGCTGAGTTGACCAGGAAGGTCATGTCTGCAAATGGTGCGCCTGAATGTATTACAACTCACGTAATCAATCCTTCTGTACACCTGACCTGTAGCTGCAAGCATCTGTATCACTGACCATGCAAGGGCTATTGCATGGTCGCCTTGGCATGCAGATGCTGACACACATGCTTTGCCGTGCAAGGCGTCGTACCCAGATGTCTGAGGAACAGCATGTTGCAGACTTACATTTTGTCTGGGTTTGTCATTGCAGCAACATGCATGCAAGACCACCAATGTTGCCTGTCATCAGATTTGAATATGCATTGCAGATGCTGGCACCTCTGCTTTGCCCAGGCTGCAGCAAATGCTGATGCTCATCCCAGCTTTGCACAGCTTGTCCTCTGCTGAGTTGGAGTATGCCTGTAGCACCAAACGCAATAGTCAACAAGCTGTACAGGCCTGGCGTCATCTAGAGACATTTGGTCAGCTAGTAGATGTTCTGCCTAAAGCCAGAGCACTTGAGGTGAGTGTGCAGGTCTTCAGAGCATCTCAGCAGGTTGCTTCTGACACTCTTCTGCTGCAACAGCCAGTTCTGACCGGTCTGGACTATCTATTGCTCAAGCTGAATTCCTAACAGAGCTCTACATAATTTGCTCTGAACCCAAGTGGCTCTGTGTGTTTGTTCTAGGCATTCCTCCATTGGTCGAGGATGCAAGCCAAAATCAGCAAACCTGGCAAAACGTTTTACTTAGATGCCCTCATGCAGGCACAGCAAGTAGGACAGCGTGTGGTGGTGACCCCACCAGGGTTACATGTCCCCATGCATCGTGTGTTGCTGACTTTACATGCTGGCAGTCGGCTACCCTAAGGACAGACTCTTTGGTGCTCAGCCAGCACTCCAGAGGCTGACCTTCAGCGTTTCCTCCATTGTGTTGAAAGCATGAGGTGGGTGGCTTGTCTGGCAGAAGATGATCAAGCATTGCTGTTTCACAGGTGCATTGCATACATGGTGGTCTTACTATCAAAGAAGATATCTTGGCATCAGTTTAGTGAATACTATGCCATGGCACTGCAGCAGTACCCACAAGGGCTTGCCTTGGCACAAGCTTCTGAGACACAGCATAGATCCGATGCAATGCTGCGCTGCAGAGACCACTTCAGCATTGCTGGTATAGAGGTACTACCAGTGCACCTACGAGAACGTGTCCTCAAGTTCCAAATCAGAGTCAGCAGCGAGCAGCTGCCGGTGAATGTGGACTACATACTGTCAGCTGGTCATGAGGCCCTGTTGGGTACAATGAGCTGGATGCAGGTTGTTCGCATGCACCAAGATGACATAACTCCACCAGCACAGATTGCAGCCCAAGTTGATCTGCGCCATCAAGTTGTGTGTGTGTGTGGGCCAGCAGGCGCTGGCAAGTCTCATGTGCTTGCAAAGCAAGTTGCAGGACTTGGCAACTCCTGTGGGTCAGTGACAGTCAATGAAGGTTTCACAGCGGCAGAGTTGATCCAGAACTTGTCAGAAGCTGTCAGCAGGAACCAGACAGCCCCTTTCATTCAGCTACTTGTCTCAAGCTATGCGCTTATGACAGCTGTCAACCATTTGCTGTTTCAGCTGCTGGTGGAGGGAGTTGTTGCTGATCCCGCTACAGGAGCTGCCTTTGCATTCTTGCCAGATACCAGTGCTGTCATCCAAGTTGAGATTCCAGCAGCAGTGATGGGGGAGCCACTGCAGCAGTTGCCGCATGCTTGCAATGACCCAGCACTGCAGGGGCCTGACTACGGCATGCTGCTACACATGCCAGTGCTAGCTGATCTGTGCACCACTGGCCGGCAGTGGATCTGGAAAGTCAGCATGGACAGGTGAACTTTCAATGGCAAAGTGCAGAGCATGATACGTGTGCCTTGAGTATGTGAGTGCTTGCTGACCTGAGTAAGGCTGCACACTGGCAAGCTATCAGGCGGTGTTGTAGTGAAGACTAGTCTCTGTTGCATGACAATTGCACCACCAACAAGATCCATGTTGGAAAGCTAGTGCTGTGTTTTCTGATGCACAGCTGTGCCAATTGACACTGTTGCTGCAGCTCATATTCACCATTTGTGTCTGTCTTGCAGTGGTGCTGACTTCACAGTCTTCCAACCTCTGGTGTTCAAACTGCTGAAGCTGTACTTCACAGCCCATCCTTTTGGTAATGGGCGCACTCTGCTGGACACAACCCCTGAGGAAGCCAAGAAGGTGGCCAAAAGGACCGGCCTGCATTTATACAGCAACAAACAGTACTTCACTGCAGATAGTGTTGAAGTGTCTGAGACAGAGTGCCAGGCATTGCTGGAACAGCTTTGCAACAAGGTTGCTGACATTTCAAGGGAACCCGGCTTCCAAGATGATGGGTGAGGCCGCCACAATGACATTCTGTTCTCTTGTTTGCCACTTGTTGCCTGACACAGCTTACCTCGACAGACTCAGAGCCTGACAGAATGGCATCACTTTGTCTTGCCTGTCAGGCTCAATCTGTCAGTCATGCTGGTTGGTCATGCTGGTGATATCATGTTTGGTACCAGCATATGTATGAAGCATTAATGGTGGAGTTCATGACTCACATAAGTTCATGACATGTACACCTTTATTGTTGATTAATAGCTTCACTGCTTGACTGGTTGCAACAATTGTCCAACTAAACCATTGAGTGCGTTCATCTGATCCCATGCAGATCTGGTCTGCTGGGCAACCGCTTGCGCATGGTCAACTTCATGCGTCATCTTCATCGCCGCGCTAGCTTCCTGTGCGGGCATCAGCTGAGAGACAACACATTTCTGCACTATGGCAACATCCTGATGGAAGTAGGACTGCGTGAGTGCTGCCAGTTGGTCAGCAAGGAGTTGCGGTCTGATTGGCATGAGTATCCTCACTCATTCCTTATCTACTCTGGAGCCAGCATTCAGGTAAACAAGCAGTATGATGTTGCACTTGCAGACCCTCATCAGGTTCATGCATGCAATGCTTCCAGCACATACCCTTCTTTCCCAAGCTGAAGCAATCAATGATGTTTACTCTGGGAATCTAATGTTGCTGTGACAACTTGAAGTTGGTTCAGCTTTTGACAACGCTCTCACGCACATGCAGGTGGTGACTCTGGACATTGGCCGTCAGGATCCGTTTGTCGAGGAGCACATCAAGCCTTGTGCTAGATTGTGGGATGCCTTGGCGCCCTACAGGACTGGCCCAGACAGTAAAGGAGAGTATACCCCGCGTCCCGTGACAGACCGTCTCATCTTCACGGACACTCCTGCTGAGTACAAGTCAGTTGCTGCCCGCGAAGCACTGTTGGCTGCTGCTCTGTATGGCACTGCTGCCAAACAGAGGGAAGTGCATGACGTGATGCAGAGGCACAAGTACATCCTGACACTGGACTACACCATGAAGATGCTGCATCTAGAGGTAAGTGTGGAAGGCCTGACCATGTGCCATTGCATCAACTAGTGGTGCCAAGCAATGGGCATCAGCTAGTGATGACCAGGTACATGCTGCATCATAACCAAATGTTGTCGTATTTCTCGTTGTTTGGAACAGGCGGTATGGGCAATTTGTTTGGCCCCCTGAATGCCTCCTGACTGCCACATTGAAGAATGTTGTTAATTGACTGAGCACATCCCATACGATCATTAGCTTGTTGTTTTGAGGTTGAGATGCGCAACAAAGGCTTGATGCACATGCAGGAGCGGAGGCAAAGTGGTGTTGTGACTATCATTTCTTCAGAGACTGGTGTCGGCAAAACCAAGCTTCTGACTGTCTATCATGATCTGATAAGCGCAAGCACAGTCAAGAAGGACAGACATCAGGCCACCCTGTTAGGCCTTTTGCAGAAGTTTGCTAGCAGACATGAGGCCTTGCTGACACCAAAGCATACACAGGCAGCAGCTGTGTCACAATGGGCTCTTGCATTGGCTGGGCAGCAAAACGAAGCTCTGCAAACTGAAGAAGCAGAGTCCATTGCTGAGACACTCAAACGTCTCAGGGAGTCAGGGCCAGATGCTGTCAGCTTGCACAAGCTTACGTGCCACATGCTCAGGCAGCTGTGCTCACTAGATGTTGTCACATCAGACGGTGGGAGAACCCTTGCAGCCCTGGATGAGTTGCTCAATGAGCTGCAAGCGTTTGTCATGGACAGCTTGCGTGCAGACAAGCTGGTCAATCAGCAACAGCTAGCTTATGTACTGCAGCATGCTCTTGATGGATCTTGGCGCACTGTAATTGAAAGAACTCAAGCAGCATGTAAGGGCTACTTGGTGGGCACAGACTCTCTGGGGCCATTGGAGTCATCATATGTCAGCGGGTTTTTGGCTGGGTCCACTGTAAGTATCGCTGCACAAGCTGTAGAAGAAGCCAGCAGTCTATCAGGAGCAGCACGCAGGTTGTTGCTGTTGATTTTGGGCCATCTACTTGTTGGCAGCTACCCTACCTTTCAGGCCATGCAGATGCATGCTCAGGTCACAGCAGCAGCCTTGCACAGCAAGCTGAGGTCCTTTGTTCAGCTGGCAGAGCAGTGCAGCCAGGAGTGCTTCACATTCTTTGTGGATGAGCTGAACACCTCCTCTGTCATGGGAGAGATGAAGAGCCTGTTTGTGGACGGAATCTTTGAGGGCAGAAAACTTCCCAACAACATCTTCCTAGTAGCGGCCATCAACCCTGCGCGACCAGAGTCAGGCTCTCCCAGAGCGCAAGAGCGTCAAGTCTTCAACTCTCGCTACATAGTGAGGCCCTGCCCAGCATCAATAGAGGAGGCTGTGTGGGCCTTTGGCAGCATGTCGTCACAGCAGGAGAGAGACTATGTCACTGCAAAGCTGCAGATGGTGGCTGCAGAGTGGACCGATGTGGCTGCCTTTGACAATGACCAGTCCAGGGTGCTGATGCGGTACATCAGCACTTCACAGGTCAGATCACAGCTTTTCCAAAGCATGCCAGCATCTGCACATAGGCTCACAGCATATAGTTGATGATTGTGCATCTTGCCTGCTTACCATGGATGATCGCATGTGCTGTGATCAATCACAGAATGTGTCTTCAATGTGCATGATCATATTGGCAAGTACAAAGTCTTGCCCATGTATATGGCTGCTGTTCAAAAGGGCAGGCTTGATGATGATTCTGCAACAACACTGTTGTGCTGGAGCTGATGATTAGATGCAGCATAGTGTTACTGTGTGGAGTGTGCGGCAGCTGAATTTTGCGCTATGCAGCTGCATGCTATGTCAGATATCATGAGTCTGTCATTAGTCTGACTTACAGTAACACACATACAGTACAGGCTGCACCTTCGACAACTTGTGTGAGCATGCAGAGCTTCGTGAAGGACAACCTTGGGCCAGCCTCAGTCAGTCAGCGGGATCTGCAGCGTGTCTTCAACCTTCTGATCTTCTTCATCCGCCACCACAAGCAGCGCCAGGATGACTACCCAGACAGCGTGCCTCACGACGAACAGCAGCTGGTGCACCGCTCTCTGCTGCTCAGCATTGCAGTTGCCTACTACTTCCGGTTGGACAGGCAGTTGAGGAGCGAGTTCCTGAATGAAATGGCCAGCCTGGATGGACCTCATGTCACCGGCAATGCACGGCTTCCCTGCTTTGATTTGGCTGCTGTGGTGGAGTATGAGTTGAACTTGTTCACCAGGGCTGCTGAGCTGCCTCCAGGGATTGCGCCCAATGAGGCGCTGCGGGAAAACTTCTTCTGCATTGCTGTGTGTGTGGAGGCTAAGATCCCATTGATCATTGTTGGTACTCCAGGTGAGTCCTTGCCCTAAGTAAGATTTGTCGTAGTAGCTACTCACCTGTATGATATCCTTGCAGTTGCACAGCTTGTTGCAGAGTGAAGGCATGTTGAGCTCAATTGCACTTATTGTTGAAGGCTGCTTGTACATTGTTCACCGCTTGCGCACTGGACATGTCATCAATCACTACCCGGATGAAAGGCTTTTGGTGAATGTAACAGACAAGCAGCCTCAACGCGACTTGCGTGTCGGGTCACGCATAGTCTTGGCCATATGCAGGTAACAGCAAGACGCTCAGCTTCAAGTTGGCAGCAGATCGCATGCGAGGCAAATCCTCTTCAAGCAAGCTGTTCAGACACTTCAACGCCATTGACTTGTTTCACTACCAGTGCTCAGAGAAGTCTACATCACAGGTGAGTCAGAGTCTTGTGACAATTATTCACAACAGTGTGAAGACATGAGGGCATTATCAAGTCTTACCCAGCGTGCAGCACCTTCAGCACTCAAGCCTCTATGTGCACAAAAGAGCGTCAAGTCACAGGTACAGGGCACTGTCTTGGCTGATAGTCACCAGCATTGTTGTAGTCGAGGCAGGGAACGCCTGCTTTGCAAAGGAGTGTCGAGAGTACACAGTGCATAAAGACCCTTTTGCAAGCTGTCTGACAGGGGCATCTGAAACTGTTGACTGCAGGAGATTGGAACAGTCTGCCAAAGGGCTTTGGAGCGGCAGCGGCGCCACGTCGAGCTGGGACAGGAGAGCATAGCAACAGTCCTTCTTGATGAGGGAGGGCTGCCAGGGGTACGGCTCCTTCTGTTTGTGAGTGCATGTTGCTCCAATGTGATTCTGCCTAATTCTGCCTTTATAGAGTGCTACCAGTACACTAGCGTCAGCTTGTCTTGAGTGTCACCATCCTTGCTTGTGCTTGTGCAATTTGCAGGTTTGCCCAAGTAATGAGTACCAATGTAACTGTGTGGACATGAGCATTGTGGTTTGAACATAGGATGAGATGGAGGCTCTCAAGATTGTCCACTATCTGTGGGATGATGCCGAGCTGGCCTATGTGACCATCACCAACCGGCAGCTGGATGCTGCCAAGACCAACCGTGCCATTTGCGTGTGCCGTTCTGCGCCTTCACAAAAGGATCTGGAGACCCTAGCAAGCAGCTTCCTAAGCTTCAATCTGAATGCAGAGGGCAACACACAGCAAGGCCTGTGCATCAAGGCATGCTGCACAGCGTATACTGAGCTGGTTAGTGCCAGGAACAGTCAGGCTGGCAGCCCCAGCGGATCCTCCAGGGATCTGCACCACTTCTTCAAGTACTTTGCAAGGCGCCACAGGTATCTGTAAAACCCTGTAGGTCTACCCTTTTCTTGCCAGAGGTGATGTAGCCCGAGTGAACTGTGTTACGAATTCATAAAGACGCAGAGTGGGTAGATCATTTGGCCAAGTACAGCGTCCAGAGCATGTATGCTTGAGCAGGTCTTGAATTCAAGCCCGGTGCCCACCTCCCCTGACTGGCCATTTGTGTGGATATGACTCAGGCAAGGAGATCATGTGAGGATGAACACAGCCACAGTGGTAGAAGCCTTGCAGCGTAACTTTGGAGGTATGCTTCAACATGAGTTTCAGGATGTGGTGAAGAGGTTTGTGAAACATTTGGCTGAGGCCTGTGGGCCAGATTTGTTCCCTGAACCTCAGCCCGAAGACTTCCGTCCAACACTGGAGGTCCTGGCAGATGCTGTGGCAGAGGGTGGTCATGCTTTTGTGGACCAGCATGCTACACTCAGTGATAGGTCAGCGCGACCAAAGCTGGTCATAGACTACACAGGTAAACATCATCCAATGCAGGAACTTGAAAGGCATCAGCTGAATCTGGGGACGCCAGCCTACTTTGTTTTGGTATGCTCTGCAGCCTGCTAGTGTCACAATGTCAGCACGCTAGTGTCATAATGCCAGCACGCTGGTGTGACAGTGTTAGCAGTATATCACCGGCAAGACTCCCATGGCTTCATTTTGCTGTTGTTCAAACGCTCAGGACTACAGTCACTGTCTCTGTTGCTTGGGTCTGTCATGCAATTGTGCAAATTGTGTGCACTTTCCAAGCAGGTGACGATTCAGCATACCGTCTGCTGTTCAGCTCCTATCAGGGTGGCCAGCCAATCTTGGACCGAGGTCGTACTGAAGTGTTTCAGATGAGTGCGTTTGAGCATGATCAGTCAGCTGAAGCCCAGAAATGCATGATTGGGGACATCCGAAGAGCCATTGAGCAAGGGAAGACATGCTTCCTGATGTACACCGAGCCCATCCACGGCAGCTTGTACGATCTGTTCAACCAGTTCTTCACGGTTCAACGGGATCGGGATCAGAACGCCAAGCTGTATGTCCAGATTGGGATTGGCTCTTACAGCAAGGTGACCTCCAATGTCTGCATTTGCAGCTTGCACTCATGTCTAGTTTGCAAAGCTAGCTCTGGCTCCTGATGCTCATAGCCTCATGCTGCAATGCTTCTTTGTGTGATGAATGCCTTATGCAGTCTCTCAGTACTTCATACAGTTTCTCACTGGCATGATGCTCAGACTGCTTGCTAGTCTTCATTTGCATGTCACATGTCTGCTTACTGTATGTGCTTGTCCATGGACTTCTTTGACTTGCTGCTGACAAGGGCAATGTGAGTTTGCAGCCATGCATTGTGCACCCTGAGGCAAGAATAGTGGTGCACACTCCAGGCCATCTGCTGAGTCAGCTGCAAGCACCATTCCTTGACAGGTATGCCCGCCCTTTTGCATGGCAGCTCGTGGGGGCATTGTGCATACCGCGTGACTGCAAACGCAGCTGCAACATCAGTTTCAGGTTGACACACTCTCTGCAGAACTGCAAACAAATTCAGGAAGATGATCACAATGAAGTAGTATCTTGCATGCTCTTGCTTGTAGAACTGCATGCCAAGACCAGCAGCAAACAAAACTCACACATCTTGCAGTGTCAATAGATGGCATAGCACGCAGGTTTGAGAAGTACGCCGTGTCTGTGGACAGCTTCTGGGATCTGCTGAGGGCTAAGAAAGACCCAGCCAGCTGCCAGATCGTCGATGAGGTCCGTGCAAGGTGTGAAGCTCTGGTGAGCAGCCTGGGCGCGCACACCTGCTACGGTGGTGTGCCAGACAGCACAGTCACCACTATCCTGATGACTGTCCTTCAGGACCAGCTGCCCGCACCTGAGCAGCTCATGACAGTAGATCATGACAGTCTGGTCAGAGCGCTTGTCCAAGCTGTTGCTGCCCAGCTGCTGCAGCTTGTGAAGCCGCACACCTTCCTTCAGCAGGTGCATGCTGGTGTCCAGCTGCCTCAGACATACACGGACTTCTACCTGCACAAGCAAGAGCATTACAACCTGAAGCAGTTGCTTGCGATGCTGGGGGCAGATGCTCTGCCACAGCTGTGCAATGCCAGTCTGACAAGTCAGCCAGAGTCTTCAGCAGCAGCAGTAGCACTTGAGCATGACCAAATTCTCCTGAGCAGGCCTCCTCAGCAGAAGTGGGTGATCTTCACCTGCACGACACCAGACCTGGAGATGGGGTATGTCTTGCCAGCAGGTACTTTCCCAAAACTGCCGTCCATTGTCTTGACCATATGCAGCCCATTGCGGCTGTGCTTGGTCACATACAGCTGTTGTCTGCGCTGGTCAGTCAGATCTGCCATGCAACCACTGTTTCACTGTGTTCTGGGATGCGACAAGCTACACAGTGGAACCAGCAGGAGGTGCAGCCACATACGGCATGCTGTGTGTTGTTGTGGCAAGGCTACATGTCTGCAAAGTCTGTGAGCGGAGCAATGTTGAAATTTAGAAAGAGGAGCGGGTCAGTGTGGCTGTATCTGCAGGACATGTTACTGACGCTCCTGAGATGGCACAGCAGAGGAGGCTGCTGCTGCAATTCGTGACTGAGCAGCCAGAGGTACAGAACCTACTGTCACCCAATGCTGTTTCAAAGTCTTTGTGACATGTTTGCATATTGAAACCTGCTGTTGGCTGCTGCCTTCTTTGCAAGTTGCTTGGAGCTTTGCAGCAGCAAACCTGTTTCAAGCTGTGCGCTGGAGCCCATCAAGCACATGCCCAATCTGTTGGGCTCACCTGCATCAGGTCTCAGGCAGCCTATGTCACTGATTGGTAATAACACTGATTTGTTCACCTGTTCAGGCAGTCATGGTGTACAAGCTTGAGCACCTGACGACCAAGCTTGCATGTCAGGAAGCAGTACAGGCTGCCAATGTTGAACCAGGCATAGAGACTGTTCTGTTCAGTGCCAACATGAGATATGTGAGTCAGCGTCAGCTCAGCATGCTGCGGCAGATGATTGATGAGCTGGCTGATGCACCCTCTACAAGCCAGTCTGGCCCCCCCAGGAAATGGGTCCTACTGCTGCATTTCATGCCTGGCGCTGCCTTGAACGACTGTTACCCCTCCCTGTTCCTGTACGGCTGGAACTTCTGGTATCTGGACAGCTGCATTGGTGGAGTGTCAAGCAGTGAGATGCTGCAAATGGCTTCCTGGTCTGCAGCGGCTGTCGCCCTGTTCAGTGGCCAAGCCATTCAGCCCATGGACCTTCTAGGTGTACATCTGTTCCCACTGCTCATTGTTGCATCTTGACTGCCGAAACTGCTGGCGCACTTGCTGCTGCTCATGTATGCGTGCCTCTTGCAATGGGTCAGTCTGACAGCTCGGTACACAGGGCGGCTGCCATAGATCACGGTCAAGCTGGGATGGCACTTACATGGCAAACAATGTCTGCTCCCCTGACAGAGTCCATGCTACATGCAGCATCATCTGTTTGGCACACGCCATCTGCGCTATCAGAATGTTGTGCCTCTCATTGTCCTGGACAGCTTACAGTGCCTGGCACATCACTTCATACTCACCAAACAGGTTCTCTTCACAGGTGGTGCTGAAGCAACGTATGCCAATGCCACACGCTCCTTCTTGCTGAGGCATGTGCGGCCCGCTCAGGCTGCGCAACAAGCTGCTGCATGGGCCCACGCTCATGTGTCCCCAACCAGTCTGCGTGTCTTTGCTGGCTTCTACTCCGGCAGCCTGCCCCAGCGGCAAGAGGCCCTGGAGGCATTGCTGACTGCGCTTGGCAATGCCCTGCGACAGGAGTACAGCAGCATGTGGGATCAAAACGCCATGTCTGTGTTTGTCATGAAGGTGTGTGTGTGTGCGTGCGTGCGTGTGTGACTGTGTATATGCATGCATGTGTGTGTGCATGTCTGCATGTGTGTGTGCGTGTTCCTTGGGATTGGCGCTCACAGCTGGTGCTCTGCCGTGTACACCTGGATCTGCATCACAATGCAATTCCTCCTGTTTGGCTGCACAGTCATGGACTGGCATGTTGACAGCCCATGGCTTGCTGCAGGCAGCTACTAGCGTGAGTCAAGGCTACCACCGCAACCTGAGCACTGCCCTGAGCGACATGTACCAGGACCACATCGGCTCCTTCCTGGCTGAAGCACTGTCCAGGCTGGCTGGCAACAAGCTGGACCTCATCAGCCTCATGCATGCTCAGCTGGAGTGGGCAACAGTCAGACCTGCAGACAACAGCTTAGTCTGCGCCTTTGTCAGGTTGTGTACGGCTCGCTCCATTGCCGAGCTGCCAGCTTTGGCCAGCCAGGTGCACTCTGTCTCAGTCAGTAGCAGGTCGCCAGAGGACATCCAGCCAGCACACCACTTCCCTCTGTCCTTGCAAGTAGACAGCATGCTCAGCAGCTTGAAGGTAAGGCCAACTGTGATTGGGTGCTACCTTTGTCAATTTGCATGGAGCAACACAGCCTTCAACAGTCAAACATGTGCATTGCGCTGAACATAAGACAACCAAGAGCTTGGTGAGTGTATGCTGGAGACTTACAGGCACAACATACATGAGCTTGACTTCTGTCTTCAGGAGGAGGCATTGCTGAGTCTGGACATGGCTGACCGGTCAACCTTGGCCCGTGTAGCAGCTGCATTGGAGCAGACCATTGCCAGGCACAGCACTGCTGCTGCCTTGCAGAATTGTCTGAGGCTGGACGCAAGCCTCATGGTTCGCTATGTCAAGGTGGGTTGTCCATGATCTGATGTCTACTCAGAGCAGGTGTGCCTGTGTCGCCTTCAGTCGCACCCACAATACAGCCACACAAGTGACTCTGCATCATGCTTTGTGGCTGTGCTCATGAAGGTGTTACTTTCCCAGGTATGCAAGTGTTAGTATCTGCCACTAACTTGGGGTTGTCATCAATATTTGAATGACTGGAATTTTGGCAGACCTGCTTTGATTCATCTCAGCTACATATCACATATGCTTGCACGTCATGTGGTATACTTGGCCGTCAGGTGTCAAATGCAATTTGAAGTACAATGCCCTTTGTCATTTCACCTAACAGCTTTGCTGTTACAAGTACGCAAATACTGTCTGCAGAGCGTGGCCTGTGATAGGCTGGGGGTGCCCATGGTGTGGCTGGCCCAGCAGCAACCTTTTGGCTTAATTGTCATCGACTGGCTCATGGGTTTCTGGACGGATGGCAGCTTGGCTTCTTTCCTGGCACACGTGCATTTTGCTGAGACGCAGCTTGCAGCTGGGGTAGCATTGCTGAAGCAGTTGGTGAACCCTGCAGCGGGTGCTGGGCAGCCTGTGCATCTGCCTGCCACCCCAAACCAGCGTCAACTGTCTGCCTTCATTGTGGCGACGCTGTGGTCTAAGTTGCAGCATGCCATTCAGCTGCCACAGCTATCGCCAGATGACGCTCACAGGCTCTGCTGTTCACTGCAGTGCATTCACAAAAGTGACACGACCGCTTCAGCACAACGCTATCTCCTGCTGGCTGCACATGATCTGTTGACAGACTGCACCAGCAACAGCCTGCAGCAGATTCAGGCTGGTCTGAAAGCCATTGCACAGCTGGGCAGCTTACAACTGTCAGCTGAGGCCACCTACGCACGGCTGTTTGATGTGCTAGCACCTTTGCACATGCAGAGATGTGCCAGTCTAGCAGCCGAGACATTGGTGTTTGACTTGATCAGACGGATAGCCAAGACACAGGAGCTGGGTCAGGCCATGCGCACAGAGCTGCTGGCTGCACTCAGCTGTGTCTTCTTTAGCAGCATTGCCCAGAGCAAGCACATGCAGGAGCACATCTTGATGGAACTGCTGTCTCCTGAGACCTTGCAGCCTATTAATAGGGCCAAAGTGCAGGCTGCTGAGGGCGTGCTGCATGACTACGCTGTCAGCCTGTTGACAGCGCCTTCATACCCAGTGTTGCACAGGGTGCTAGGAGCTGAGCTCACATACCTTCCGGAATTCTATGGTGACATGAGGTACAGTCATGTCAATGGCGTTTATGTCGCTGTTGCAGCCATTCTATTGTTGTGCATGAGTGGGCTTTGGCAACTGCCTGCCATGCAGTCTGTCCTGCATTCAT